>JGI1358J11329_10003353_pt1 | contig 11979 bp, 9 predicted proteins | sample Subgroupgradi54m_FD_11329 | JGI IMG/M metagenome (IMG submission 11329)
CGTTTCCAGAAGGGTGGTCGGTGGCTTGACGTTGGCGATTTTTTGGTCGTCAATGTTGTACTCGCTTAACCTCACGACCAACCAGTAGGGAATATTGGGGTGATGAATTCTGGCAACCTCGATATGGGCATCGAGATTGAGCCGCACTCTAGTTGTATCTGCTACCAAATCGATAGGATCTTCTCCTTCTCGTATTGCGACGTGGCGCTTAAGCATCGCTGTGTAGTGCAGCACATAGCTTATTTGGTGGCGACACAACTCGTCAGGTGTGATCTGACCGAAGAAGTTTCGAACATTTTGCCTCCCTATGGATCGAAGTACTTTTCTTTTCAGGCAAAGCACATTGGTAGCAAGGAGGCGGTAAAACTGCCTGGGGGTTATGGGTCTTGTATTAGAGAACGTTTGCATGGCAAACTCCTTTTCAATACTAGGGTTGCCCGACAATATATTTTTATTGCATGTCTGGTTACAGTTACATTTAGCATGCTCTGCCAGTAACTATACTATTTTGTCGGGGAAAAGGGAACCACTCTAGGAGAGTGCAGTAGCTAGTCACACATCTACTACCATTATTGGTGATACACTTCTTGATATTATGAGAGATGATGCGAAAAAGCTAAAAATTATTCTGACAAGAAAAATATTTGGAAACTCAAAAGCCAAGCAAATAACCAAGCGTACTTTTCATGATGTAAGAAAATCAAGTGTACATGGCAATATTCTTTCTCTTCGTGAACTTGAGAAAAATTTCTTTGCGTTACCAAAAAATATACGGACGTTACTTACGGGTGCGACTTCGCTTTTACTCATAGTAATGCTTGTTATTACACTTTCTCCTAAGACGCTTGCTTCTACGGCGCTCTTTTATCCAAATGCATGTCTTGGCGGTTGGGAAAATGCTAAAAATGCAGAAGGGGTTATTGAAACTGAAAAAGAAATTCCTGTGTATGATACTAAAACTTCTGCAGTTCTAGGAGAAAATAAACAGACAGATTTATACTGTGGAGATTTTAAAGGGGAAATACCAGAATCTACAGAGCCAAAAAAACTTATAGTTAAAGTTGCTTGGCAAGTGGGGATAGCACCTAAGGATACAAATGTTACAAGTGAATCTTTTGCTTCTAGTACACAACAAATTTTAGATAAAGATGCATCAAGTACTCCGGACTTTACATTAATTGCTACAACTACTCCCCCTGATGAGGTTCATACTATAGAGCCCGCAACGCAATCAGGAGGTGGCACTATTCCTACAAAAGTAGAGGATCCGGTGAGTACTCCGCCGCCAGAAGTTCCTTCACCGCAAACAATGCGACCATTAAAAAATACGTATGCATATGGTTTTTTGGAATCATTATTTTCACATGCCTATGCAGAAGAGATTGCTGAAGCAACCAGCACTCAACCTAAGGTAGAGGTAATAGAATCAATAGCACCTGAAAGCGTGTTAGTTACCGGATCTTCAACTGAAATAGCACAAGCAACCACTACCGCTTCAAGCACAGAGATAGCTGATGTGAGCACCACTACTGCGACAACTACTGTTTCTATCGGTACTCCGATCTTTGAATTTTTGTATACGCTCGATGGAAGTACCTGGAAGCACTTAGGAGAAATACCTCTCTCTGAACTTTCTTCAACGCAATTTGAAATTCCGATAGAGGCAAGTTCTACCTGGGAAGATCTGTCTTTGCTTCAGATTCATATCAAGCGTTTACCAACAGTAGATACTGTTCCGACAATCTATCTGAATGGTCTTTCACTTGCAATAGAATATGACAAAGTTGAAGGAGTAAAACGAGACATTAAAATTACAAATATTAGCAATGATTCTCATGTCATCACTGCTAAAGAAGAAGTCGCAGATACAGTAACTACTCTTTTAGTTACCTCTTCTACCACGCAAGGTATGGCGATGTACAAGGGTGAAGAATTAGTATTCACATCTTCGATTAACGAAAATGGGGCAGCGTATGACATGAGCGCATATCCGTATGGCTCGTACACTCTTGTAGCAACAGACGATGAAAATTGGTGTGGAAACAAGACACTTCGGGAGTGTGTGCAAGATGCAGCTACCTTTAAAGGTAAAAGTAGTTTCAAAATTATACGCCCCCAATAAGTGGTGTATACTTAATCACAATGATTGTAAGACTATTATCGAAAAGTGCTGCTCAATTTCATAAAAAAATGAATTCGCAGTCAAGTTCTCGAATACTTAATGCCGTTCTCGGTCTTTTTTGTATTTTTATTCTTTGGAGCGTAGTGCATGCGGCAACTCCAAACCCTGGCCATCCATGGACAGAAGTTGGCGACGGGACATTCCAAGTAACCGGACCAACATCATTGCGAACCTATACATTACCGGATACAAATGCAAGTATCCTTACAAACTACAATCTCAATCAGGGAGATCTTCTGTATGCTGATGCAGCTTCATCTAGTGCAAGATTGCCAAAAGACACGAATGCAACTCGCTATCTTTCCAATACTGGAACGAATAATAATCCATTATGGGCACTCATCAACCTAGCGAATGGTGTTACCGGTATTCTTACTTCTGTTAATGGTGGTACAGGAAATGGTTTTACAAAATTTACTGGCCCAACTACTTCAGAAAAAACGTTTACTTTGCCAGATGCTTCAGCAAGTGTGCTTACGAGTGCAGCTGCGGTGACAGTCGGGCAAGGAGGAACTGGGCTTTCTAGCTTGACTTCAAATGGAGTGCTTATTGGAAACGCAGGATCCAACCCAACATTTGTAACTAATACTGTAGAAGGACAAGTGCTTACTGCAAGTAGTAGTGGTGCGTGGCTTGCCGACTATCCGAGCATTACTGCTTCTCCTCGTAGACTTATGGCGTTTTATAAAAATGCCGGTGCGGCAACATTTACTACGGTTGGGACTGCAGCCATACTCACGGTAAGTGCTACGTCTTCGAGCGCTGATGATTCATTTGGTGCATTTGAAAACGCGGCGACCGGACTTGCTGCCAATTCCGTATCCGGCGTTATTACTTCCAACTTCACGCAAGTGCGCCGAGCCTGGGAAATAGAATATTACACGGTCATAAAGACTGATCCGACTGCTATTACTTCGCTGCGCTATTGGGTTGGATTTTTTGGGGCAAATCCCGATAGTACCTCGACTACGACCACAAACATGATTGCATTTCGTTACGCAACAGATGCTGACGGAACTTCATTTTGGCGCGCAGTTACATGCGTCACTACATGTGCTACTGCTCCTAGCATCACAACGACAAGTGTCGCTATTGCAGCAAATACATTATATAAATTGCGCATTGTATGCAGAAACGTGGTACCAGATTGTAAATTTTATATTAATGATGTCTTAGCAGCCACACAAACAGTATCCCTTCCTGCCGCTTCCTCACTTCTAGGCTGGGGCAATAGAGTGACGACATTAAGTGGAGCAGTACGAAATATAAAAACATCCAGAATCAATGTGGCACATAACTACTAGTAAACATGCATACATTTTGCTTAGTGTAAGTTGGCTCCTTCTATTGCCCATAACCCGGGCAGATGCGGTATTATCATGTTCTGTTACGACCAATGTTGGTTGTGCTGGCACTCCAGTACTTCGCATGTCGAACGCATCAAATGCCCATGCCGAACTCGTGACACAATCTAACGCTGCGTATGCAGGTAATGTGATCTGTTGTACTGCAAGCCAGACACTTGGGACATCTTGCGCTGGTAATTTTGATATTGTCCTTAAACTTGCTTTAACCACCAACTCGCATGTTCAGCAGAAGACATTTTCTACCTATGCCAACAATGCTTGTATTTCTATCGTAAGCGGAGGGGTTTCAATTGGGTATCGTAATAGTGATTGCTCAGGATACGACACTATGCTTGGGTCAATGACCGCGACTGATAATTCTCATGTTGGATCGTCTACTGCTCACACAATGAAGATATGCGGAAGCGAAGCTGCGACCGTAACGCCTCAAGTACTTTCTATTTCTATTTCTGATAATTCAATCGGTTTCGGATCATTAAGTTCGGCTGCCGCTCGTTTTGCCACAGGGGACACCCTGGGAAATGCTTCTGAAATAGAAGCTCATAATGTGAAAGTTATGACTAACGCCGCCTTTGGGTATACCGTAGTAGTGCAAGGACCCACGCTTACTGCTGGCGCGTACACCGTTACTGCGATTGGAGGTACCAACACTACTTCTTCAGTTGGTAGCGAACAGTTTGGTCTGAGAGCTGTCGCTACAGGTGGCATCGGAGTTGTTGCTTCACCTTATACAGCAGCAGGATTTGCATATGTAGGAACTGCGACAACCACAAGTCTGATCGCAAGCGCAAGCTCTGGCGATAGTGCCACAACTACATATTCTTTTAGATATATCGCAAATATTTCCCCAACGACTGAAACTGGATCATACGCATCTAATCTGGTGTACACAGTCACTGCAAATTTTTAATTCTTCTATGTGAAATAGACTAGCGAATTCTTATCCCCACCTACTTTGGCGTAAAGAGATTATACTTAGCGCAGATATTATATTAATAAATCCATTTGTGTTTATGAAAAAAAATAAACTGTTTACTTTTACGGGCAGAGCAGCAAGCTTGATTCTCACCTTGGCACTTCTCACAAGTGCAGTTCCTGTTTCGTTTGTACACGCAGCTGCACTTACGACACTTTCAGATACAATGTCATCGCTTAAGATAAGCACTGTTTCAAACCATGATATTTTGTTTACAACTCCTACTGGAATTACAACAGGACAGACAATAACGGTTACATTCCCAGGGTCCTCATCAATTGCTGCAGCGTTAGACTTTACTGATGTTGACGTATTGATAAACGGAGTACAGCAGACCCTCGCTGCTTCTAACGGTGCAAGCACTTGGGGTGTAGTCCGTACTTCAGCTACTGTACTTACTATTACTGCACAATCTGGTGGTACTCCGGCGGCGGCGGGTAATACGGTGCGTATAAAAATTGGTACAAATGCAACCAATCAATCAACCGGTGTACGTCAGGTCACTAACGACACCACGATAGGTCAGAAATCAATAGCAATTGGTGGATCTATGGCAGATTCTGGTTCGCTTTCAATTAACTTAATTACAGACGACACTGTTGCGGTTTCTGCTACAGTTGCACAAGCTATCACATTCTCAATTTCAGCAAACACAATTGCTTTTGGAACTTTGGATTCGGCTGCGGCCCGGTTTGCTAATTCTTCTACTGGTTCTGCATCTGATGTTGTTGCACACACCTTGGCAGTTTCAACAAATGCTCCATCAGGATATACCGTGACTATTAAAGGAGACACACTTCGTTCAGCACAAAATACGAACAATATTATTACTCCTATCGGAGCAACTCCTGCCACATCATCAGTGGGCACGAAACAATTTGGTATTTATGCTACTAAAACAGGTGGAGTGAATGCAACCATTGCTACTCCGTATGTCACAGCATCATCATTTGGTCTTGATTGCTCTTCTACAACTGCTACCACGTTTTCATCTGGAACATCTCCTACCGCGACAGAAACCTATTCACTTCACTATTTAGCAAACATTACCGCAACAACAGAAGCTGGAACATATGCGACTGCGCTTACCTATGTCGCAACAGCTAATTTCTAAGCAGTAAACCCTACTCTGGAAATCTGATATACTACAACAATTATGAGAACTGCCACTAGTACTTCGATAGTAAGGAAGATCGCATCTTCTGTGGCAATGTTCCTCGTGTTTGGTGTGGCAAATGTGCAAGCTCTCACAATTTCTCCCGCGAGATTGGAGATGTACGGTGATCCAGGGAAGACAATTTCAGGAGAATTTCTACTTATAAATGAGCAGGAAAATAACCAGACATTTTATACTTCTGCAGAAAATTTCGAAGCTCAAGGCGAGACAAGTACTCCGAATTTCGTTTCCGGTACTGACGGACTTGCTTCTTGGATCGAAGTAAGAAAGGAAGTGACCCTTCATAAGGGAGAACAGGTCAAAGTTCCATTTACAGTTACTATTCCTAAAGATGCAGATGCTGGTGGCCACTTCGCTGCAATTTTTTTGAGTACGGTACCTCCTGCTTCAAAAGGTGCTGGTGAAGTTGCTGTAGGTGCAAAAGTTGGCATGCTTGTGCTACTCAAAGTTTCTGGAGAGGTGAAAGAAGGTGGTGGAATTGTAGATTTTACAACGAAAACCAAAAAATCTTTCTTTACTTCGCTTCCAATTACATTTGCGTATCGTTTTAGTAACAATGGAAATGACCGCGTGAATCCAACAGGGGATGCAGTTATTACCAACATGCTTGGATTAGAGAAAGTGAAATTGCCAGCAAATCAAGGACTTGGGAATGTGCTTCCAAAAAGTACCCGCAGATTTGAAATAGTGTGGGGGAATGATGCACCACAGTATCCTAGCTTCTTTGATACTGTACAATACCAAGCATCGCATTTTGCCCTCGGCTATTATCATGTTTCGCTTAATCTATCCTACGGAGTTAGCAGTAAAGCTTCCGAATCTCTTTCAGTATTTGTATTCCCGTGGCAACTTATGATCGTAACATTACTTGGCGCATTAGCCATTTACTTTATCGTATCTCGTTTACTTAAGCGTTATAACAGATGGATAATTTCACAGGCAACCCATCAGGCAAAGGAATAGTTTTTCCCGAATATGCATCTATAGTTTTCATTATTACAGGATTATTTCTGACTACTTCGTCGCTCTATGCCGGTACTGACACGGTTGAGACACAAACAGTAACTATTACAGCACAAGTAAATGCAGTAACTACTAATCCTCCGCCTTCTCCATCACCAAGTCCAGGACCTTCACCATCACCTTCTCCAGCATTTGATACTTCTACAGGCGAAGTTGTATTTACCGGACTAGCATACCCGTCAAATATGGTTACACTGCTTAAGAATGCAGTTATTGTAGCTGAAACCCCAGCGAGTCCAAACGGAAGTTTTAATATCAAACTTTCTGGAATAACTCCGGGTACGTACTCTTTTGGAATTCGTGGCGAAGACGAAAATCGTCTTAGGTCAGTTACAAACTATTTTACGTTACTGATTACTAAAGGAGTTACCACTGTTGTTGATGGTATTTTCTTTCCGCCTACAATTTCTGTAGATAAAGAGGAGGTAAAGAAAGGTGATATACAAATTATTTTTGGTAAAACTATCCCAGGAGCGTTAGTCACGCTTGTTACCCATTCAGACACACCGATTACAAAAAGTTTTAAAGCTGATACTTCTGGAAATTGGTTGTATAAATTGGACACAACACCACTTGAATACGGCGATCATACTGCAAAAGCTAAAAGCGAATCTGCAAATGACTCTACTTCCTATGGGGATACTGTCGGATTTAAAGTTGGTAATATAAACAAGAAAAAAACTATTGGCAATGACTCAAAACAAGATAGTTGTATCCCAGGAGCTAATCCTAGTGATCTTAATTGTGATAATAAAGTAAATTTAATTGACTTCTCAATTCTAGCTTTTTGGTATAACAAGTCTGGCTTTCCTGCTACCGCAGACCTAAACCATGATGGCAAAATCAACTTGATTGATTTTTCAATTATGGCGTTCCATTGGACTGGATAATGTATACATATGAGATTACGAAATATATTTTTATGTAGTATAGGTAGTCTACTGGTATCACAGACTCTTTGCCTTTACGCTGCGTCATTATATGTACAGGAAGCAACATCTACGCATTCTGGAGCAGTGGCTTTTACTATTATGCTGGATGCATCAGATGATTCTATAAATACAGTCTCCGCAAAACTTTTATATCAGGATGAATTTTTTACGCCGTATCGTATCTCAACATACGATTCTGTAATATCCATGTGGATTACTCCTCCACAACTTCCTACCGCTTTTTTATTTTCTAATGAAAGATCGATTCCTTTCGAAGGACTTATACCTGGTGGTTTTTCCGGTATCAGAAGCCCATTTTATAGCGAACAAAGGCCTGGAAAACTATTCCATATTGAATTAATACCAAAAAAAGAAGGTGAGACAAGTATAGGACTTTCAGATATTGTGCTCTACAAAAATGACGGGTTAGGGACAAGTATCCACGTAGAACCAAGTACACTTTCCGTACATCTTCCTAAGCCTAGTAATCGTACCCTACCTATCTCGTCACTGGCCCATCAGAAAATAACATCAAATACGTTTACCGCAAATATCATTGAAGAAAGTGTGATGTCTAATTTGTGGATGGTTATTTTTAATGAAGATACATCAAGCCACCCGATACATCATTTTGAAGTGGCAGAAAGTTCCACCGCTAATCCAAATCAGGTTATAGCAGAGGATTTTAAAATTGCTACCAGTCCTTATATGATTCTTAATCAAGAAAGGAATCGCTATATTCATGTTAAGGCTCTGTACGAAGACGGAACTTTTGATATAAGAACGATACCTCCTGTTGACAGCCGGGGACAATCTTCGTCATTTGCGAGTATACTGTATGGCAGTTTAGCAATTCTCTTGCTGCTCATATCGTGGTATGTCTTTCATAAGAAATTTTCTTAAAATAATCCTTACAACTAGTATTCTTCTTTGTGGTGGAGTCCTGTACGCGGCGAATCTTACCCTTAGTCCAGTATCTGGCGTATATATTTCTGGGCAAACAGTCACCGTTACAGTATATGTTTCTGATAATACTCAATCGATCAATGCAGTCTCAGGTGAACTTATGTTCCCTTCTAATTTACTCACAGTCACTTCCATAAAAAAAGATGGATCTATTATTAGTATGTGGGCAGAAGACCCAAGTTATTCAAATACTTCAGGAAAAGTAAATTTCGAAGGAGTTATCTTAGGCGGATATTCTGGAGCAAAAGGCAAAGTAATTACTGTAAACTTTACTGCTAAACAGACAGGACAAGCGACCCTACTCTTCAGCAGAGGTTCAATCTTAGCAAATGATGGGAATGCAACAAATGTGATCAATACATTAGGAGGGTCTACACTTACCATTGTTGCTGGAGACCAACATGCAACCGAAACAACCACTTCTCCATCAAGTATCACGGTCACTCCAGAAGCGCCAAAGGTCGTTTCTTCAACGCATCCAGAAGCTAATACTTGGTATCCAAACAGAATAGCGAAATTATCTTGGGTGGTGCCAGAAGATGTTATAGCTATACGTACACTCATCAATAAAAGCTCAGTAGCGATCCCCACAGTAGTCAATGGAAGTTCAGTAAAAGAAAAGACAATAGATTTAGGAGATGATGGCGTGTATTATTTCCATATCCAATTCAAAAATAATTTAGGATGGGGAGCGATTACTCATATGCCACTTAAAACAGATATGAAGGCCCCATCGCGTTTAGATATACAAATGACAAGTGTTACTGAAAGTGTAAATTCTCATCCTACGTTTACATTTACCGCAAACGATGAAGCTTCTGGTGTCGCATATTTTGCAATAAAAACCGACAATAATGAAGTAGAAAAAATTGACGCTACTGGCGAGAAAACTCCATATACTTCACCTCGTCTTTCTCCAGGAGACCATACAATAATCGTTCGCGCAGTTGACCATGCCGGTAATTCTACTACCAACTCTCTTGATTTTAAGACGCTTGCACTTACTCTTCCAAGTATCACATCATATCCACAAAAGATAACAGTGGGTGATCCGATAGTAATTACAGGTACGACGTATCCTGATAGTACCGTAGAGATCGTAGTGACTTCAACACGCGGTGAAGAGATCCGCAAAACAGGTACAAGCGACGCGTCTGGTTCATTTACTATCACTATAGACGACCACGTACTTCCGTCTCACTATCTGATGAAGGCACGAGTAATTGATAGAAATGATGCGTTAAGTGGCTATACTGAAGCAAAGGCAATTATTGTACAAGATTCAAAACTCTTTACGATTGGTTCATTTGTTATTAACTGGATTTCACTTGTGGTAGTGCTACTTGCTGTAGTATTAGCTCTCGGTGTGCTTTTGTGGTACACCGCGTTACGATTTGCTTCATTTCGCCGTAGAACAAAGCATTTGCTTACATTAAAAGAAACGTTACTTCATCAAGATATTGCACTCCTTATTGATGATATTTCCAAAAATCACAATATTCTTCTTAAAATAAGTAAGAAAAGAGACTTGACTAAAGAGGAAGCTAAAATGCTTTTACAATTCAAGAAACATCTAAGATTAACCGAACTAGAAATAGATAAACATAGCACATAAGCCTGATTTCCCGCCTGTATTTAATTAAAAGGAGATGCGCGGTATACTGCGTATGTCAAAAAACACTACCATCTATTCTTATGAACCAAGATCTGCTACTTGTGCAAGAATTGAAAAAAAATATCCGTGGAGAAGTCTGTACCGATCAGGATACTCTAAGTATACATAGTCGAGATACCAGTCTTTTCCGAGTGCTACCTTCGGTTGTAGTGTATCCAAAGGATGTAGATGATGTGAGAAATGCTATTCGCGTAGTGAAGACGCTGCAAGAACAAGGTGAAAATGTTTCGATTACAGGTCGTTCAGCAGGAACAGATATGACAGGTGGTTCGCTCTCGCAATCCGTGGTGCTTTCATTTGTGCGCTATATGAACCAAATACTCACCGCAAACGAGCACGAAGCGACTGCAGAGCCAGGAGTATATTATCGTGATTTTGAGAAAGAGACTCTCGCGCATGGTTGGCTCATGCCATCTTACCCCGCATCACGCGAGATCTGTGCGATAGGAGGTATAGTCATGAATAACTCAGGTGGCGAAAAGACGCTTACCTATGGTAAGACCGAAAAATATGTGAAGGAGATTGAGATGGTGCTTTCAAATGGAGATGTTGCAACATTCGGGGAACTTTCACTTCCTCTTCTTGAAGAGAAAAAGAAGTTAGAAACCTTGGAAGGAGAAATTTACCGCAAAATGCACGATCTTATTTCGAATAATTATGATCTTATACAAAATGCAAAGCCGCACGTGACGAAAAATTCAGCAGGGTATTATCTTTGGAATGTATATGACAAAGAAAAGGGCACGTTTGATCTATCAAAAGTAGTTGTCGGATCGCAGGGGACGCTTGGAATAATGACTAAAGCAACAATCACAGGCGTTGCTCCAAAGCGATTCTCGCGCATGCTGGTAGCGTTTCTTCATGACCTAGCGCCAGTAGCGGACGTAACTACTACATTACTTTCTTTTGCTCCAGAAACAATAGAATCGTACGATGATCAGACATTCAAAGTTGCTATGAAGTTTTTCCCAGATATAGCTAAGAAATTAAATGGCAATTTGATTAGCTTGGCATTTCAATTTATCCCAGAATTTATGATGATTCTCACAGGAGGAATTCCAAAGCTTATTATCATGGCTGAATTTACCGGAGATGACCTTGTCGAAGTAGAAACACGCCTGCGAGCCGCAGAGGACACAATGAAAAAATTTGATGTGAAGCTTCGTATTACCAAGTCTGAAGAAGAATCAAAGAAATATTGGACATTCAGGCGCGAAAGTTTCAATCTTCTGCGTCAGAGGATGCATGGACATCGCACTGCACCGTTTATTGACGATATTGTGGTCAACCCAAATGATTTACCGGCATTTCTTCCTCGACTTCAGACACTGCTTAAGAAATATCCGCTCATTTATACTATTGCAGGTCATGTGGGCAATGGGAATTTTCACATTATCCCACTTATGGATCTTTCGCAGGACGAATCAATTGAAATCATTAAGACCTTAAGCGAAGAAGTATATGACTTGGTGAAGGAATACAAAGGATCCATCACAGGAGAACATAACGACGGAATCATCCGTACTCCATTTTTAGGGAAGATGTTTAGTCCTGAGATACTTCATCTTTTTGAACAGACAAAATCTATTTTTGATCCACAAAATATTCTTAACCCTGGTAAAAAAGTACACGGTAGTTGGGAGTATGTCATGGCACACATCGATCGCTCGCAAGAAGATCT
>JGI1358J11329_10003357_pt1 | contig 11976 bp, 11 predicted proteins | sample Subgroupgradi54m_FD_11329 | JGI IMG/M metagenome (IMG submission 11329)
AAATTTCCTTTTCGTAAGTGATCAGAATTTTTTGTGCGGCTTCGTAAGAGCTGTAAGCTTGTTGAATGTCATGCTGACCATGAATCTGCATAGATTCCTTTTCCAACTCCGTGGCTTTCAGAGAAGCTTTGGCTTCTTGAATTTGCCCACGATTTTTGCTCCAGAAAAAAATAGGAAGATTGATCATAGCGGTACCTGACCATGTATCCTTGCTCATCGGTCTTTGTCCGTATTGAAACCCAAGTGAAAAATCAGGAATCAAACTTTGTCGCGCTGCTGTAAGTTGCGAACGATCTTTTTTTTGCAGAGCTTCCATCGTTTTGATCTCCGGTCTTTTTTGAAGGGAGAGGGAAACTAATTCGTCTAAAGTTTTATTCAAGCGAGGCCACGAAATTTTTTCTGGTAACAAAAAATCTTCATGAGACGTTTGATTGAGCAGAGCCTTGAGATGAGTCTTATGCGTTATCGTGTCTCTTTGAAAAATCATTTCTTCGTTTTTTAACTTTGTCAGCTCCAATTGGGCTTTGATGGGGGCATCAGCTGTCGTTTTCCCAGTCGCGTAAGAGGATTCGGTAGCTCCAGCCAATTCTCGTAATAGAGATTGATTCTTACGATTCACCTCAACGGATCGATCGAGACGATAGAGAGTGTAGTAAGTTTCTTTGAGGTCTAAAAGAATATCGCGGATTTTACCTCGTGATGATTCAGATACCGCCTCAGATTCAAAACGAGATGCTTTCCCTCGCGTATGACGCTTGCCAGGAAATGGAATTTTTTGTTCAACACGATAATCAATTTGTTCTGCCTGATTGACGCGAATCGTATCGCGAGGAACATCCTCAAACATAATACCAATTTGAGGATCTTCTAAAGCTTTAGCTTGCGGAATACGCGCCTTGGCTGCAGCGGTTCGATAGTGCACCGCTTGAACATCCGGATTGGATGCAAGCACTTCTTCAACCGCACGCTCCAGAGTCAGAAATTTGTTTTCTGCTCGAAGTCCTATGGGGGTAAAACATAAAATTAAAATGAAAACAGTTTTTTTGTACATAACCTCACCTGAAATTTCATTCGGACACACGAATTCTATGTGCGACGAAATTTCAAATAAGGAAGGAGGATTTTGTTAGGAAAAGAGAAGAGGTTTTTAGTTTGAAAAAATGAAAATGCTCGTTGTTGATTTTTAGAAATGATTCAGAAGGTTGTGTGAAAGAAAAAGTAGAAACAACCGTTTCTTTCTCAACTTTTGTTTGGCTACTGGCTTGGGAGAGGGGAGAGGTTGGACCTTTTTGTGTGTCTGCTTTGCAACACGATTTCTCCTGATGGCATAACATCTTGCCACAGCAAGAAGCGGAACCCACTGAAGAAATGGCCAGCGAGGCCATGGGCCCAGCTTGTAAGAAGAGAATCGCAAAGAGTGCAATGAAGCGTTTCATGATGTTTATAAGGATAACAACGACGCGCTCGTTGGTCAATGTGTTTTACTAGAAGATCAACGCTCCACCGACTGGTTTGTGGTGGAGCGTTGATTTCCGGAGAGATTACAAATTTGCCGTTGTGAAGGCAGATTGAAAGTTACTGGTCAAAAAGACTTGAGCAGCATTCTTCACACCCGTTGTGACTGTGACATGATAGGACGTGTTTGCTGTCAGACTGCTTGCCGGCGTAAAGAGCGCCACATGGGTTGTATCGTTATAAGAAATTGTGCCCGCAATGGTAGCACCGTTGGGACCCGTGATCAGGATGTTTGCTGTATTGATCGTTGAGGCATCCATCGCTTCATTAAATTGAACAGAAATATGCTCATTCAGAGACACATTCGTTGTGTTATTGATGGGACTTGTCGTGCTTACCGAAGGTGAGGCGGCTTCTGATGTTGTAAAGTTCGATTCAAAGTTGCCGGCCAAAGAAGCTTGGGCAGCACTTTTAACGTCCGTTGTGACTTTCAGATGGTACGTTGTATTCGCTGTGAGCTGATTTGATGGTACAAACGTTGCCGTGTGGGTTGTTGAATCATAAGAAACTGTTCCCGTAACAGTAACGCCATTAGGACCTGTAATGAGAATATTCGTTGTGTTGATCATTGATGCATCCATCTCTGTATTAAATTGGATAGCAACTTTATCGTGTGTCGAGACATTGATTTCATTGTTTTGAGGTGTGACAGAACTGACTGTAGGTTTTACGATAACTTCCGAAGTCCCTGTGGTAAAGATTGAATCAAAGTCACTTGCCAACGAAATACCTTCTGTGCTTTTTGCTGCGGTGGTGACCTTTACATGAAAGGTCATGTTCTCTTTCAAGTTCGTTGCCGGAGTCAAGGTGACTGTATGACTTGTTGAATCGTAGGAAATTGTTCCCGCAACTGATGTCCCATCGGATTCTTTTAGAGAAATGGTGGTTGTGTTGATGGTGGAAGCATCCATGTCATTGTTAAATTGTACGGCGACTTTTTCATGAGTAGACGCACCCACGCTCGCATTGGCTGGTGCTGTCGATTTGACTAAAAGTGTCGAAGGAGAGGCTGAAGGAGAGGCTGAAGATGTGACAGACCCTCCTCCCTGGCTACCGACTTCTGCTCCACCACATCCCGCTATAAAGGAAATAAACATGACTATGAGACCCCACATCATTAAACGATTATTATTTTTCATTTTTTCCTCCTTGTTTGATGTAACGTTTGGTTGAAAGCTCTGAAATAAAGAGTGAGCTTTTTATTTGTACTGAGAGAAAAGCAAACCTCATACCAATGGCTGCCGGATAAGAATCTTATTAATATTGTTAGTTATTTTTTTTAAACGCTGAAATTGGGAGGATTCTATGCGTAACAAAACATTACAAAAAGTTTTATTTTGTTACACCAAATTGATCTTCAGGCCTTGACCTTTAGTCGGGGAGTGTGCATGTTTTACACAACCTAAAAAGGAGATTGCTTATGAAAAAGGTTCTGATTGGCATTTTAGTTGTTGTCGTGCTTGGAATTTTTTGGGGCATCGGGGCTCGGAATAACTTTGTTCGATTGCAAGAAGGTGTCAATCAAAGTTGGTCACAGGTAGAAAATGTTTATCAACGGCGTTTGGATTTAATCCCGAACCTTGTACAAACAGTCAAAGGTTATGCGGCTCATGAACAAGATACTTTACTTGCCGTCACGGAAGCCCGTGCCAAAGTGGGTCAGGTGTCAGGAGCTGGATTGAAAAATACAATCAATGACCCTCAATCTCTTGCGAAATTTCAGGAAGCGCAAGGGGCCTTGAGTTCCGCTCTGAGTCGCTTGATGGTGGTGGTGGAAAAATATCCGGATCTGAAAGCCAATGAAAATTTTCTTGATTTGCAAAGACAGCTTGAGGGGACAGAAAATCGAATCACCGTGGAGCGTAAACGATTTAATGAGGTAGCCCAACAGTTCAACACTGCTATTCGCCTTTTTCCAGGTTCTTTGATTGCCGGGTTTTCTGGTTTTAAAGAGAAAGCTTATTTTACAGCAGCACCGGAAGCCTCTCAAGCTCCCAAGGTGAATTTTGAGAAACCAAAATAATAACTCCCCCCGGCCCCCTCTTGAACTAAGAGGGGGAGTTATAGGTTCTCCTCCCCTTAGTTTAAGGGAAGGTTGGGTGGGGTTACTTTTAATTTTTCTTTTTTCCCCGGTTCTTTTGGCACTTCAGGTGCCCGATCGTCCTTTGGATTATATCCACGATTCAGCAAACCTTTTAACTGCAGATCAGAAAATATCACTCTCTTCGAAATTAAGAACTTTTGAGGAAGAAACCTCCAATCAAATTGTTGTGGCTACTTTTCCTTCTTTAGAAGGGGAATCGTTGGAAGATTTTTCAATTCATTTGGCCGAGAAGTGGAAGGTTGGGCAAAAAGGGAAAGATAACGGCATTATCCTGCTCATTTTTCCCAATGATCATCGGCTTCGGATTGAAGTGGGTTATGGGTTAGAATCGGTAGTGCCAGACGCTTATGCCTCGCGGATTATCGAAGAAAAACTCAAGCCAAATTTTAGGAAAGGGGATTTTTTTGAAGGCATCACGTCTTCTGTTGACTCTTTAATTCAAGCGACGCGTGGAGTTTATGAACCTGAAAAAAAGAAGAAAGAACAGGGATCTTGGTTGCCGTTTCTTTTCTTTTTCCTGTTCTTTATTTTACCTATTTTTTTCAGGCGTCGAGGCGGATGGATTTATTATGGAGGCGGTGGAGCTTTTGGCTCGGGAGGATGGTCGGGTGGAGGTGGCTTTTCAGGAGGTGGTGGAGGGTTTGGGGGTGGCGGGTCATCTGGAAGCTGGTAGAGGAATAGAAAAATGAGAAAAGCACATCCAAAAAAGTTTTTTTCTAAAGAAGAGGAACAAAATCTTGTTTCTGCTATTCAAAAAGCGGAACTTCTCACTTCCGGAGAGATTCGAGTTCATTTGGCAAGAAAATGCAAAAATTCTGTTTATGGGGAAGCCACCAAAATTTTTGAAAAATTAGGAATGACAAAAACAGCAGAGCGTAATGGTGTTTTATTTTTCCTCTCCCTTCGGGAAAAAAAGTTTGCTGTGATCGGAGATATCGGGATTCATCAAAAAATCTCACCTCATTTTTGGGACAAGATCCGCGATATTTTACAGGAAAATTTTAAGAAGGGTGATTTTATCAAAGGATTGACAGAAGGAATCCATACGTGCGGCGTTCAGTTGGCCCAGCATTTTCCAAGAAAGTTGGATGATAAAAATGAATTATCAGATGATATTTCTCGCTCTTGAGAAATCGTGATTATAAAATGTCCGCCAAAGCCGAAACATCATTTGATAAGATGCGTGTGATGTTCAGATCCGCTTCCGGTAAAAGTTGTTCCACATAAAATTTGGACACCTCCACCTTACCTTTTAAAAAGCAGGCTCGTTCTTCGGAAGAATTTTGAGTTAACTGTTTTAAAGCAGTAGCAGCGCGGCGGACTAAGAGCTGGGCACAAATAATATCTCCCAAAGCTCTCAAAAAAGGTGTAGCGGCTAGGCCTGTCAATTCAGGTTTTGTTGCCTGAACAGCTACGTGCTCGGCTGCTTTTGAAAAACGCCCCATCGTGTTCAGAATTTTTTCCGACAAAGGCTTGAGTTCGGAGGCCTTAGAAGTTTGGTCTAATTGGTTCTTAATTTTTTCAAAATAACGGATTAGATTTTTTCCTCCATCTTTCAAAAATTTCCTGCCGATTAAATCCATAGCCTGAATGCCGTTGGTGCCTTCATAGAGAGAAGCAATTTTGAGATCCCTCATATATTGTTCCACAGGATAATCCGAAATGTATCCGTAACCACCGTAAGTTTGAATGGCCAATTCCGTGACGCGAAATCCCATGTCGGAACCAAAGGCTTTGCAGACGGGGGTCATGAGTCCTAAATAACCTTCGTACTCTTCTCTCACGTGAGGATCGGCGTGATACCATCCGATGTCGATAAAGAGAGATGTTTCCAAAATGAGACAACGCAGGGCTTCGACATACGTTTTCATCGTCATCAACATACGACGGACATCCGGATAATTTATAATAAGAGTTTTTCCCCCTTGGGTTCTTTCTTTGGAATACTGAAGAGCATATTCGTAAGACGGTCCGGCTGTTGCCACACCTTGTTGGCCAACTGCGAGACGAGCTTCATTCATCAACTGGAACATGTACTTCATGCCTTCCGATTGTTTGCCCATTAAAAATCCCTGGCACTGATTTTTATCACCGAACTGAAGCAGACAAGTGGGGGAAGCTTTGATCCCCATTTTGTGTTCAATGGAAATAAGTTTTACGTCATTATCTTGATCCAGAGACCCATCTGAATTTACGCGCTTGGCGGGAACAATAAAAAGCGAGATGCCTTTAGTGCCTGGTGCATCGCCTTCAATACGAGCTAGCACGAGATGAATGATATTTTCCGAAAGGTCATGATCACCACAAGTGATGAACATTTTTGTTCCTTGGATTGCATAACTTCTATCAGCATTCTTTTTGGCGGTGGTCGTAATATCGCCGACGGCAGATCCTGCTTGAGGTTCGGTCAAACACATGGTGCCACACCATTGAGCTGTCGTCATGCGCGACAAATACAACTGTTTTTGTTCTTCGGAACCAAAAGCTTGAATGAGATTGCAATCACCGCGCGTCAAGAGATGAAAAAAAGCGAAACTGGGGCAAGCTCCCATCACAAACTCGGAGACAACGGTATTCATCATGATGGGCAGGCCCATTCCATTGTATTGAGGATCTAAATCAATAGCCATAAACCCATTTTGACCAAAAGATTTTAAAGTTTCCTTAAACCCTTCTGGCATTACGACCCGTCCTTCGACAATTTTGGCCCCGATCCGATCTCCTTTTTCATTAAGAGGTGCTATTTCATTGCGGACCAATTTGAGGGCTTCTTCAATGACGGACTCATACATGTCGGTGGTTTGACCTTGATAACGTGGAAGCTCGGTGAGTTGTCCGGCATTGAGAAAATCAAAGAGGGTAAATTTGACGTCTTCCAAGTCGACTTTGTAGTCCATAACATTCCTTAATGTGCCGCCGAGAGGACTCGAACCTCCACGGAGTTGCCCCCACTAGACCCTGAATCTAGCGTGTCTGCCAATTCCACCACGGCGGCGAAATATTATTAGTCATCATCATCGAGACCACCACCACCATCTCCATCATCATCCACTTCTTCCAATCCCGAATCATCAAAAATGGTGGCTCCGCAATTAGGACAGACGGAATCGCCCCCTGTGTACTGACCACACTTAGGACAATAATCTTCCATTAATTTATCATCGTCGCGAAAGGCCATGATGACCTCCTATTTTAAGGAGACACCCTTGCTTTGATTTCGAGTCTGTGTCAAGACGGACTTCAGTGCCTGCACATCCCCTTGTAGAAGGAATCGATAAAATTATCAAAGAGTTTGCGCTTTCCGTTTCGTTTCCTAAAAAAGTGAGCGAAGAGGCTCGATCTTTAGAAGGGAAAATTTCTCCCCTTGAGGTGGAACATCGGGTGGATCTTCGTCAGGAAGTAGTCGTTACCATTGATGGTGAGACAGCCAAGGATTTTGACGATGCTGTTTCTGTTTCTTCTTTACGATCTGGAGGTTTTCGTCTCAAAGTTTCCATTGCGGATGTGAGTTATTTTGTCTGGCCTGGCAGTACGATTGATCAAGAAGCCTATAAACGAGCCACCAGCACTTATTTCCCAGACCGCTGTGTTCCCATGTTACCCGAAAAACTTTCGAACGATCTTTGTAGTTTAGTTCCTCATCAGGATCGTCTCACAATGACTGCTGAAATGGATTTTGATGCGGAAGGTAAAAAAAACTCCCATCGGTTTTATCGGAGCATCATCCGTAGTGCTGCCCGTTTGACGTATACGAAAGTAAAAAAAATTTTGGTGGATGAAGATGCAGAGCTTTGTTCCTCTTATAAACTCTTATTGCCAGATTTAAAGTTGATGGCCCAATTGGCTCAAAAACTTCAAGAGGTTCGTCGAAAGAGGGGGAGTCTTGATTTTGATCTTCCAGAACCTTCCATTGAACTGGATTTGGAAGAACGAAAGATCGAGAGGATCGTCAAAGCGGAACGTAACATGGCTCATCGCTTGATTGAGGAGTTTATGATTGCCGCCAACGAAGCAGTTGCCGAGTTTGTCACCGAAAATATCCAGCCGATGATTTATCGGATTCATGGCGAGCCGGATCCTGAAAAGGTGAAGGATTTTTCCGTGCTCCTCAACAACCTGGGCTATGCTTTTCGTTTTGGGAAAAAAGTGGATCCCAAAATTTTTATTACCATCATTGATGCTGTTCGAGGAAGACCGGAAGAGAGAATGGTCAATACACTTTTGTTACGTACGATGAGTCGCGCCATTTACGAGGCAAAGAACCAAGGTCACTTTGGCTTGGCTTCCACCTGTTATACTCATTTTACTTCTCCGATTCGTCGTTATCCTGATTTGGTAGTGCACCGGATTTTAAATTCCTTATTGGAAAGGGAGCAAAGAAAAACAAAAGTCCAGAGAAATGGGGGAAGCGAATCCGTTTTGCAACGGATTGCCACGCATTGTTCCGAACGAGAAAGGAATTCCATGAAGGCGGAGTGGGCCTCTCGCGATCTGGCTGCGACTCTTTTTATGAAGACCAAAGTTGGAAAGGAGTATGAGGGCATTATTGCCAGCGTTACCAAGTTCGGTTTTTTTGTGGAACTCATCCCGTTTTTTGTTGAAGGGTTGGTTTCCATGAGAAACCTAACCGATGATTATTATGTGTTTCATGAAAAGGCCCATATGATCGTGGGAAGAAAGAAAAAAAAGAAATTTCAGATTGGATTACCGGTCAAAATTCGTGTCAAAGGCGTGAATTTTGAGAAACGCTGGGTAGATTTTGAAGTTGTTTGACATTTAAAAACCCCTCCACTATACACCGCGTCAAAATGTCCCTCGTCTTTTTGTCATTTTATTTTTTTATTTTGCTGGTACCCTCCGTTTTTGGGCTTCATCGGTATTATCTTGTTTACCTTTACTATAGGACCCGAAAACAGAAGAAAAAGGGACTTTCTTTCGACCAGCTGCTTCAAAAAACAGGTGAAGCTCCGTTTGTTACAGTCCAGCTTCCTATTTTTAACGAACTTTACGTGGCGCCTCGTTTGATCAAGGCAGTTTGTGCTTTTGACTATCCTAAAGATCACATGGAAATCCAAGTGTTGGATGATTCCAACGATGAAACTGTGACTATTGTGAACAGGGAAGTGGAGTATTTTCAGTCGCAGGGATTCCAGATTGTTCATTTGAGAAGGAGTAATCGGGAAGGTTACAAGGCCGGTGCTCTGAACTATGGGTTGAAGCAAGCCAAGGGAGAATTTATTGCTGTTTTTGATGCCGACTTTGTTCCTTCTCCTGATTTTCTAAAAAAGGTTATCCCGCACTTTTACGGAGGTGAAAAAGTCGGGATGGTTCAGACACGTTGGGATCATCTGAATCGTGACTATTCATTGCTGACACAAGCTCAGTCCGTCTTGTTGGATGGTCATTTTGTGATTGAACATACGGCGCGGAGTCGTTCGGGTTGTTTCTTCAATTTTAACGGAACCGCCGGTGTTTGGAGAAAAGCCTGTATTGAAGACGCGGGTGGGTGGTCTGGTGATACATTGACTGAAGATATTGATCTTTCTTATCGAGCTCAAATGGTTGGTTGGAATTTTGTTTATCTGGATGATGTGGTCGCCCCCGCTGAATTGCCGGTGGATATCAATGCACTTAAAACACAGCAACATCGATGGGCCAAAGGATCGGTGCAAGTTGCTATGAAGCTTCTGCCATCCATCTTGAAAGGGCCGTATCCTTTTAAAGTCAAGATGGAGGCCTTCTTTCATTTGGGAGCCAATTTCAACTATCTTTTAATTGCTTTGGTTTCTTTTTTGATGCCAATTTCATTGTATGTTCGACATCATCAGGGCTGGGATCATTTCATGTGGATTGATCTTCCATTTTTTCTTTCCGCAACTTGGTCAGTGACTGTTTATTATTATCATGCTCAAAAAATCGTTCGAGAAGATTGGTTTTCCAGAATTAAATATATTCCTTTTAGTTTGGCAGTTGGAATTGGATTGTGTGTCAACAACACAAAGGCTGTGATTGAAGGTTTTAGCCGGAAACCTAGTGAATTTACCCGTACACCCAAATTTGCTGTTGTAAAAAAAGGGGATGCTTGGAAAGACAAAAGCTACAAAGGCAAGCTCAATGCGGTCAGTTTGGTGGAACTTTTCTTCACCATTCACTTTGGGGCAGTTCTCATTTACGCTTTAACAGAAGGCCTTTATTTTTCTGTGCCCTTTATTCTTCTATTTGAAATCGGTTTTCTCTATACTTCTTTCCTTTCCTTTTTTCAGAGTCGGACAAGTCAAAAATTAATTTCCACTCCTCAGGTGGTAGCCCAAATTTCTTGACACACTACGACCTCGGCCGTATATTTTACAAGTGAACCAACCTCATAACGTTACCATTCTGAATCAAAAGTTAACGATTCGTACTGATCATGATGGAGTTTATGTTCGCGAGGTGGCTGATTTTGTAAATCAGAAAATTGAAGATGTGATGAGTCGGGCCAAGACAGTTTCCACGCTTACTGCGGCCTTATTGGTTTGCATGAATGTTGCGGATGAGCTTATTCAAAGCAAGAAGGAGTCTCAAAAGATTAATTTAAACACTGCAGAAAAAGTGAGAAGTGTGATAAGTTTAATTGATTTGCAAGTGCAAGGGAGTCTTGCTCTTTGAAAGTTTTTGGGAAAGTTTCCGGGAAAGCTTTCCCCTGTGTTGTGCGTGATGGATAAATTTTTTGAACCTATACAAAAAATATGGGGGTTTTCTCTGACGGTGGTGTGCAAGCCCATAAAGATTCAATTGGGAAGCCTAAAGCCTTCATAAGACACCCACCTGGTAGCTGGGTTCAAAAGCTGCTATTCACACGGCAAAGGCAGGGGAATTTAATGTGTTCTTTTAAGAATAAAAGAATACATTTTGCTCCATCCTTATATTAAGGAGAGAAAGATAATAAGAGGATGGGGAGTGTGTGATGGATCTAAGGAATAACAAGACTGATTTTTTAAGGGGATATTTGATGTTTAAAAGTTGGAAAAAACTAAATTTAATAAAATTAAGTTTGCCTCGTTGTTTCCGTTGTTTCCCTTGTTTGATTGACGGATAGGAACTATTACGAGGTTTGAACCCCGAGTCTTTTTTCCCAAAAATCATCCCACACATTAATTGAGGTTCTCCTTATGGAATTGGAAAAAAATTCCAAGGATTTGATTCGGCGTCGTCTTTTGATTCAAAGAGAATCTCTAACGGCTGCTGAGGTGATTGAGAAAAGCCAAATCATTCAGAAGATTATTCTGAAAGACTTTTCTGGTTGTCGCCAGATTGGACTTTATTTTCCGCTTAGGAATGAAGTGAGGACTCAAGAGTTGTTTGAGAGTTGGATAAAAAATGGAAAACAAATTTTTTTCCCTCGTGTTGTTGGGAAGAAAATAGAGTTTGTCTCCGTAGAAGATAAAAAAGATTTAGTTGTTGGTTGCTGGGGAATTTTAGAGCCCAAGAGCGATCAGCTGGTTGAGGTTCAAAATTTAGATCTGGTGATTGTCCCCGGTGTGGCTTTTGATGAAGAACGAATCCGGTTGGGATTTGGTAAGGGTTATTACGATCGGTGTTTAGAGAGCTATCAAGGTCTTAAGGTGGGATTGTGTTATGAGTTTCAGGTTGTTCGTCAGCTAATTCACTTGGATCACGATTTGCAGTGTGATCAGGTNGTAACGGAAAAAAGGATTTTTTAAGGAGGAAGTGATTATGGAATCTCAAACAGTNTTTATTGTTCTGATTGCTGGNTTNGTCGCTTTGTTGGGTGGAATCGGTATTGGTTTTNTTTTGCGCAAGGGTGTTTTGGGCCGCGAAATTAAATCTTCTGAAGANAGAGTTAAAAATATTCTGACCGAAGCCGAGAATAAGTCCAAGTCTATTCAAAAAGAAGCNGAACTTTCAGCACGAGACCATCTCTACAAATCAAANTTAGCCGCTGAAGAAGATGATAAAAAGAGGAGGCAAGAATTATCGGTTATTGAAAANNGNATNATGACNAAGGAAGAAAATTTGGATCGAAAAATCGAACAGATGGATCGTCGCGATGCTGATTTGAAACGTTTTGAGTCAACTCTTGAGTCTAAGAAAAAGGAAATGGAAACTTTCGAGCAGAAGTATCAGGGCTTGATTGAGGAAGCGAAACAAATGCTTGAGAAAGTTTCCGGAATGTCCGCGGAAGAAGCCAAAAAAATTCTGGTTGAGAAAATGAGTTCGGAGGCCACTCACGAAGCGGCAAAGAAAATTAAACAGATTGAGGACGAAGCCAAGGAGACTGCAGATAAAAAAGCCAAACAGATTGTTTCTCTGGCTATTGAAAGAATGGCCGGAGAATGGGTGCAGGAATCGTCTGT
>JGI1358J11329_10003360_pt1 | contig 11964 bp, 10 predicted proteins | sample Subgroupgradi54m_FD_11329 | JGI IMG/M metagenome (IMG submission 11329)
GAGCCGTTCGAAGCGCACGATAGCCCGCCTACCTAGAAAAGCTCGGTCGTCTGGAATGCGGGGAGATCTTGGCGACCTTGCTCTCGTATTTCTTCTCCTTGAACGATTCGACCACGATGCGCGCGGCCTGCGCCACGCAACTCACCTCTCCGACGAGCGACGCGCCTCCGTCCAGGTCCTGCGGACCATCCCACACGGCCCGGTGCGGCAAGTCCGGCGCTCCAGTCCCGACAACTAAAGAACTAGAGGGGAACCTTGCGGAGGCGGAGAGCGTTGCCGATGACCGAGACCGAGCTGAAGCTCATCGCGGCGCTGGCTATCATGGGGCTGAGCAGGAGGCCGAACGCGGGATAGAGCACACCTGCGGCCAGCGGCACTCCCAGGGCGTTGTAGAGGAAGGCGAAGAGCAGGTTCTGGCGGATGTTGCGCATGGTCATGCGGCTGAGCCGACGGGCGCGGGCGATGCCGCGAAGGTCGCCCTTCACCAGCGTGATTGCGGCGCTTTCCATGGCCACGTCGGTGCCGGTGCCCATGGCGATGCCAACATCCGCCGCCGCCAGCGCCGGAGCGTCATTGATGCCGTCGCCAGCCATGGCCACCCGGTGGCCCTGGCTTTGGAGGCGCTTCACTACCTCTCCCTTCCTCACCGGCAGGACCTCGGCCTCGAATTCGTCGATGCCGAGCTTGCGCGCCACCACCTCAGCCGTGGTGCGGCTGTCGCCGGTGAGCATGACGATGCGCAGGCCGTCCTGGTGGAGCATGCGCACAGCCTCGTAGCTGGACTGCTTGATGGGGTCGGCGACCCCCAGCAGGCCCGCCGCGCGGCCGTCCACGGCCAGGAAGACGACTGTCTGGCCGTCCCGGCGGAGCGATTCCGCCTGCTCGGCCAGCGCGCCGAGGTCAACTTGCAGTTCTGCAAAGAGCTGCGCATTGCCCAGCGCGACGTCGTGTCCGGCGACGCGGCCGAGGATGCCCTTGCCCGCCTCGGCGCGGAAGTTTGCTGCCTCCTCGAGCGCAAGGCCTCTCTCGGCAGCCGCTGCAAGGATGGCCGCCGCCAACGGGTGCTCACTGCCGCGCTCCAGACTGGCTGCCAAGCGCAGCAGTTCGGACTCATCCCCCGCCGCGGCTTCCGGTCGTCCCGCGACCGTAGTGAGCCGGGGCTTGCCTGTGGTGAGCGTGCCGGTCTTATCCACCACGAGGGTGTCCACCCTCTCCAGGATTTCCAGGGCCTCGGCGTTCTTGATCAGGATGCCGGCAGTGGCGCCGCGGCCGGTGCCCACCATGATGGACATCGGCGTGGCCAGCCCCAACGCGCAGGGGCAGGCGATGATCAGCACCGCCACGGCATTCACCAGGGCATGGGCGAGCCGCGGTTCGGGGCCCACCCGCGACCACACCAGGAAGGTCGCCGCGGCGGCCAGCACAACCGCGGGCACGAAATACGAGGAAACCACGTCGGCCAGGCGCTGAATCGGCGCGCGGCTGCGCTGCGCCTCCGATACCATGCGGACAATTTGCGCCAGCAGCGTCTCCTCGCCGACGCGCTCGGCGCGCATCACGAAGCTGCCGGTGGTGTTCAGCGTACTTCCGGTGACGCGGTCGCCGGGGACCTTCTCGACCGGGATGGGCTCGCCGGTCACCATGGCCTCGTCCACGGCGCTTGCGCCCTCCAGCACCACGCCGTCAACCGGCACGCGCTCGCCGGGGCGCACGCGCAGGCGGTCGCCGCGCTGCACGCGGGCGAGGGGCACGTCCCGCTCGGTGCCGTCGTCCAGCACGAGGCGTGCCGTCTTGGGCTGGAGTCCCAGCAGAGCGCGGATGGCGCTGCGCGTGCGGCTGCGCGCGCGCAGCTCGAGCACCTGCCCCAGCAGCACCAGCGTGGTGATCACCGCGGCGGCCTCGAAATACACATCCACTTCGCCGCCGGGGCCGCGGAAGGACGGCGGAAAGTTGCCGGGAAATAGCGTGGCGGCCACGCTGTAGAAGTAAGCGGCGCCCGTGCCCACGGCGATCAGGGTGAACATGTTGAGCCGGCGATTCACCAGCGACGCCCAGCCGCGCTCGAAAAACGGCCAGCCGCCCCACAGCACCACGGGCGTCGCCAGCGCAAACTCAAGCCATACCTGAGCGCGCGCGGAGAGCGCGTGCTGCACTGGCTGGCCGGGGATCATCGCCGACATGCCCAGGAAAAGCACTGGGGCGGACAAGGCCAGGCTCACCCAGAAGCGGCGCGTCATCGAGACCAGCTCGGGATTCGCCTCTTCCTCGGCGGCAACGCTGCGCGGCTCGAGCGCCATCCCGCAAATGGGGCAGGCGCCCGGCGCGTCGCGCACCACTTCCGGGTGCATCGGGCAAACATATTCGGTGCGCACAGCCGCAGGGGCCACCGCGGTGGGCTCGAGCGCCATGCCGCACTCCGGACACGACCCCGGCGGCCGGCGCACCTGCGGATGCATGGGGCAGGTGTACTCGTCAGGCAGGGCAATCTTCTGCGTCAGTGCACCGCGGGGAGTGGCGCTCGCGGCCAGCTCAACTGTGACATCAGCCAAGTAGCTAGCCGGCTGCGCCCGAAATTTTTCCGCGCAGTGCGGGCTACAGAAGAAATAGGTCTGCCCGGCGTGTTGATGGGATGCAGCGGCCCGGTCGGGATCCACGGCCATCCCGCAGACCGGGTCCTTTGCGGCGGGCCTGCCACCCAAAATGGGCAATCCGCCGGCAAGTTTCGACCGGGAGTCTGCTTCGCGTGTCACAGGGCCTCTCCATTTTAGATGATTCGGGGATGTTACAGGGAACAGCGCATCGAGCGCGCTGCTATAATGGCCGCGTGACACTGGTGGAGATCACCTACGAATTGCAATCCCCGCTAAAGCCTGAGCAACTGCGGGCTCTCGGCGATTTCGCCAACACCTACGGGCTGCGGCGGTTCCGGGTGGACGAGCAGAGGAAGCGGATCTCCTTCGAATACGACGCGTCGCGGCTCAAGGAAACTGAAGTGGCGCACGTGCTGCGGCAGGCGCGCATCCCCGTGGCGCGCCGTGTCAATTGAGGCGCGCTGCGGGGACGAGCTGGCTATGAAGAAAAAAAGTGGGGCTCCCGCTTGGGATCGGGAGCCCCTTAAGAGCACTCCGTTTCCCGGCCATTTTTGGGCCGGGGCGTGGGGTCATCCATCCTAGCTTCCCTCTCAGAGGCAGGTGGGAACGACCTGCGCCAGCCAGCGAACAAGCCCCTTCCCCCTCGTTCGCTGATTAGTGTAGATCGTCATTCGGAGTGCCCTCGGCCTTTTCCCCAAGCAAGCGAGCGGCCAGTCGCTGGAACACACCCGGTGCGCCAATTCTTTTTGTTCCAGCGAGTTTGGCGGCGCGCGAAAATCTCCTCGCGCGATTTTAGCGGCTCTTTTCTCTCAAATTGGGAGAGCCCTCCCGCTCCGGGAATCTCCTCCCACGCCGCTCCTGCCTCGCGTTGCTTACCCAGCAATTGAAAAGCGCGTGCAAATGGCCCGCCGACTCCACCGGAGTGACCCGATAGGAAGCAAAAGAAACTCTCAGCCTTTCGGGTAACTGACATTTGCACCTTAGCTTCTGTCCAACTGAGCCAGGCCTGCATCCGTTTCAGAGTGGCGCAGAATGTCAACTTTGAAACTGCGTCGTGCGCGGCAGCGCCAAACCCCTTGGAATCGTGCGGGCGGCTGGCACCACCGGCGCGGGAAGAGCGAGGAGTTGCAACTGCCGCAACCAAGCCGCACGCCGGTGTTCCAGCCCAGGGGAATTACGGTAGCCTGAAGAGCCGAGGAGCAAAGATTATGGCCACGCCTCCCAAGACGCCCGAGATGGACGCCAACATTCCGCGGGCTGCGGCCCCGCCCGCCCCCCCGGCCGCCCCCACGGCGGTCGTCATCTCGGCCATGCTCGCCGCCTCGCGACAGGTGAGCGATTTGATTTTTTCGCCGGGACGCGCCCCGCAGGTGGAGGTCAACGGCCAACTGTTGGAGGTGAAATTCCCGGGGCTCCCTGCGTTGACGCCGCAGGATACCCGGCGCATCGCCACCGATCTAATCGGCAAACACGAATATGCGGCGCGGAAGCTCGAGCAGGATGGCTCCGCCGACCTCTCCTTCAGTCTGCCCGGCCAGGCGCGCTTCCGCGTGAATGTTTTCCGCCAGCGCGGCACTTGTGCCATCGTGATGCGCGTGATCCCCACCACCATCCCCGACTTCGCCGCGCTGAGCTTGCCCCCGCAACTCGGGGAGATTGCCGGCCTGCGCAACGGCGTGGTGCTGGTGACCGGCCCGACCGGCTCGGGAAAGTCTTCGACCCTGGCGGCCATCCTCAACAAGATCAACGAGGAGAAGGCCTACCACATCCTCACCATCGAAGACCCCATTGAGTTTCTCCACAGCCACAAGAAGAGCACGATCCACCAGCGGGAGTTGCACAGCGACACCCCCACCTTCGCCCTGGCCCTGCGCGCCGCTCTGCGCCAAGCCCCCAAAGTCATCCTGGTCGGAGAGATGCGCGACAAAGAAACCATCGAGATCGCCCTGGAAGCGGCGGAGACCGGCCACCTGGTCTTCTCCACCTTGCACACCATCGACGCCTCCAAGACCGTCGAGCGCATCATCGGGGCCTTTCCCCTGGGCGACAAGCAGGCCATCCGCAATCGCTTGGCCAAGGCCTTCCGCTACATCCTCTCGCAGCGACTCGTGCCCAAAAAAGACGGCAGCGGGCGCATCGCCGTCATCGAAATCCTCAAATCCACCATGCGCACCCGCGAGTACGTCGAAAAGGGCGAAGGCGAAGGGAAAACGCTGGTGGACGCCATGCGCGACGGCAACACCGAGGGCATGCAGCACTTCGACGGCGAACTGGAAAAGTTGATTCGCGCGGGCACCATTGACCTCGAGACCGGCCTGGGCTACGCCACCAACTCCGGCAATTTGCGGCTGGAGCTCGCCGACTTGCTCGAGCAAGCCTCAGCGCCCGCGCTGGCCGGCTCCGCCTGAGCCCGGAGCGAGACCCACCAGCGGCGCCAAGCTCGAAATCCTCCGCCAGGCCCCGGAATGCCTCCTGCTCGCCGGCAGGCCCGCCCATGTGCGTTCGCGGCGGGCTGCGTCGCTCTCAGGTTGCGAGGCCCGTTCCATGACCTATATGACGCCAGTACCAAAGAAACTGGGCCCTCGTACCATCGCGCCCGCAGGCTTGCGCCGCGAAACTTCGAGAGAGGGTTCGGAGTGGGCACAATCAGAAAAGCCTTCGCCATCTTCCTCCTGGCCGGCCTGGCGCCGCTCGGCGCGCTCGCAGACAGGCATGCCCCGCAGACTTCCCGGCGCACAAGCAGCCTGTGCGACTGCGGCTGTAATACGGCAGAGAAAGAGGCTGGGTGCTTGACGCTGTGCGAGCAGTCCAGCGGGGATAGCCGCGCGTGGGGGCCATCCTGCCAGCAGCGGCGCGTCTCCCACCCGCACAAGAGCCCCGCGTCGCGACCGCACCGGCCTGAATATAACGGCCCAGAAATCGCCCGCCGCTAATTTCCCCCACGCTTGGGTTCTCTGCCCTTCCCCCACAATCTGGACTCAGAACGACAGGCAAAGACGCTTTTTCAACAAGCTGCTGAAGGTCACTCTGGAACGAACTTGCGGTAGCACGCCTGAGCGCCGCTAGCCGGGAGGATTGGGCCCGGCCATGAATCCGCCATCGATAACCAGGGATTGGCCGGTCATGAAGGATGCCCGGTCCGAGCACATCCACACGACGGCTTCCGCGACTTCCATCGGCGCTCCAAAACGGCCGATGGGATGGAGACCGAGCGCGTACTTCCTGAACTCCGGCTCGCCGAAAATACGCTCAACCATGGGCGTTTCGATCACCGCAGGACATACGACGTTTACGCGAATGCCGCTTCGCGCGTTTTCGAGCGCGGCGGCCTTCGTCAGCCCCATCACGCCGTGCTTGCTGGCGCAATACGTGGCTGCCCCAGCCGAGCCTATCAGGCCCGCGACGGACGCCATGTTGACGATGGCTCCCCCACCGCCCTGCTTGAGCATCTGCTGAATTTCGTGCTTCAGGCAAAGCCAGGTACCTTTGAGATTGATGTCGATGGTGCGGTCCCAGTCTTCTTCGGACTGTTCGGTGATGGGGACCCAGTTCCCCTCGATCCCGGCATTATTGAACGCGACATCCAAGCGGCCAAACCGCTCCACCGTTTTCTGGACGAGCGCACGGACATCGGCGGCTTGCGATACGTCGGTTTTCACGAACAGGCCTTCGCCCCCGGCGGCACGGATCAGGGCGATGGTTTCCTTTCCTTCCACATCGCGCCGGCCGGCGACCACCACTTTGGCTCCCGCTTTCGCAAAAAGCACGGCGGCATCACGGCCAATACCCGATGTCCCACCGGTCACAATTCCAACTTTGCCGGCCAATTCCGTTGCCATAATTTCTCCTCGAATCGGTCACCGTCGAATCAGGCTTTGAAAATGGAGCGGCAGATTGTAGGCCTTGCGCGACGCTGGCGTCAAACATGCGTGGGAAACTCAGATGAGGAATAAATCGTGCCGCGCTCCGTGAGATCGGGCGGAGCACGAAAAGCGCGCCCAGGGAGAGGAGATTATGCCGAGCCGGGCCGAGGGAAACTCCCGACATTCTGGTTCGTAGTTGGTGAAGTTAATCTCGTAAGCTGCTGCTCGTCTGGCCCTTACAAATAGTCATGATCCTGAGTTCTGGCGTCTTGTGTCAAGTCATGTTCCCTAATCGTTCCCAATTCTTGGCCTGAACCACTATAGCTCACCTTCGAGTTGAAAGGCCGAGGAAGAACCTGTGCTCGGCATATCTTTTTTCTTGACGCGTAATATCTATATGGCTATATTCGGCCACCGTTGAGTTCTCCCCGAGAGGAGACTTTTCCGTGACTCGCGACGCCTCTCTCGCTTCAATCTTGAGTATCGCTTTCTGCCTGTTAACTGGCTGTGGCCAAACCATCTTGGTTAAACGCGCCCCGTATGCCACCAATGCTGGCGACTTAGGCGGAATTCCTTTCTACGTTAAGAATGCACTGTGTAAGCGCCAAACTACTTGGCTTCAGCCAGTCTATGTATTGACACTCAAGGTCTCCTTCACGCCACAAAAGAGCAATCCCGAAGTTGAACCGCTGTCGTCCACGAGAACGGTTGTGCTCACGCTCAATGAATATCAGATGAATGCGGTATCCGAGCTATACAAAGCGATAAACGCAGGAAAGACTAACTCTGCTGTATCGAGAGACGAAATCAAAGACATCGAGGAGAAGTGGACTGCAGTACAAACGCTATCCCCCGCGGACCCGTGCCGACTTGACGAAAACCAACTTGATCCGCAGGTTGGAGCAGATAGAAACCGAGTGCTAATGGTCGCCAATGAAGCGGTAGCGGAAGTGTATGTCGATTACAGTACAATCTACGTTTACAATACTTCTAAGCCGTGGGCTGGATCTTCACAGGCAAGTATCAAGCTTGCCCCCGATGGCACCATGACAGAAGCAAGTGGACAACAGGAAAGCAAGACCTTGCAAGCATTTCTTGACTTGCTGCCAATCAAGGGAGTTCTCACTGGGTTGGCGAAGGGAGCAATTCCGGCGGTGGGGTTTGTAGCTGCAGCGCAAGGCTCAGCAAAATACGAATTGAGTACCGACGTCACAATCTGGAGGCACACGCACTACATTTTCGAAACTATCAGACCACCGTGCCCGCCGCCACAGGCCAGGGTAACGACATCACCTTACAACGTGACTGTCGAGGATGTATCTGGGGCAAAAAAGGGCTCCCCGAAAGATAATGAAATCTCTGTTTCCGGGTCAATACAGCTTCCCAAAAAGGACCAGACCCAGCCTCAAAAGAAAGAATAAGACGCAAGCATTCCTGGACGCCCAATGCAGCGACAAAAGTAGGTGGCCGGGCTTAGCTCAAGGGCCGCCATCACGGGCAATTCGAAAGACTGCTGATTCCTTCCAATAGGCTTCCAAGGCTGTGCGGCTCGGGGCGGATTGCCCAGGTCCCAGTTGCCAAGGGCGGCATGTGGCCATCCTCGCGCAGTGTCGGTGGGTTGTTTCTAGAAGGTGAGGCAAAAACAAGTGGCGCGCTCCACGAGATCCGCCGGAGCCTAGAATGCGCACCCCGCAAAATCATCCGGGACGCAAAGAGCGCGCCCAGAGAGAGGAGTTTATCCCGAGACAGGTCGAGGGAAACTCCCGACCTTCTGGTTCGTAGCGTGAATCGATCGCTTTCTAACACGTGGCCTGCCTTGCTTTTCTGCGACATTCAGATTTGGTGTCAGGGAAAAATCAGAGGTATTTGCTCCCAAGTTTTTTCCGGGGATGCTGATCTCACCGCACGCGGGTGTTTTCGCTAGATTTGCTGCTTTCAGTTTCAGGCTTAGAGGGAGGCCGACCTGATCGTCCAAGTCTTGCAATGGTCACTGCCGTGATTGCCCCTGCCACCGGCGCGCCTACGATCGTTGACACGATGACCGGATCCAACCTGAGCGAAGGGACAAAACGAAACGCCAACCAGAATCCAAGGCCAATCAAGGTTAGGGAGAGAACATACCAGGCCAGAAAGCAAATCAGCACATTGTCATCCGCGAACAGGCCTGCCAACTTTGATCCCGTTGAAACAAGCTTCCTAGAGACTGCCTCTTGTGGCGTCACAGGCTTGACTTCGGACTTGTAGGGAAGCAGAGCGTTGAGCTTATCTGCAAAATTGCGCAAAGCTACGTCGCCTGATTCTCGGCAAAGCCTCTTTTCCTCTTCGGTGCCCTCACAAATTTCCGGAATTTCGGTATATAGATAAGCGGCTAGGTCAGTGAGAGCTGATGTGGCAGTTGAAAGGTCTTTCTTATCATTCAGCCGATCTTCGAGCTTAGGACGAATATCAAAAAACGCGCTGAGGATTTTCTCTGTTTGTGGCTCCAGCTTGAACCATCTCATTCGCTGTGTGAGGTGTCTGATTGGATTGCGGGAATAGATACTAGCGCTTGGAAGGGCGGCCTCATCGAGCGGGCGCGGTCGCTCTTCTGGAAAGCCGATGAAGACATCGTGGACTATTAAGCGAAGGAGCGATTTGGAGAGCTTATCCAGATAGTGTTGCGCATTCTGAAGATGACGTTCTAAGCGATTGGTTTGGTACTTATTTAGCTCGTCCTCGACTCCATAGCAATAGGCGAAACGCATATGGGCCGGAGACAGTTGCCGACTCCGCAGCTCTTCGCTTGGACGCCCCAATGCGAATGCTAGGATTAGCATGACAAGAAAGAATCCGAAGGCCGCAGGCCATAAGAACCAAAACGAACTGATCGAAAACCGAAAGCTCCAGATCGTGAGAACGCGAGGTCCGAACACCCTAGGCAATGCTGCTGAAAGACCCCAGGGAATCAGGGGCATGAGAGAAAACATGAGCCCGACTACGAATAGGGGTTTAAAGAAGCCGACCTCGCCTTCTCTAACTTCAAGCTTCTCGGTTTCCTCAAACGGTCGTTCAATCGACCTGTAGTAGTCTTGGAGCTGCGTAGGCGTTATGGGACTCATGGCTGGCACAGATTCTAGCGAAAAAGTAGCGGACTTAGGAAAAAGCCTGGACAAGGGCGCGGGTTGGCCCCACGACGGGCAAAGATTTCGAGTGGCGCCCCCGACCCGCCGCGGCTGGCGCCGGGGTAAACTCTGATCCGCCCAGGCGGAGAACTCCCGAGCCTTTGGTTCGTAGTCCTGCACTCTCAAAGTCTCATTCGAGATGTATCACCTACTGTTACGCCTGACCGTTGTGCTCCTATGCAAGAGCATGCAACGGCGTGCAATGAATTTATTGGATCTAAACAGCTTGGATTGCATAGCGTTGCACCGCGATGCAACGACTCTCGCTTTCAGGGACTTAAAATCCCTCGGCCGTAACAGGCCGTGTGGGGGTCGGTCGAATGGTTTATCCCGAAAAACTTGCAGATTCGCTAGCCTAGATTCTCTTACTCCCAGTATTTCTTTGGGATGAGCTCGTGGTTCGTTTCCGCCTGCCGTCGGTCCGCTTCCAGCAGTTGCCGCAAGAAATCCGCGTGCATGTCTCCGCACAGAATAAGGATGCTTGTGGCACCGGTCGCATTTGCAGCTTGAAGGGACTCTTTGACAAAGAACTGCTCACGGGTCGCATCTTCGGGAATGCGGTGATCAATTGTTCGGGGGTATCCAGAACCTTCTGGCTCTTCGATGTCGTGATATGGGCGATGAAGAAGGGCTTCCCAGATTCCGGCCTCTAACCGTTCCTGTGCGGACATGTTTATGTTCTTCCAGGTAATGCGTGGGTCGTGCTCGTAGACCATTTTTTGGGCTATAGTGAGGCGGCAAGGATCAGACTCTTCGCAGATCAGGTTCACCCTTCGGTTAGCTATAACTTGAGTGAGAATAATCTCGAGTTGTCGCTTGGCGGCTTCAATGTCGGGAGTCTCGCGATCGTAGGGAACGTATTGCCAACCGTGGTCAATTGCGAGAATGAGGAATCTCATCACTGCCCTTATTTTATCCCTGACGGATAAATCAAGGTAAAACGATGCGCTGCTTCATCAACCAGAGGGCTGTTGCTTCGTAAAATGGTCCGCCAATCTTTTCATGAGGTCTGAATATGCCGAGTTCTTGCGTGTACGTGTGTAACGCCGCTGATAGATCAGCGCGCCGCACGCCGAGGAGAGAACAATCGCGGACAGTAGTTCGGTCCAAATAAAAGGTGCCTTGCGGGCCTGGTGAAAAGCCGTATCCCAGTCAATCGTTGCGATTAAGCCTATGAGGCCGACCACGGCGCTCCCGAGGAAGCCTAAGCATAGGTCGCGACCTGCCCTGGCCTCGTTGACCTCTCCGTCAAGCAAGACCTGAAACTCGACTCGGCTCAGCGTGGCAAGGTTTTCATCCGGGAGCCGGGCGACAGTTAGAGATCCGGCTTCAAAGGTTGCGGGCCCGCGCGCAAGCTGTTCCGGTGTGCTCATCTGCGAGGGGGTTGCGTCAGACCGAGCACGTTCAAGTTGTGGAGCATGGTGTACCCGCAGTTCTTACAGACGATTTGAATCGCCATCACATAACCGGGGAAGTATGCGGATGGAAGCGCGGCAGGGATTCCCCGTAAAGGGATAACGCTAATCGCAACCGGATCCACGTTCCAATCGAATGTTTCACATCGAGGGCAATAGTCGTGCGTGACCTTGCGCTTCTTGAGTTCTTCGAGCGCCTCATTAACAAGCTGTACGGCTTCAGGGTCGAGTGGATTAGAGGGTTGGGACATCGGGTTCTCCGGCCGCAATCGGACAGGCGGAGAATAACACACACCCCCGAGGTTTTGCTGGGGGCGGCGTAAAGCTTTTGCTAACAGTCGGGCCGTTGATTTTGAACAAGCAGTCTAATCCCTGACGGATAAACGAAGGTAAAACGATTGCTGGTGCATTGCAAAAAACGGTGAAAAAGTGGCGCGCCCGGAGAGATTCGAACTCCCGACCTTCTGGTTCGTAGCCAGACGCTCTATCCAGCTGAGCTACGGGCGCGCGTTGAGCAAAATTCTAGCATAAGGAGCAATCCGGCGTCAGCTATCCGCGCGCCAAGGCAGGGCGGGAAATGTGGCGGTAGATGACCGCGGCGCAGGCGGCGGCAAAGCCGAGCAGCGCGGCGCCGCTGGCGAGCCGGCCGAAGCAGAGCTTGCCGATGGCGAACAGCGCGGCATAGACCATCGCGCAGCCAACCAGCCAGGCAAGCAAATTCCGGCCAAGGTCGCGGGTGGGCGGCACCTCCGGAGCGAGTTGCGCAATCGGCTTCCATCCGGCGACGTGCGGCCGCACTTTACGATAGAAGCGCAGCAGGACCTCCCGCGGCTCGGGCGGAGTGAGCAGCGTCACCATGACCCAGACGACGGTGGTCACGGCGGTGGTGGTCAACGTGGTCTTGGCAAACAGCACAGGCCCGCTGCCGGCGAAC
>JGI1358J11329_10003362_pt1 | contig 11961 bp, 10 predicted proteins | sample Subgroupgradi54m_FD_11329 | JGI IMG/M metagenome (IMG submission 11329)
AAGCCAGAAAAGCCCGGGGCAAAACTTCTTTGTTCTCGTATGCCTGGTAAGAACCATCATGATAGATAAAACTATAAACGCCGGCCGGAAATGTAGAATTATCCGCCAATGCGGATACATATTTATGCAAAACATACTTTACTCCCAAGAGATCCAGAAGCCTTTGACGGTATATATTTCCTCTAAGGTTATCGGTTCCATACCCGGGCGCAAGATTTGCGTCTGGCCTTGGCAAATCGTCCGTTATTATTCCTTTTTTAGAGGCCTCCAAAAGCCTCGTATACCTTCTTATATGAATAGGGTCCACTCCTTCCGGAGAAAAAGTATTATCAAAAGTCTGAAAATTACTTTCTATATATCCACTACCATATCCCCAAAAACGATTTTCACTGGCGTTTTCTTGCAAGAATTTAACAATCGGGGTTTGCGGGTAAATAAACTCCTTTGGTGAAAAGGGAGTAATCTTATTGAAAAAATAAAATAAGTCAAATAAAGTCAGTAGTAAAATCAAAATTATTGAAAATTTGAACTTTCTAAACCAGCAAAAACACATAAAAGCAAAAGATAAAAAGAGTCCAGTTGGAATAATTAAATTTCTACGGGTTGTCTCAAGGTTAGTTAAATTTATATGCAGTGTCTTTCCCAGTAAAAGAACAAATATCCATGAGAGCACAAGCAAGAAAGATACAAAGGCCAGGGAGATAATTAACGTTTTCTTATTCTTCTTTCTTATTAGACTGTCAAATCCTACAGCTGCCAATACTACTGCACAAAACTCAAAAATACAAAGCATTCTGGTAGGTACGGTTGTTGAAATCATAGGGATGGGTATCTGGAAAAAATATCTTGTAACAAAAAGGTCAAGGGAAAGAAGAAACGACAAAACGCCAATTGCACCAAATATTAGAGGTTCTATTCTTTTTCTAAAATTTAATAGTGCATACAGAAAAAGCGAGAATGGAATAATTCCTATGTATGAGACTCTTTCAATATACGTTCCGTAAAACCAATGGTTACCGGTGGCAGGATTACCAAAAAAATTTGGGACAACAGCAGTTATGGCGTACCACCATGGATTTAGAAGGTGTTGAATTTGAAAAGGGGTGTAATTTGACCGTGTTGAACTATCAAACAGTTCCTTTGTTGGCAAAATCTGAAAAAGCGAAAGCAGAACTGGAAATACAATCGCGGCCGAGAAAGTAACGACTCTTTTTACAGAAAGACTTTTGCGAAAGAAGCTTTTTGCCAAAAAATAGACAAAAATAATTCCCACTACATAGAAATATCCCTGTATGTATCCTGCAAGAACCGACATTAAAAGTGTGAGAATTAAATAAATGTAGTTTTTCAAACTTTCCCCTTTGATTACTTTTTCGGTGAACAAAAGCCCCAATGGAAGCCATAAAAATGTATGGTCTATATTTCCGTATTCCAACCAGACAACCATGTAAGATGAAAAAGCAAAAGTAATTCCTCCAAAAGCACTGGCAAAGCTGCTTAATTTTATTTCCTTAAGGTAGAGAAACATGAAAATTGAAGAAAGAAATGGAGCAAGCATGATGTAAATCGTCCAAGAATTAAGATATGGCAAAAGGAAAAAAACTGCATTAAGAGGATAAAAAACTGCGGATTGGAAATTTGCCATAAGTGGATTTCCTGAAAAATTGTGAGGATTCCAGAAGGGAATTTCTCCTTTTTTGAATGATTCTACGGCAAAACTCTTCCATGGAAACATGTGTCTTACAACATCTGCTCCCTGATTTTTAGTAGATACCGCGGCACCGACTGGGTAGTTTAAAATAGGGTAAGCTCTATAGGGTTCATAGAAATTTACAAGAAGATCTCCCGGAAAAGGGATTTGCCCTTTAAAAACAGGCCAGAAAAAAAGAAGAGCTACAGCAAAAAGCAAAAAATAATATTTATTTAGAAGGGCAAATTTCCTAAGCCAGTGAAGAAGCATAGATTATTTAGAATTAACCAGGTAAAGTTTTGTACGCGCTTCCCCCGTTCCTTTTTTATATTGAGCAAGTAGCGTCATTGGCCAATTAGCAACAGCTTGTTCAAATTCTCTTTGATTGGACATAAATACATATACAGGCATTATTTTTGCAATTTCTAAAAGGTCTTTTGGAATTTCTTTGGGAACTGGATATATGCCTCTTTTCTCAACATTCCTGTTGTCCCCCAAATATATCTCTACTGCATACGTAGGCAAAGAACCAAAGGTCCCGGCAGATGCCACATAAATTTTGCCTTTTTTGGACTCGCCATCAAGATAGCTGATGACTTCTTTAATCCCTCCGCCTGCAGGCCAATTGTTAATGTACTGCTCATAATCCGATTTTGGTATGGGAGCCACCTCAATGTTGGCAACAATAAAGTAATCAATATATAAAGGCATCGCTAAGAGAAGAACCAGGAGGGCCGCAAAAATTGCTTTGTTCTTAACTTTCTGACTCAATTCAAAGATGCTTTGTGCTGCCATAGGAAGAAGAGAAAGTGTCATGAAAAATATGAAACGGGGATAAAGAGTTTTGCCAAAAAATATCAGATATACAAACGGAACAATAAACCAAAGAAACAATAACATTTTTTCCCTCCATTGTTTGTATTTTCCTATAAAGGAAATAAGGGAAAAAATAAGAAAAAGAGTGAGAAAAATATAGGGTATTATTGTTTGTATTTCTAAGTCAAATGTTTTCTTAATGTATGTGACGCTAGCAGGAAAATTAAGTACTAGAATTATAAGCAATGCTGGAGTAAAAACTTTTATAAGAGTAGCAAGTCTTTTTTTGTTAAACGTATCGGTAATAAGAAAAGATGCGGTGATAAGAAGTAGAAGTGGTGGGGTGACATAGGCCAAAAGCCAATCAAAAAGCCCTCTGAAGTTGCTAAAAAAATAAAGAAAAGGATGCTTCAACCATTCATTAAAAGGAAAAGCAAAAAGAGAATTTTTATCATTAATTATGTGGTAGAAGGGTGATAGTCTTAGAATGGAATACATTGTAAGGGTAATCACTATTGATATAAATGAAAGCCCGATAAGCTTTGCCAGGTTTTTTCTCCACAGTTTTTTCTTCCAGTCAAAAAGTATGTAAGTTGCAAAAAGAAGTGGAATACTAAAGAATGCGCTTGTCTTTGTAAGCACCCCACCACCCATTAACATCCCCAGAATTAACGCGACATCAAGCCTAACCATTTTGACCAACAGAACTGCAAAATACAAACTCCACACAGCAAAGGTTCCAACAAGAGTATCGTAAAGTGCCATTCTGTCATAGACCAAAGCCATTGGAAAAATAAGATACAAGAAGCTTGAAATTATTCCCACCCAGCGGTTTTTAAAAAGTTCCCTTCCAAGAAAGTAAAGTCCAATCATGGTTGCAAATCCGGCGAAAACAGAAACTAGCCTTGCGGCAAGAAGAGGATCGTTAACAAATTTCATTATTGTCATGGCAATCCAGACAAACGAAGGCTGCTTTCCATCGGTCAAAGATATAAATCTCCAGTTTGCGTCAAAACGGGCTATTTGGGACCAGCGCACATAGATTGCTTCATCCGTGAAAATAGGAAGAGTCATGATGTTGACAAGACGCAGTAAGAAATAGGAAGCAGCAAGAAGAATTGATGCAATAATTTCAACTTTATATTTTTTTATTTTTTGGGTAATAAGCATGAGTCTATTCTAGCAAATTTTTAAACCTAAATACCAAAACCGAGACTAGGGCAAAGGCAGCGCCCACCGCCGTTATCCAAAACAGCCTTTCAGGAATTGGAGGATCCCAATTTCCGTTTTGCAAAAAGGGTACATAAATTAAAAGCGACGAGAAAGAAAGTATCACGCTTGGAAATGCAATGTAGTATTTATTGGGCAGAAGCGCTGCAAAAGGCAAAACATATAAAAGATACCACGGCTGAAAATTTGTCCTGACAGATGCCACAACTATAGCGGTGGACATTAACGCACAGATAAGAATTACGATATTCCCCCGAGGTATATTTCTTTTAAATCTCTTCCAAACCAAAGCTCCTGCAAGAACAGGAAGTATAAAGCCCGTTGCAAACTTTACCCCAATAGATATAAAGAGCAATATAAATGCTCGTACATATTTTTGACTCAAAAATAGATATAAAGCCATCATCGCAAAGAACATCATAGTTATATCGTTATGAGACGAAACTAAGCTCTCGATAATTACTAGCGGGTTTAGAGCAAAGAACGCAAGGCCTAGAATTTCCGTCTTAGGTGATACCTTTTTTAAAATCTTGCCGATAAAATATGCGGTTCCTAGGAAACTTGCCGACATGAGTGCCTTAAATATAAAGAAAGTGGGCAGGAATACATTCAATCCGATGAAGGATAATGGGACAGTCAGCCCAAGCCATGTTGGGCCATACGGATAAACCCTATGCGTCCAGCGCATAAAGGAAAGCATTGGCTCGCCTGCAAAGTCGAGCGCTCTGTATAAATATGGACTCTGGTGATAGTGAGTTACTATCTTTGCGTCAAAAATATAATTAAAGAGGTCGTAAGAAAAAGCATTATAGGAAAACGTCAGAATTACTGCTGTCGATATTACAAGCATCCATAACTGTTTCTTCGATATCCTGTTCTTTTTGGCAAGGGCTAAAAAGAAAAAATAAAATGCAAAAAGCAAAAGAAGAATAGCAATATAAATTTCCGCTGAAAGATATCTCTGGAAATATCCAATTTGTTGAAAATATTTTTCTGCGGTCTGGTATATTGACAAACGAGAAAGGGTGAGGTTTAAATCAACTTGAGTAAAAGAATAGAAAAACAACAAGATGATAGTTGTGACATACAAAGCGATTAATAATTTAAGATTTACGATGTGAGATGTGAGATTTGACATTGAACTATTTATATTTTCCGAAAAGAATATTGGCTTTTATCTTAAATAAATCAATTAGTCCCTCTGCGGAATCTTTGACAGGATTTACTCTTCTTGTTTCTACATATAGCCATTCTATGGGGACTTCTTTTATTTTGTATCCCATCTTTTGCGCCAAATATAAAATTTCAACATCAAATCCGGAAGTCACAGCCGAGCCGGATATTTTCTTAAAACCGTGATGAAGCTCATGTATCCTGACAAATAATTTTTGTGCCGCGTCCCTCTTAAACGCCTTAAATCCACACTGGGTGTCTGATATTTCCCCAAGCCCCACAATTAGCTTTCTCAAGATTATTGCCGCTCTTGATATAACCTGCCGAGATAATGGCGAACCTTTCCTGGTAGTTTTGCGGGAACCAATTACAACATCGTATCCCTCTTCAAAATATGGCAATAGCTTATTAACCTCCTCAATTGGAGTAGCCTGATCCATATCTGTAAAAAGAACATATTCGCCTGTGGCCGCTAGCATCCCAGCAGTCACTGCGCCGGCTTTTCCCAGATGAGTATTTTTAAGAAGCTTAAAATTGTCGTTTTCCTTTACAAAATTTTGAGCGAATTCAATGCTTCCGTCTGTTGAACCATCATCCACAATAATAACTTCATACTCATATTTTTTGGTTTTCAGAAATTTCTCTATTTTGTCCAGGACTCCTTTTCTTAGGTTGGCCATTTCATTAAATGAGGGAATTACAACAGAAAGATAAATTTTGCTCATAGTTGGGCTTACTAAAAGATTATACAAGAAACAGAAAACGAACTCAATTTGTGAGAGCTCACTCTCTGAGCTAGATCGTTGATGTTATAATCTCCATATGAATGTTGAAGATATTGGAATAGAAGCTCTCAAGTCTGCATTTGAAATTCATGAGGCTCTTGGTGAAAGCGGAAAAGAAGAGCTAAAAAAGAATCAATTTGGAGACACCGCAATGAGAGGAGACTTTGAAGCGGAAGAAGCTGTAATCAATACCCTGAAAAAATATAATTTTCCTTGTCTGGTTTATTCTGAAGAGCATGGTCAAGTAAAAATAACTGAAAATCCAAAGCATCTTGCAGTTCTGGATGGAATAGACGGTTCATATTGGTATAAGGCTGAATGGGGTAAAGGACGCTACGCCACAATGCTTGGAATTTATGAAGGAACAAATCCCCAATATGGGGATTATATTTTCGGAGGAATAATGGAACACGCAACAAAACGGCTTTTTTATGGAATTAAAGGAAAAGGCTCTTTTATTCTTAATCTAGGAACTGGAACAACAGAGATAATTAAAGCCTCAAGCGTAAAAGAACTAACTAAAAAAACTAAAATTCATATAGACGAGTATTGGGATATCAATAACGAAGTATTTACCAGCAAGCTTAAGGGGTACAATGTTATGGACTATAAACACTGCTCTTCATTTCATTACGCTGATACCGCTATGGGAATAGCTGATTTGACCCTTGAATGCACACGGAAAGGAAACTTAGAAATTGCTTCAGCCTATCCAATTATAATTGAAGCGGGAGGAATAATGGTCTCAATAAATGGCGAACCTTTAGGAGACAAGCTCTATCTTGAATTTGGCCAAGAAAAGCATATCCCCATAATAACAGCAGCAACTCAACAACTTGCCGATGAAGCAGTGAGTTTCTTTAAGTGACCCCACGGGAATTCGAATCCCGGTTCTCAGAATGAGAATCTGATGTCCTAAACCACTAGACGATGGGGCCAGCTGGTGTTATTTTACCTCAAAGAAGGTAGATTTACAAACAAAAACCTTGTAAAATAAAGCCTGTGAGGAAGATATTTTTATTCATGATGGTGTCCGTTGATGGATACTTTGAAGGACCGGACCACGACATAACCTGGCACAACGTTGATGCGGAATTTAATAAGTATGCAATCGAGCAGACCAGTAGCACAGACCTACTGCTTTTTGGTAGGAGAACTTACCAGCTTATGGAAGAATACTGGCCAACAGAGGCCGCATTAAGGGATGATCCGGAAGTTGCAAGCCTCATGAATAATACTCCTAAGATTGTCTTTTCGAAAACACTCGATAAAGTCACAGAAACAAAACATTGGAAGAATGTGAAACTTATCAAAGACAATGCCATAGAAGAAGTTAAAAGACTAAAACAACAAGAGGGAAAACCCGTCTCGCCTGGCGAACCTACGAGCCGAGGTGGAAACATAGCAATATACGGAAGCAATAATTTTGCAGTAAGTTTAATTGAAGAGGGGCTAATTGATGAATTTAGAATTATTATAAATCCCGTGGCAATTGGCGCCGGCACACCTTTATTTAAGGGAATAAAAAACAAACTTGATTTGAAACTTTTGGGAAGTCCAAGGACATTTGAAAACGGAAACGTCTTACTTATTTACGAACCTGCAGGAACCCAAATGAAATAGCTTGTTTTATCAGGCTGCGCTTCTATGTATCCTTTTTCTTTAAATTGGTCCGCATGAATTTTAGTTGCAAAAACAGAAATCTGCAACTCTGTTGTCAGACCGGGAAATGCAGTGCTTTCCCCTTTTGTTTCGAAATTTCTATCATAGTCAACTACGACTCCCTTAAAACCTAGCTCTTCATCTAGTGCTCTCAAAGCAGCATGTATTACATCCTCCTTGGGTTTAACCTTTTCAGTAATTGAAGCTGCTAAATCATCTCTTCTTCTCTGCCGGCCATCGTTGAACACCTGCCTATCTTCTTTAAGAACTAGTCTCCCACTGAAAGAATTAAAGAAAACATCAACCCCCACAACTTTTATTTTCCTATATACCTTACCATCTTCTCCAACTTCAAGAACACTCTCACCCGAAGCAACCTCCGCAATTAAATGCCCCAGCGTCTTAGCAGAGCCTAATCCCCATTCCTCCACTGGGACGCTATGAGAATCCAATACTTCCTGTATATCTCCCTGCGGAATCGGAGTACGTTCAGCTCGCTCGGCTCTAATCATGCCACGATTATACTACAATAATATTGTATAATAAAGCTCGGAGCGGGCCAAAATACTAAACCGTGAAAGTCAAAACTAAAGCATCTATCCACATAAACGCTCCGCAGGAAAAGGTTTGGAAATATATTAGCAATCTGGAAAATCTTCCCAAGTATTTTTTTGGCTGGGGTCCAATTCCAGCAGTTGAAAAAGTAGACATTATCGGCAAGAAACAAATGGCAGTTGGATTAAAACAGAAAACCACAACCGCCGATGGCAGAGCTCTGGAAGAAACCGTTTTGAGTGTGCGAAAGCCCGAATATTTTGACTATGAAATAAAAGGATTTGGTTTTCCTTTTAATCTTTTTGTAATAAAAGGCGGCGGTTCATGGACGTTTACGAGAACTGATGTCGGCACAAAAGCAACATGGAATTATTTTTTTCACCTTACTTCCCCGCTTGCATATCTGGTGGCAGCGCCACTGGTGAAACTGGCTCACCAACATGCTATGATGAATGCGTTGGAACGGGCCAAGAAACAGCTAGAAAATTAAAACCATGACAAAAGATTAGAGGAATCTACTTCTTTTTTAAATACCCGAAGTAAAAGAAGACTAAAAACAAGATAAACCCTACGAAAGCCCGAAGTCCCAGAAGTTGTGGTGCGATTGTATATCCTAAAAATGGTATTGCAACATTATTTAGATACAAATATAAATTTGCAGCTGATCCAACAAATGCAGCTCCAGATAAAAATTTAAAAACTTCCCTCCAATCAATCTTCATATACTTAAAGTATACTACTGCGAGTACTTTCCTGCAAGAAAGCCCGCTCCATGGCAAGATCATGAAAAAGCGGAACATAATAATCCTCGCGACTCGAATCCTCCAGGGGTCACAAATTATCAACCAGCCAAAATTAGTTGACTTCCAGTCTTGTAAGTGATATACCATTTTTATGTCTTCAGAAACTACTCTTGGTAAAGGAAGTAAAGACGCAGAACCAGTAAGTCATGGGGCTGCTCTCATAGGGATACGGCAAAGTCAATGGGGATTTGAGTTATCTTTAGATGATGGCTCAAGGATAATGCTTCCTCCAATAGCTAGAGAGACTCCGATAGAACATCTACGGATCGGGGATAGATTGAGACTCAGCCCAAGAGAAGATATGATTGAGGGAGAATTGCGCAGGTTTGATGACGAAACTCAAGTAGTTGTTGCAAGAGATGATGAAAGATTATTAGGTTTTGTTGTTGCAGATAATCTCATTGTTCCCAGTGGAAAATAGAAGCCGGACTCGAATCCCGCTGTTTTAACCTTCTAGACGCCTAGGGATCTATAAATTTCATCCACTTCGGGAAAGAGAGAGCTTTCTCTCCTCTTAAATATATCAGTTAATTTATACTGGAAATACCCTTGCACCGCATCCCAAATTGCTATTCCTTCATCATCCATTTCATTTAAAACAACGTTGCGTGGTTGCTTATGCGTAATTCTAAATTTGAAGTCCTCCGGATCCTCAGTGGAAATTATAAATATCTTTAACCCTTTTTCATTAGATGCTTTACTTAGCAAAGTATTTATATATTCTCCTTTCCTGAATCCATAACCAATTATTACCAATTTTACATTTCCTTTTGATATAGCTATGTCAAAAAGTTGAGAGTACCATTCCAAAAGAGGAATCTTCAGTATTGCTTCCCTTTTATTAACTCCAATTATCATGCTGTTCTGTCCCGATGGCCCAACCCACCTTAAAGATCCATGAAGTTTTACATAACAGAAATTTGGATAGACTAGATTTTCTTTGTAATTCTTAAGCTCTTCCATGGTTGGAAGGGTTTTCGGTTCATCTGAATCTAGATCGTTAGAATCGAGAAGTCCTGAGCCTTTCTCCCTATATCTCATTTTATCTGGCCCCAGTGGTTGCCAATTGAACCTCTGTTCCATTAATAAATCTTGGTTAAGAGTAAAACAAGCTCCAATCCTATTGTCTTCTTGCTCTTTAAAATGATCTAGCAATTCTTTGAATTTATTGTGATTAATATTTAAATCATCCCAATGGCCTTTAATAACTTTATCCATAGATTTGTATGTATCATTAATTACTTCTCCAAATATCGCGAGTTCTTCAGCAGGAATGTTACCTCTGTGATCGAAAACTTCTGAATATATATTTTCGAAATCAAACTCTTCTTTAAGCTTAAGCTTGATATTTCCTGCTGTATTAAGTTTAGGATTATTGAAAATCCTCGACCACATCTCTCTGCCCAGAAAACCATCAAAGTTTGCCGTAAATCCGGCTCCAGTAAAAAGTAAGGTATCTGCGAAGTTCATATTGCAGGGGTTAGTCGGCTTGGGTGGGGGCTGGGGCGTGCAAGAATGCGTGTTCGGATTCTACAGCCGCTTTAAGTTGCACTTTCTTAAGATTCTTTGTGAGTGCAATTCCTAATACCTCGTCCATGTGGTTGACAAAGTGAAACTTCAAGTCGCGGATGACTTCCTTTGGAACGTCTTCAAGATCCCTTTTATTATCCTTTGGCAAAATTATAATTTTAACTCCGGACCTGTGCGCTGCAGTAACTTTTTCCTTAACTCCGCCAATTTCTAAAGCACGACCCCTAAGAGTTATTTCCCCTGTCATAGCAACTTTTCTATTAACAGGAATTTTTGTAAGTGCGGAAATTATTGCGGTTGTAATTGCAAGACCTGCACTTGGTCCGTCTTTTGGAACCGCGCCTTCCGGAACGTGAACATGAACATCAATTTTTTGGTAAAAGTTTTCTGCAAGTCCCAGTTGCTTTGCGCGTGCGCGGATGTAAGACATGGCAGCCTGACAAGACTCTTTCATAACATCCCCAAGTTGTCCTGTCAAAATCAGTTGTCCTTTTCCCGGCATTAGCGCTACTTCAATAAATAATATGTCTCCGCCTGCTTCTGTCCATGCAAGCCCCGTAGACATTCCAACTTCATCTTTTTTCTCGGCAATTGTTGAGTGGAATTTAATTGGACCCAAAAACTTTTCCACCTTTTTGCTGTCAACTATAACTTTTTTCTTTTCTCCTTCCGCAATCATTCTGGCAACTTTCCTAAAAATCGTTGCAATCTGTCTTTCAAGACTTCTTACCCCCGCTTCTCTTGTGTAGTGGTCTGTAATAAACCTTATTGCTTCATCTTTTATCTCAACTTGCTTCTGGGTTAAACCATGTGCTTCCATTTGTTTTTTAATTAGGAAGTCCTTTGCAATCTTGAACTTTTCATTTTGGATGTATCCTGAAAAAGAAATAATCTCGAGACGGTCGCGAAGCGCCGGTGGAATTGTATCCAGCATGTTGGCGGTTGTAACAAACATTACATCTGATAAATCGAACGGAACTTCTAGATAGTGGTCTGAAAATCCGCTGTTTTGCTCTGGATCCAATGCTTCAAGAAGTGCAGATGACGGATCGCCTCTAAAATCTGCGCCAACTTTATCAATTTCATCAAGCATAAAGACAGGATTTCTTGTCCCCGCATCTTTTATTCCCTGAATAATTCGCCCCGGAAGTGCGCCAACGTAAGTTCTTCTGTGACCTCTAATTTCTGCCTCATCTCTAATTCCACCAAGAGAGACTCTGACGAATTTGCGGCCCAGCGCTTTAGCAATTGACTTACCAAGAGATGTTTTTCCAACTCCGGGAGGACCTACAAAACAAAGTATCGGGCTTTTCATTTTTTTACCGGCCAATTTATGAACCGCCAAATACTCAACAATTCTTTCTTTTACTTTTTTAAGCCCAAAGTGGTCGTCATCCAAAATTTTCTCCGCATTTTTTACATTTACATCATTTTTGCTTTCAATGCTCCATGGCACAGCAATAAGCCAGTCAACATAATTTCTAATATATCCGGCCTCCGGATTAAACTGATTCATTTGGGCAAGTTTTGAAATTTCTTTTTTAGCTTTTGCCTCAACGTCCTCGGGCATTTTTGCTTTCTTAACCTTATCGAGTAACTCACGGATTTCTCCGCCTTCGTCTCCCTCACCCAGTTCTTTTTCGATAGTTTTCAAACGCTCACGCAGCATTACTTCGCGTGCACCTTTTTCAAATCTTTCCTGGGTTTTTGAAGCAAT
>JGI1358J11329_10003363_pt1 | contig 11959 bp, 12 predicted proteins | sample Subgroupgradi54m_FD_11329 | JGI IMG/M metagenome (IMG submission 11329)
TTCCTCGTTGAAGCGCCGGGTTTGCTGATCGCAGATAGGCGTATCGAGCGAGGGGACGGCGCTGATGATGCGGACTTTGCCATGGCTGTCGGAAAACTTCGCGACCGACAGGTCTTGCGCGAGGACTTGGAACTCTGGGGCGCGGTCACCGGGCTTGATCGCGGGACCAATTAACGTGAGGGCATTGCCTTTGAACGTCACAACTCCGGTTCGTTCGGATTTACCAGGGGCTGTTGCGGTTGCAGTCATCGGACCTCCTTGTGTGCCTTCCGCACACAAGACACCTCGGCAGTAAGGATCTGCTGCCTCGGCGCCTTGTATGCTTTCCGCATACAAGACACCTCGCCGGCAAGGATCGGCCAGCTCGGCGCCTTGTTTCTCTTTCAGAAACAAAGCACTTCGCCTTCAAGGATTGTCGGCTCAGCGCCTTCTGTGTGTGGCATCGTAACCGAACTTCCGAATGGCGTCAAGCCGCCGACGGAAGCTGCGACAGCAGCGCGCGGACGCGCTCCTCGATCTGCCGGCGGACCTGCCGGTAGAATTCCACGGGTTGGCGCGCGGGGTCCGGGATCTGCCAGTCGATCCGCTGTGTCGCCGGCAGGCTTGGGCAGGCGTCGCCGCAGCCCATCGTCACGATCGCGTCCCAGGTCACCGGCGGCAGCTGATCCAGTCCTTTGGAGGCGTGCGCGTCCATCGCGATGCCGACCTCGCGCATGACGTCGATCGCCGTTTGGTCCATACGGCCTCGAGGTTTGGATCCCGCGCTGAACGCACGTACGCGGCCCTGCCCCAGCGTACGCGCAAACGCCTCGGCGATCTGGCTGCGGCAGGCGTTCTCGGCGCAGACAAACAGGATGTTGAGGGTCGGCATCGCGTTCCATTGTAGAGGCATCCCATAAGCACGGAAAGCCATCGCCTGCAACGGTAGTGTCTCAGTTTGGAGTATCGCTTGGGCGGGTCCTGGCCGCAAGGACATCCCTTGCGGCACTTCCTCGGCCTCTGGCCTCGGTCGCCGCGGATGCTCGCTCGTGGGCCCCCTGTGCGCTTTCCGCGCACAGGACACCTCGGCAGCAAGGATGTGCTGCCTCGGCGCCTCCGCCCGGTGTGGATCCTCCCCGTACGCTTGCCGCGCACGGGACTTCCGCGCCAGCGTGGAGTGTGCCGGCGCGGTGCCCACTCGCGAGCATCCCGCGTCACCCGCCCCAGAGGAAAATCAAAGTGAGACACTACCCCTGCAACTGACCGTACCTGAGCTGACGCATCGTGATTCGTCGTTCGTCGTTCGTGGATAAGTCCGTCAACACGCCAGCGCCTGCGCCATTCATGAGTTGTGCGAACGACGAGCCGAGCGGCCCACGTGCGTTGACGTCGCCTATGGCGGGGGCTAGAGTAACGGCATGCTGACTTCCGACGAAGAGGTGTGGCTCCGACAGGAAGGCGCGACGCTGGCGGTGTGGCGAGGCGAGCGGCTTCCCGTTCGGTTCGGCGACCCGCAGGGTGAGTACCGCGCGGTCCGGCAGCGGACGGGTCTTATCCCGTGGTGCACCCACACGGTGGTGGAAGCGCGCGGCGTGGACCGCGCCGCCTTCCTCCACAATTTATTGACCAATGACCTCAAGCATCTGGCGCCAGGCCGCGCCCTGCGCGCGGGCCTGACGAGCGCCTCGGCCAAGCTGATCGCCGAGCTGCTGGTGCTGGCCGAGCCGTCTTCGCACACGCTGATCGTCGATCGTCGACGCTGCCAGCGAGTCCTCGACGCCCTGGCGCACTATCTCATTATGGAAGACGTGGCGCTTGCGGATCTGTCCGGTCAGCAGCGTCTGCTGGCGTTGCAAGGNCCGGCGACGGATCAGCTCTTGAAACAGGTGGGGCTGCCGATTCCCATGCAGGCGTTTGAGCACTGCGCGGCGACGCTCGATGGGGCGTCGGTGCGCCTGCTGCGTCACAGCTTGACGGGTTCGCCCGGCGTCGTGTTGTTCGTGTCCACAGCGCATCGCGACGCGCTGTGGCGGCGGATCATGCAAGCCGGCGCACCGCTAGGGCTGTCGCCGATCGGGTGGGAGGCGTTCGACATGTTGCGCCTTGAAGCGGGGATCGCGTGGGACGCCGTGGATCTGGATGAATCGAACCTGCTGCCCGAGACGGGCCTTGAGCGCACGGCGGTCAGCGACACCAAGGGCTGCTACGTCGGGCAAGAAGTGATCGCTCGGATGCACACGTACGGATCCGCCAGCCGAAAACTCGTTGGCCTCTTGATCGAGGGCCGCGTGGTGCCTGAGCCGCGGGATATGATCCTCGCCGGCGACGAAGAGGCGGGAGAAGTGTCAAGCAGCGCGCTTTCACCCGAGCGCCATCAACCGATCGCGCTGGCGTGGGTCAAGCGGCCGCATTATCAAGAAGGCACACGCCTGGCGATCGTTCACGATGGACACCGGCTCGCCGCGACCGTCACGGCGCGGCAGGCCTGAAGCCGCGGCGACTACTCGTCTCGGTGGAACTTCGCGAACTCTTGCAGATGGCTGAGGGTTTGGAGCGTCGGCATTCGATCGACGAAGACTTTTCCCGCCAAATGATCGCACTCATGCTGCACCACGCGCGCATAGAACCGCTCGGCGTGAAACTTGATCCGCTCGCCCTTGTGGTTGAGCGCCTCCACGTCAACCCACTCGGCGCGCGGCACGCGTCCGCGCAGGTCGTTGACGCTGAGACACCCTTCCCAGTCGTCGAATTGGGTCTTCGAGGACGCGATGATCCGCGGATTGATCAACACGATCAGCGGGATCGGTTTGTCGATGCGGGCGTCGTGGCGCGCTTCGATCACCGCCAGCTGCTTCGACACGTTGACCTGAGGGGCCGCGACGCCAACGCCCTCGCAGGCGTGCATCGTCTCGACCATGTCCTCGATCAGCTGCCGAAACTCTTTTGAACCGATCGCCTCTTTCGGAACCGCCTCGGCCGCCTTGCGCAGGACCGGGTTGCCGAGTTTGGTGACCTTCAGAATGGACATCTGTCGTCTAGAGTCGAGCCTTCACAACCACAGCAATCTGAGAGCGCTGTGTGGACACCGACATGATCGGAATCAGCCGGAGACGATGGGGTTGGAGGTGCGGTCGCGCCGAACCAGCGGTTCGTATTCCGGGTGGCGCTTCAGATAATAGTCGGAAATGTAGGAACAGGACGGGACGACGGTGAACTTCTGCTGCTTCGCGTGCTCGAAGGCCGCCTTGCACAGCTTCTCGGCGATGCCGCGGCCGCGAAACACCTCCGGAACGTACGTATGGTAGAGGTCGATCACGTCCGCCTGCTGTCGGTACATCAGGCAGGCTTCGTACCCGTCGAGGGTCACGCGGAACCGGTGGCTGGCGGGATCGTGCTCGACGGTCAGCGGCGCGGTCATGGTGGCGGTATTATACGTCGCGTCCTGGTGGCTTGCAACGCCGCCGGCCGCCAAGTGCTTGCAATTTTGACCGCGGGGCCTGTCAAGGCCTTTGCGCCGCCGCGCGGCACATTTTGCTGCGCTGGCCTCTTAGTCTGGGGCTCGCAAAATCTGCAATGCGCGGCTCTGCAAACGCCTTGCCACCCGCTGGCTCATCGAACCTTTACCACTATTGGCCGCCGGGCTATCATGCCGTGATGGACGCCGTCACCGCATTGCTCGACGAGCTCAGCCGACAGATCCCGACCGACCGGGCACAACTGCTCAAGGCCAAACGCGCCGCGGCCCGGCGCGCGGGGACTCCGTTGCTCCGCAACGATGCGCTATTGCGGCGCTATCGGGATGACGTGCTCGATGGATCGCGCCCCGCCAACCGACAGCTCGAGCAAGTACTCACACTCAACCAAGTCCGCTCGCGCTCCGGCGTCGCGACCGTCACGGTGATCACCGAGCCATTTCCCTGCCCGGGCCGGTGCGTCTACTGTCCGACCGAGGCGCGCGCGCCGAAGAGTTATCTGCCGAACGAGCCGGCAGTACTGCGGGCGCTGCGCAACGACTTCGATCCGTATCGGCAGGTGCACAGCCGGCTGCTGGCGTTGGACCAAACCGGCCATCCCGTCGACAAGATCGAGCTCATCATCAAGGGCGGCACGTGGTCGTTCTATCCGGATGCGTATCAGCGGTCGTTCGTCGCCCGCTGCGTTGAGGCCGCAAATCACTACGTCGCTGAAGGCTCAAGGCTAAAGGCTCAAGTGTCTGCTCGAGAAGCTGGAATCCCGCCTTCAGCCTTCAGCCTTCAGCCTTCAGCCCTAAGCGACGCTCATCGGGAAAATGAAACCGCGGCGCACCGCGTGATCGGCGTGACGATCGAAACGCGGCCCGACTACATCACTCCCGAGGAGATCCGGCGGNTGCGCGAGCTGGGCGTTACGCGCGTCGAGCTCGGCGTGCAAAGCCTCGAGGATCGCATTCTCGAGCTCATCGTCCGCGACCACTCAACCGCCGAGATCCGCCAGGCGACTGCGCTGCTGCGCAACGCCGGCTTCAAAGTCGCCTATCACCTGATGCCGAACCTGCCCGGGGCGACGCCGGATGATGATGTGGCGACGTTTCGGACGATGTTCGAGGATCCCGCCTACCGGCCTGATACGATGAAGATCTATCCGTGCGTCGTGACCAAAACAGCGGAGCTGTTCGACTGGTGGAAGCAAGGACGCTTTCAACCGTACGACGATCCGACGCTGATCGCGCTACTGATCCGGCTCAAGCAGCTGGTGCCGCCGTATGTCCGCATCGAGCGCGTGATCCGCGACATCCCTTCGGTGTCGATCATGGCGGGCTGCCAGTTCATCAATCTGCGCGAGGAGGTGCATCGAGGCCTGCGTGCGCAGGGCCTGCGCTGCCGATGCATTCGGTGTCGCGAGGTGCGCGACGCGGTCGACGGGTCGTTCGCGCTGGTGCGGCGCGACTATGAGGCGTCGGGCGGTCGCGAGCTGTTCCTTAGCATGGAGGATGCGGAGGCGGACCGGCTGGCGTCGCTGCTCCGACTGCGAATCCCTCCGGCGGACGCCTGCCCTGAGGGATTCTCGTCGCTGCGCGGCGCGGCGTTGGTGCGCGAGCTGCACACTTACGGCCAGCATCTGCCGCTCCACGATCACTCCGGCGACGCCGTTCAGCACCGCGGCTTCGGCCGCATGCTCATGGCGGAGGCTGAACGGATCGCCCGGCGCGAGTTCGGCTGCGCGCGCATCGCCGTGATCGCCGGCGTCGGCGTCCGGGACTACTATCGCAAGCTTGGCTATCGGCTTGAAGACACGTACATGATGAAGAATCTGTAGGTGTGTTCAATGCGTAATGTGGAATGCGTAATGGGTTGAAGCCTGGACGAGCAAACTCAACCCATTACACATTACGCATTCCACATTGAACACACCTCAGCCCTCAGAAACAACAAGCCCCATGGGATGACCGCGGGGCTTGTTTTCGAAAAGAAATGGTTAGTTGACGAGCTTGTTGCCGGGCCGTCTTGGCGGATCGTTCTTCGGCCGCTCGGGGGCCGCAGGATTATTCTTGGACGCCGGCGTCAGCTCTTTGTTGATCGCGGCGTACGCGGGGTCTTCAGACTCGTCGGCAACGATCGCACCGACGGGACATTCCGGCAGGCACAGGCCGCAGCTGATGCAGACGTCCGGGTCGATGATCATGAACTCCTGCCCCTTGTAATCGATGGGGTGGATGCACTCCACGGGGCAGACCGTCGCGCACACGGCGTACCGTTCGCCCAGACACTTCTCGGTGATCACATAAGACATACCATCCTCCTTCGCTTGGCGTCACTGCGTCCAATCATAATGAAGCCGATCCAAACCCGTCAAGCTCATTGTAGGACCAGATGGGAGTCGGTGTCGCGGACGCCTTTCAACGTGCGGATGGTCGACAGGATCACCGCGAACTCTTCATACGGCTCGGCGTCGACGAAGGCGATCAGGTCGTGCTCGCCGGTCACCTGATGGACCATCTTGACGCCGGCCAGCCGCTCGATCGCCTCCTGGACGGACTCTTCCGACCCGGGAACGACGTCGATCATGATGAACGCTTTGGGCATTGCGGGCGCTAGTCTAGCATAGCGGCCGCGCGGCTCACAAGCGGGTACTGGTCAATTTTGACCGCGGGTCCTGTCAAGGCCTTTGCGCCTCCCCGCGCCTCTATCAGGCGCGGGACACCTCGCCGGCAAGGACTGTCCGGCTCGGCGCCGCGCGGCACATTTTGCTGCGCTGATCTTCTTGTCGGGTGCTCGCAAAATCTGCAATGTGCGGCGGGCGACCGAGGCGCCAGCCGAGGAAGTGCCGCAATCTGGCATGAGATTGCGGCCAAACGCCTTGCCACCCGCTGGCTCGTCCAAACCTTACCAGTGCCAACCGACGCGCGTCGTTCGTCGTTTGTCGTTCGTGATTCGTCCATCGACGGGCTTATGAGCAGAAGCGGCTTCGTTGTACAGATCGACGAAGCCACCATGAATTACGAGCCACGAACGACGAGCGACGATCCCTCCGCCTTCCCACAAGCGCTTGCTTCGCGCGGTGGGCTGGCGTATCCTCACCGAGTCGATTGTGAGGAGTGATGCCGCTTGCAGGCTTTGCCACACCCGAAGGCACCACCCGGTACCGCGCGCGGACGCCGGCCCACCCAAGCCATTGGCGCGACATGCAAGGCGCGACCGCGTCCTCCATCGGCCTTGGCACCTACCTCGGCGATCCCAACGACGAAACGGACGCCCGCTACGCCGAAGCGATCACTGCAGCGCTATCCTCCGGATGCAATGTGCTGGATGCAGCGGCCAACTATCGCGCCCAGCGCAGCGAGCGCACGATCGGCCGGACGCTCGAGCGCTTGGCGCAGGACGGCGTGATTCGGCGCGATGAAGTGCTGCTCTGCACCAAGGGCGGGTACCTGCCGTTCGACGCAGAGATCCCCGACGATCCGCAACGCTACATCCTCGAGACCTTCCTGCAGACTGGTCTGATCCACTATGAGGAACTCGTCGCCGGCTGCCACTGCCTGGCGCCATCGTACCTCGAGGACCAGCTCGCGAAGAGCCTGCGGAACCTGCGCGCGAAGACGATCGACGTGTACTACCTGCACAACCCAGAGCAACAGTTGGACGCGGTCGCGCGAGACGTCTTCCTGCAACGGATCGAGGCGGCGTTCGCGTGGCTCGAGGGCCGCGTGGCCGACGGGGCGATCCGATGGTATGGGACCGCGACATGGAATGGCTACCGCATCAATCCGCAGGCCAAAGGCGCGCTGAGCCTGGCGGAATTGGCGCACCTCGCGGAGCGGGTCGGCGGCACGGGCCATCATTTTCGAGTCGTCCAGGCGCCGTACAATCTGGCGATGCCGGAGGCCTACGCGTTTAAGAACCAAACGAGCCGGAGCCTGATCGAGGCGGCTCAGGCGCTGAAGATTTCCGTGATGGCCAGCGCCAGCCTGTTGCAGACGCAGCTGGCCAGGCTGCCCGCGGCGCTGCAACGACTGATTCCCGAGCTGAAGACCGACGCGCAGCGCGCGATTCAGTTCGTTCGCTCCACCCCGGGCATCACCACCGCGTTGGTCGGCATGAAGCGCGCCGAGCACGTCGCCGAGAACCTCGAACTCGCGGCCCACCCGACGCTCTCGCGCGAACAACTCGATCAGCTCTTCGCGAAACCTCAACGCGCCGCATGAGGCACAACGTGTGGACCGTGGACTGTGGACTGTGGACGCTCCTGATGGTCTTGACAGTGGCCGGTTGCGGCCGCCACGTAGCGTACGCGGTCGCCGTGCCCGTCGCCGATGTGCGCAGCAAACCCGGCTCGCTGCTTCGCGGGCGTGAGCACGATCCACTCGAAGAAACGCAGCTGCTCTACGGCGAACACGTGCGCATCCTGGAAACCCGCGACGCGTGGGCGCGCATCGAGGCGCTGGAGCAGCCGGAGTTCACGCATCACGGCCGATGGGAAGGCTATCCTGGATGGGTGCTGCAAGACGCGATGCGGCCGCTGCGACGACCGCGCGTGCCTAATGCCGTCATCACGGCGAAGTGGGCGACGCTGTGGCGCGACGCCGAGGGCACACAGCCTGCCCTCGATCTGCCGATGGGCACGCAGCTAGTCGTGAAGGATCCTCGTGGCGAGCGCTGGCGCGTGGAGCTGGTCAACCGATCCAAGGCCTGGATTCGCGCCGAGGACGTGACGCGTTTTGATGCTCTCGAGCGGCTGTCCAGGACCGAGCGCCGCAGCGCGATCCTCCATGCCGCCGAGCAGCTGCTGGGCGACCCGTATCTGTGGGGCGGCCACTCACCGCGCGCGGCGGGCGAAGCGCCGATCACCGGCGTCGACTGCTCGGGCTTGGTGCACCTGGCCTATCGCGCCGCGGGTTTGGATATTCCCCGCGATGCGCAGGAACAGTACCTGAGGGCGCAAGGCGTCAAGTCCCCTCGGCCCGCGGACCTGATTTTTCTCTCCGAGGCGAATCACCCCGAGAAGATCGTGCACGTGATGCTGTACGCCGGCGACGGATGGATGATCGAAGCGCCGAGCACGGGCGGCGTCGTGCGCCGGATTCCGGTCGTCGAACGCTTGCAGCTGTTGGAGCTGCAGCTGTCGCCGGGCCGTCAGTTCGAGGGGCAGTGGATCTACTTCGGAACATACCTTCCCTAGCGCATGGATCGCCTGGTGGCCATCTGGCCGGCGCTGGTCTTGATCGCCCTCGTCGCCGGCATCCTCGCCCTCAACAACCAATCAGCGCTCGATCCGATGTTTCGATGGCTTCCAGTGCCGCTGTGGTGCTACGCGCTGCCGATGCTGCTCACGAGCGTGGGATGGCTGCCCGCGCAGCACGCCGTCTACGGCTGGATCACCGACCGCCTCTTTCCCGTCGTGCTAGGCATACTGCTGTTTGGCGTCGATCTTCGCGGGCTGTCGAGGACCGGTTGGCGCGCGGGGCTTGCGATGGCCGTCGGCACGGTGAGCATTGTCGTGGGCGGGCCGCTGATGGCGTGGCTGTTTCGAGCACAGCTGCCGGCGGACGCGTGGAAGGGCGTCGGGACGCTCGCGGCCACGTGGACCGGCGGCAGCCTCAACATGCTCGCGCTTCGCACGGTGCTGAATACGCCCGAGCCGATGTTCGCGCCGCTGGTCGTCGTCGACGCGCTCGTCGCCTACAGTTGGATGGCCTGCCTCATCGCCTGCCGAGGCTGGTCCGATCCGATCAACCGCTGGTTGCGCGCGTCCGCGCTTGAGGTCGAACCGACGATTGAGCGCCGGACCAATTCCTCGACGGCAGCATCCGGTCTCGTCGCAATGGCCCTCGCCGGATCCATCATCCTCGCTCTGATCTGCCGCCTCGTCGCCCAACGGCTGCCGCGACACGGCCTGATCACCACCGTCTCGGGATGGACCGTGCTGCTGATCACGACGCTAGCGCTAGCCGCGGCATACGTGCCCGCAGTCCGTCGCGCAGGACAGCAAGGCGGCGAGCTGGGCTATGTCGGCTTGTATTGCGTGCTGGCGGCATTGGGGGCGCGGGCGAACGTGATCGCGCTGACGAGCACGCCGGTGTGGATCCTGCTCGGGATCGCGTGGCTGGCCTTCCACGCGGTGGTCTTGCTGCTGGCCGGACGACTGTTCCGGCTTCCGTTGAGCCTACTGGCCACGGCCAGTCAAGCCAATGTCGGCGGAGTCGTCTCGGCACCCGCTGTCGCGGCTGTGTATCATCCATCGCTGGCGCCGGTCGGACTGCTGCTAGCCCTGGCAGGCAACGCGTTGGGCACCTATCTTGGGCTGTGCACTGCGACGTTGTGCCGATGGTTATTAGTGCGCTGATTGTCATCAGAGGTCAGAGAACAGAAGTCAGAACAGATTCCATCGACCGACTTGCTTCTGTTTGCTGTCCATTGGAACGAATCTGACCTCTAATCTCTGACTTCTGAACGCCCGTTTTCCGAGAGGCTCAGGTAGGAGCCCAAAAAGGCAACCCCGGCGCCTTCCGGCACCGGGGCGCTGTGCTCGCGGCGGTCAGCGCGAGCCTAGGGGCCTGGCAATCCGATTGATTCGGTCGCTCTAGTGATGATCCTGCGGAGGCTCGCTGTATGTCTGGCCCACGGATGTGTCTGAACCGTTCGTGATCATCGGCTCAGATGGCTCCTGCGATGGCTTCTCCGTCAGCGCGCTCTCCGGCAGCTTGAGTTTCGAGTTGAGCAGTCCCTCAAACTGCTGCTCCTGGTCCGGCGCCAGGCCAAGCTCATCGGCCCGGTTCATCGCTTGGTCTTTGGTGATCTCGCCGGTGTCGACCAAGTACTTGAGCTTCATCATTTCAGGGTCCATCTCGGCCTGCTTCATCACTCCAAGAGCCGGGATGAGCGTCCCCGCCTCCGGCATCTCCAACATGCCGTCCTGGCCCTGCTGCAGATGGCCGATCATCTCCTGATCGACCTGCCGGATCAGCTCGTTGGCGGCGACGTCACCGTCGTCATCGGGGACCTGCGCATCGACCGGCTTGAGCTGGCCGACCGCGGCGTCATGGCCGGCGGCAGTCGCTTCGGCGTAATTCGGTCCTTGGGATGAGGGAGCGTCTTCTGCTGAAACAAGCGGAAGTCCTGTACCGAGGAACACAGCGGTGATGACCGCAATCCACCGACGCTCCATGCCCACCTCCCCGTCCTGCTGAAAACAAAAAACCCCTTGCCATTGAAAGCAAGGGGTGCGCGAGACCTGACGGCGCTCGCGTGTCCGGCAACTGGCTGCCAAAGGTCCGCCTAGACCTCAGGCCCTGTAGCTTTGCGGCCCACTCTTTCGAATGGTGTGCCTTGATCAGACGTGGCGATTGTCAAAGGTCAGTTCGCTTCGTCCGTTTCAAGCCTACCTGACGGCAAAAGGCCCAGTCAAGAGCCACAATCACGGAAGCGTTGCCAGCTGACCCGAGATGGTGAGGGAGCTCCGCGCACAGGCTCCGATCGGTGGATCAATTCCCTGGCCGAGCCCTGCCGGCTACGCCAGCCTCCGGAACACGGCGACGACCTTGCCAAGGATCGCAAACGACATTTGCTTGGAGAGAATGATCGGCTCAAGCGTCGGGTGCTCCGGCTGCAACCGAATGTGGTCCTGAGCCTTGAACACCCGCTTGACGGTCGCCTCATCCCCGACCAGCACGACGGCGATTTCCCCGTCGTCGGCGTCTGGCTGCTGGCGCACGATCACAAAATCCCCGTCCAGAATGCCCGCGTTGATCATACTTTCGCCGCGGACTTTCAAGGCGAAATGCGCAGCGGCGGACGTGGCCTGAGACTTGCCGAGCAGAGAGGGATCTATCGTCAGCTCGCCGTCGAGCTGCTCCTCCGCCAGCAGCGGCCGGCCGGCGGCCACTCGTCCAACGATCGGAACACGAATGGCCCGGTCGACCGCGTTGGTGGCTGTCTCAATCAACAGGCGAATGCCTCGCGCGCCGCGTCGGCGGCTCAAGTAGCCCTTCTTGGCGATGGCATCGAGGTGGGTGGTGACTCCGCGAAGGCTTTTGATTCCGAGCTGCTTGCCGAGCTCGCGGATCGTGGGGGGGTAGCCGTTCTCCGCAATCCAACTTTGAATCACGCTGATCACGCGTTGCTGCCGATCAGTTAGGGCCTTGGCCATTCTTCACCTCGCAGGTTCTTCGCCGCGGGATGCGGCGTCACCAACTTTTCAAACCTGCCACAACTATACGAGACAAACTTCTAGCTGTCAAGGCCTCGCCGATTGGGGTACTGGTCATTTTGACCACGGGTCCTGCCAAGGCATTCGGCCGCAATCTCAGCCAGATTGCGGCACTTCCTCGGCGCCAGCGCCTCGGTTGCGCCTCCCCGCGTCCCTTCCGGACGCGGGACACCTCGCCGGCAGGGAATGGCCGGCTCGGCGCCGCGCGGCAGCACGTGTTGCTGCGCCGGCCTCATGTCAGGGGCACCTGGCCGGGGCACCCGCCGGAGGCGCGGGGCGGGGGGCAGGAAGTCCTGCG
>JGI1358J11329_10003367_pt1 | contig 11944 bp, 11 predicted proteins | sample Subgroupgradi54m_FD_11329 | JGI IMG/M metagenome (IMG submission 11329)
TCTCATTAGGTGAAGGGTATGTTGGCCCGCCCGCTTGATCGAGATTTCTTTTCTTTTGCTTCAGAAAAGACAATACCGCCGCGTAGATATGTTTCTACGTCGGCGGTATCAAACCCTCAATGACCCAACGGAACGGTGCCGCTATTTTGTTTGATAGCGATTTTAGCGGATTTGGGGAAAGTTCCGCGATCCCGGCTTGAAATCGCAGTTTTGGCCCCCATAACTGGAAACTGTTGTCATTTTCAAATTCGATTCCCATGCACAAACATAAAGATTCCCCGCCGCCAGAAGCGGCGCACCCGGCCGATGAGGCTGCACCGGAGCAAGCTGCGACGCCCACCCTGGAAGAGCAGCTGGCCGCTGCCCAGGTCAAGGCGCAGGAAAACCACGACCTGTTTTTGCGTGCCCGTGCCGAAGGGGAGAACATCCGCCGCCGCGCTCAGGACGACATCGCCAAGGCTTACAAATTCGCCATCGAATCGTTTGCCGAGGCCGTGGTGCCGGTCAAAGATAGTCTGGAGGCCGCGCTGGCAGACACTTCCAGCGACCCTGCCAAGCTGAAGGAGGGTGTCGAACTGACCCTCAGGCAACTGGTCGCTGCGTTTGAAAAAGGGCGGGTGCAGGAAATCAATCCGGTCGGATTGAAATTCGACCCGCACCAGCACCAGGCCGTGGCCATGGTGCCCGCGCCCGAAGGTATCGCCGCTAATCATGTGGTGGCCGTGATGCAAAAAGGCTACCTGATTGCCGACCGCGTGCTGCGCCCGGCGCTGGTGGCGGTGGCGCAAGGTTAGTAGCCGTCATTCCTGCGAAGGCAGGAATCCAGCGGCTTTGGAAGTAAAGACACTGGGCTCCTGCCGCGCGCTGCGTAGCCAATCGACTAAGCGCCTTGAAACCGGCGCCAAGTCGCTGGTTAGCGCAGGAGCGACGTGAGAGTTGAAAATTTTGAGCTGGCCCCCAATTACAGGGCAGCGATTATCTAGATTTCAGGAGAAACAACATGGCAAAAATGATCGGTATTGATCTGGGCACCACCAACTCGTGCGTGGCCATCCTTGAAGGTGGTCAGATCAAGGTGATTGAAAACTCGGAAGGCGCGCGCACCACGCCGTCGATCATCGCTTACATGGAAGACGGCGAGATTCTGGTCGGCGCCCCGGCCAAGCGTCAGGCGGTGACCAACCCGAAAAACACGCTGTATGCGATCAAGCGCTTGATCGGCCGCAAGTTTGAAGAGAAGGAAGTGCAGAAGGACATCAAGCTGATGCCTTTTGAAATTTCCAAAGCCGACAACGGCGATGCCTGGGTGTCGGTGCGCGGCCAGAAACTGGCGCCGCCGCAAGTGTCCGCCGAAGTGCTGCGCAAGATGAAAAAAACCGCTGAGGATTATCTGGGCGAGCCGGTGACTGAAGCGGTGATTACCGTGCCGGCCTACTTCAATGACAGCCAGCGTCAAGCCACCAAGGATGCCGGCCGCATCGCCGGGCTGGACGTCAAACGCATCATCAACGAGCCGACCGCGGCGGCGCTCGCCTTTGGTCTGGACAAGAAGGAAAAAGGCGATTCCAAGATTGCCGTCTATGACCTGGGCGGCGGTACCTTCGATATCTCGATCATCGAGATCGCCGATGTCGATGGCGAAATGCAGTTTGAAGTGCTGTCTACCAATGGCGATACCTTCCTCGGCGGTGAAGACTTCGACCAGCGCATCATTGATTTCATCATCGAAGAGTTCAAGAAAGTGAACGGTGTCGATCTTGCCAAGGATGCGATTGCCCTGCAACGCATCAAGGCCAGCGCCGAACGCGCCAAGATTGAACTGTCGTCGAGCCAGCAGACGGAATTGAACGAGCCCTACATCGCCATGGCCAACGGCGCACCGCTGCATTTGAACATGAAGCTGACGCGCGCCAAGCTGGAACAGTTGGTGGAAGAATTGATCGAGCGCACCATCGAGCCGTGCAAGACCGCCATCAAGGATGCAGGTGTGAAAGTCGGCGACATCGACGATGTGATTCTGGTCGGCGGCATGACGCGCATGCCCAAGGTGCAGGAAAAAGTGAAAGAGTTTTTCGGCAAGGAAGCGCGCAAGGATGTGAACCCCGATGAAGCCGTCGCTGTCGGCGCTGCGATTCAAGGTTCCGTGCTGTCAGGTGACCGCACCGACGTGCTGCTGCTGGACGTGACGCCGCTGTCGCTGGGCATCGAAACCCTGGGTGGCGTGATGACCAAGATGATCAAGAAGAACACAACGATCCCGACCAAGTTCGCACAAGTGTTTTCCACGGCCGATGACAATCAACCCGCCGTGACCATCAAGGTCTATCAGGGCGAACGTGAAATGGCCGTGCACAACAAGGGTTTGGGTGAGTTCAACCTGGAAGGTATTCCCCCCGCACCACGCGGCATGCCGCAGATCGAAGTCGCGTTCGACATCGACGCCAACGGCATCCTGCATGTCCACGCCAAGGACAAAGGCACCGGCAAGGAAAACAAGATCACCATCAAGGCTAACTCCGGCTTGAGCGAAGACGAAATTCAACGCATGGTGAAGGATGCCGAAGCCAACGCCGCCGAAGACAAGAAACAGCTGGAACTGGTGCAGGCCCGCAACAGCGGCGAAGCGCTGGTGCACGCCACGCGCAAATCGCTGACCGAGTATGGCGACAAACTGGATGCGGGCGAGAAAGAAAACATCGAAGCGGCGATCAAGGAATTGGAAGAAGTCTTGAAGACCGACGACAAGGCCGCGATTGACGCCAAGGTTGAATCTCTCGGCACCGTCAGCCAGAAACTCGGCGAGAAAATGTATGCCGACATGCAAGCCCAGCAAGCGGCAGCAGGTGCCGATGCGGGTGAAGGACCGAGCGCGCACAGCGGCGATGGCAAGGCGGACGATGTGGTGGATGCCGACTTTAAAGAAGTTAGGGACAGTAAATAGAGCGAAGAACTGATTAAATTGAAACGCGTCATTCCCGCGTAGGCGGGAATCCATTTTGACCGGTCTGGTAAATGGATTCCCGCTTGCGCGGGAATGACGCATCCACGTTGTCAAGCGGCACCTTAGCGCATACAGATTTACTCATGGCAAAAAGAGATTTTTACGAAACCCTCGGTCTGGCGAAGAACGCATCCGACGATGAAATCAAGAAGGCGTATCGCAAGCTGGCGATGAAATATCACCCGGATCGCAATCCGGACAGCAAGGAAGCCGAGGACAAATTCAAGGAGGCGAAAGAAGCCTACGAGATGCTTTCGGATGCCGAGAAGCGCGCGGCCTACGACCGCTTCGGCCATGCCGGGGTAGATCCTTCCGCTGGCGGCGGTGCCGGGCCCGGTGGGTTCAGTGGTGGTTTTGGCGATGCCTTTGGCGATATTTTCGGCGACATCTTTGGCGGTCAGCGTGGTGGTAGCCGTGGCGGCCCGCAGGTGTATCGCGGCGCTGATCTGCGTTACAACCTGGAAATCACGCTGGAGCAAGCGGCCAACGGTTTCGAGACGCAGATACGCGTCCCGAGTTGGGACAATTGCGAAACCTGTCACGGCAGCGGTGCCAAGCCGGGCACCAAGCCGCAAACCTGTTCCACCTGCGGCGGACGCGGCGCGGTGCGCATGCAGCAAGGATTCTTCTCAATCGAACAAACCTGCCCGCGCTGCCATGGCAGCGGCCAGATGATTGCTGATCCATGCAAACCCTGCGACGGCGTCGGGCGCATCAAAAAAACCAAGACGCTGGAAGTCAAGATTCCCGCTGGCATCGACGATGGCATGCGCATTCGTTCCGGCGGCAATGGTGAGCCCGGCGTCAACGGCGGCCCGTCCGGCGATCTGTATGTCGAGATTCACATCAAGCCGCACAACGTGTTCGAGCGCGACGGCGACGACCTGCATTGCCAGATCCCCATCTCCTACAGCACGGCGGCACTCGGCGGCGAAATCGACGTGCCCACGCTCCACGGCAAAGCCTCCTTCGTCGTTCCCGAAGGCACGCAAAGCGGCAAGACGTTCCGCCTGCGCGGCAAGGGCATCAAGGGCGTGCGCTCAGCGTATCCAGGTGATCTCTATTGCCATGTGCAAATCGAAACCCCGGTCAAGCTCAGTGACAAGCAAAAGGAATTGCTGCGCGAATTCGACAAGCTGATGAAGGAAGGCGGCGACCGCCACAGCCCGCAGGCGAAGGGCTGGATGGACAAGGTAAAGTCTTTTTTTGAATGACGCTTTTGGGGATGCGCTTACTTCAAGAGCATCTTCACCCCAGCCACCAGCAACACCAGTGCCAGGGCCTGTCGCAAACGATGCGGGCTGGAATGACGACTGCCCCAGGTGGCACCGAGCCAGCCGCCCACCACCACACTGCCTAGCCACAGCGGCAGTTGCGTTGGCAACTCCGGTTGTTTGCTGATGAGCCCGGCCAGACCTGCAAGCGAGTTGACCAGAATGAATGCGGCGACGGGTGCCGCCGAGCCGCGCACGCTGGCCCAGCCGAACAGCACGATCAAGGGGCTGAGAAAAATTCCGCCGCCCACACCCACCAGTCCGGAGAGCAGGCCCAGTATCGCACCGACGGCCACTGCCACGGGCCAAGGCGGCGGTTGCAGCGCGGCTGTAGCGGCTTTGCGGCTGTCCACCAGCATGCGCCAGGCGGCGTAGATCAACACCGCACCAATCAGCCAGTCATACCAATGCCCGGGGAGTGTGATGCGCCCGCCCACATAGGCCAGTGGAATCGAGCTGAGCACGAAGGGAGTGAACAGGCGCCACTGAAACGGCTCGCGGGAGGCAAAGCGCCAGATCGCCAGACTGGCGACGGCGACGTTCATCAGCAAGGCGCTGGGCCGCATGACGATAGGGGATACCGCAAACAAGCCCATCATCGCCAGATAGCCGGAAGCGCCGCCGTGGCCGACCGAGGCATAAAGCGCAGCGGCCGCGAATAATGCGGCCGCCAGGGAGAGATCGATCAGTTCGAAGTGCATCAACTCGGTTGATAGGTCAGGCGAATATAGATCGGCGCGAACGCTGCAGCTTGCGTAATTTCAATCAGCGTTTCTTTCGCCAGTTCCAGCAGGGCAATGAAGTTGACCACCACCACCGGCACGCCGCGCGCAACGTCGAACAGGTCGGCGAATTCGACGAATTTGTTTTCCTGCAGGCGGCGCAGGATCATGCTCATGTGTTCGCGCACGGAGAGTTCTTCGCGCTGAATCTTGTGGTGTTTGTGCAGGCCGGCGCGTTTAATGACCTCGGTCCAGGCCTGTTGCAGGTCGATCACGTTGACGTCTGGCAGGCGCTGCGCCAGGGTTTGTTCGATGTTGACCTGGGCGCGCAGAAAGTCGCGCCCGGCCTGGGGGATGGCGTCGATATTCTGCGCCGCCAATTTCATTTGCTCGTATTCCAGCAGGCGGCGCACCAGTTCGGCGCGCGGGTCTTCCACTTCTTCGCCGGTATCGGATTTTTTCACCGGCAGTAGCATGCGCGATTTGATTTCGATCAACATCGCCGCCATCAGCAGATACTCGGCTGCCAACTCCAGATTGCGACCACGAATTTCCTCGACATAGGTCAGGTATTGTGCGGTGACTTGCGCCAGCGGAATGTCGAGAATGTTGAAATTCTGTTTGCGGATCAGATACAGCAAAAGATCGAGCGGGCCTTCAAAGGCTTCGAGAAAAATTTCCAGCGCATCGGGCGGGATGTAGAGATCTTGCGGCAGCGCGAACAGCGGTTCGCCGTAGAGCTTGGCAAAGGCCAGGCCGTCAACCACATTTGGCGTCGTGTCCGGCCCCGTCGGATTTTGCAGTTCTGCCTCGATTACGCTCATGGGTCAATCAACCCTTGGTTTGGTAAACGTAGGCTTGCTGCGGCACGCGCGATTCGTTCTGGCGGCGGCGCTCATCCAGATCGATCGGCGCCTTGTCCCACAGCAGTGCGCGGCCCTTGCGCTGTTCCGCTTCGAGGTGCGGTTTCTGCTGTTTCAGGCTGCGGATGAATTGGGTGATGTCGGATTCGTACATGACGGTCTCGGGGGCGTGAATTTGAGGGGCTATTCTACCTTAGGCTCTGCCAGCAGCTGCCGCGCCCGAATCAGCGCGTGTTCGAGGCTGTCGGCCAGATTATCCGGGCCCAGGTGGCGCAGAAAACCGGAGCGGCGAATGATCGAAGCGGGCTGTTTGTTCAAGTCGCACAGAATCAGTGTGGCCCCGTGTTTGCGCAGGTTTCGGCACACCAGTTCCAGGGTTTCCAGGCCGGTGGTGTCGAGCGAAATCAACTGGTGCATTTGAAAAATCATCACCTTGGGCATCGGCCGCGCGGGGTCGAGCAACACTTCAAGTTTGCTGACCGCGCCAAAGAACAGTGATCCGAAAATCCGGTAGCCCTCGATACTGGCAGGCGTATCGGCGGGCAGGTGCATTTTTTCCAGCCGGGTGAGTTCGGAAATGCGGTAAATGAAAAACAGACTGGCCAGCACCATGCCCACTTCCACTGCCACCGTCAGATCGAAAATCACTGTCAACAGAAACGTCGAGACCAGCACGATGCGGTATTGCGGAGTGAATTGCAGCAGTCTGGGGAAGGCGCGCCATTCGCCCATGTTGTAAGCGACGAACATCAGGATCGCCGCCAACGCAGGCAGCGGGACGTGGGACGCCAACGGTGCGGCAATCAACAGGATCAACAGCAAGGTTAGCGAGTGCACGATGCCGGCGATGGGTGAGGTCGCACCGCTGCGGATATTCGTCACCGTGCGGGCGATGGTGCCGGTGGCGGGAATACCGCCGAAGAAAGGGGTCACAAAATTGGCCACGCCCTGCGCCATCAATTCCTGGTTCGGATCGTGCCGGTCATCGGTCATGTTGTCCGCCACGCGCGCGCACAGCAACGACTCGATCGCTCCCAGCAGGGCAATCGTGATGGTCGGCGCCACCAGTTGCTTGACCAGTCCCCACGAGAAATGCGGCAGCGCAAAGTCTGGCAGGCCGCTCGGAATCGCGCCGAAACGCGAACCGATGGTTTGCACATTGAACTCCGTCAATCCGACAAAAAGTGTCGCCGCCACCAGCGCGACAATCGTGCCCGGCACATGCGCCATCCAGCGCCGCCAGCCCGGTTGCTGTGCATCGTAACTCTTGGGCCAGAGCACGATGATCAACAACGCCCCCAGCGCCACCGCCAGCGTTTGCCAGTCGGCACTGGGCAGGGCCTGATACAGAGCTTGCAGACTGTCAAAAAAATCGGCCGGCATCTTGACAATATCCAGCCCGAGAAAATCGCGGATCTGCGACAGCACGATCAGGATCGCAATGCCATTGGTGAACCCCGTCACCACCGCTACAGGAATGAAGCGAATCAGATTGCCAATGCGAAACAGCCCCATCGCAAACAACAGCACCCCGGCCATCATTCCCGAGATCAGCAAATTGGCCAACCCGTATTTTTCGAGAATGCCATAGAGAATGACGATGAACGCCCCCGCCGGACCGCCCACCTGCACCCTCGAACCTCCCAACGCTGCAATCAGAAAACCGGCAATGATGGCGGTGTAGATGCCCGCCTGCGGTGGCACGCCAGACGCAATCGCAAACGCCATCGCCAGCGGCAGCGCCACCACACCGACGGTGATACCGGCCGAAACGTCATTCAGGAAACGCGCGCGCGAATAATCAGTCAGCGCATCGAAAAGTTTTGGACGAAACGTGAAATTCATGGGGACACTCCGGTTGATCAACAGGGAACGCATGCAGGCAATCGCGCGTACCGGGTGGTCCGCAATGGTGCTTGCGGTTGTTGATCAATTTGCGTTTCGTTTGCATGGCGCGTGGATCAGTGAATCCGCATACCGGGCGTTGCGCCGCTGTGCGGCTCCAACAGAAAAATCCCCGGATTGTTTTTTTCATCCGCATGACTGGCCGCCAGCACCATGCCATCGCTAATGCCGAACTTCATTTTGCGCGGCGCCAGGTTGGCGATCATCACTGTGAACTTGCCGATCAAGTCTTCTGGCTTGTACGCCGACTTGATGCCGGAAAACACATTGCGCGTTTTGCCTTCGCCGACGTCCAGTGTCAGGCGCAACAACTTGTCCGAACCTTCAACGTGTTCCGCGTTGACGATCTTCGCAATGCGCAGATCGACCTTGGCGAAGTCGTCGATCTTGATTTCGGGAGCGATTTCTTCGCCGCCTGGAGTGGCTTTGACTTCGACAGGTGGTTCGAACAGAGCGTCCAATTGTTTGGGATCTACGCGAGTCATTAGTGGTATGTAACTTCCAATTTTGTGGTCTTCAGGCAATAGTTTTTGCGCATCCTGCCAGCTTGGCGTGGGAGATTGTAGAAATAGTTCCGCAGCGCGAGCCAGACTAGGCAGGACGGGTGATAAATAAATGACTAACAAGCGGAAGGCATTGATCGATGCGCTACACACTGCATGCAGATCGTCCAGTTTGCCTTGCTTGGCTAGCTCCCACGGGCGTCGTTCGTCGAACGTTTCGTTGATAGTGTCGGCGAGTGACATGATTTCACGAAGCGCTTTTCCGAATTCGCGGGCCTCGTACAAGTCTGCAATCTGACTGCGCGCGGCAATACAGGTATCAAGAATTGCGTGGGCGGGGCCAGCATCGGTTTCGACGCGGCAAAGTTTGCCTTCAAAATGCTTGTGAATAAAGGTCGCAGAGCGGCTGGCAATGTTGACAAATTTTCCCACCAGATCGCTATTCACCCGCGCCATGAAATCATCCGGGTTGAAATCGACGTCTTCCACTTTTGAATTCAACTTGGCGGCAATGTAATAACGCAGCCATTCGGGGTTCATGCCGATGCTTAGGTATTTCAGTGGATCGATGCCGGTACCGCGACTCTTGCTCATCTTTTCGCCGCTGACGGTGATGAAGCCGTGGACGTTGATCTGGCTCGGTGTCTTGCGGTCGGAGAACTTCAGCATGGCGGGCCAGAACAAGGTGTGGAAGGAGATGATGTCCTTGCCGATAAAGTGAATCTGTTCGACCTTGCTGTCTGATTTGATGAAATCTTCAAAACTTTGGTCTGTGCGTGAAGCCTCGTGCCAGTGATTCTTGGCCTGACCTTTGTCGAAGTGATTCTTCAGACTGGCGAGGTACCCGACCGGCGCATCGAGCCACACATAAAAATATTTATTCGGCGCATCGGGAATCGGGATGCCGAAGTAGGGCGCGTCGCGCGAGATTTCCCAGTCGCGCAGGTCGCCGTCGCTCTCCAGCCATTCTTTCGCTTTGTTGGCGACTTCGGCTTGCAGGTGGCCTTCGTCCATCCACTGGCGCAGAAAGTCGGCGCATTTGGGGTCGGACAGTTTGAAGAAATAACTCTCGGTTTCCTTCAACACGGGCGTCGCACCGGTCAGCGTGGAGAACGGGTTTTTCAGATCGGTGGGCGAATACACTGCGCCGCAGACTTCGCAGTTGTCGCCGTATTGATCCTGCGCGCCGCATTTCGGGCATTCGCCCTTGATGTAGCGATCGGGCAGGAACATGTTTTTGACTGGATCGTAGAACTGTTCGACGGTCTTGGTGTAGATCAGTTTGGCGTCGTCGCGCAGACTGCGGTAGATGGCTTGCGACAGTACGGTGTTTTCGTCACTGTCAGTGGAGTGCCAGTTGTCGAACTTGATGTGAAATCCATCGAGGTATTGCTTGCGTCCGGCGGCGATGTCGGCGACAAACTGCTGCGGTGTCTTGCCAGCCTTTTCGGCGGCGATCATGATCGGCGCGCCATGTGCATCGTCGGCGCCGACGAAATGCACTTCGTTGCCCTGCATGCGCTGGAAGCGCACCCAGATGTCGGCCTGGATGTATTCCATGATGTGGCCGATATGGAATTTGCCGTTGGCGTAGGGCAGGGCGGTGGTGACGAAGAGGCGGCGTTTGGACATGAGTAGCGTTCGGGAAACAGCAAAACCCCGATTCTACCAAGGCAATCCGGCTTTTCCGCTAAACTTGCAGTCTTGATGGAGGATTTTTGATGGCATCGGCGGAAGAAATAAAGGCGCAGGTTCAGAGCACTCTGGCGCGCGTGGTGGACCCGAACACGGGCAAGGATTTTGTCAGCGGCAAAACGGTGCGCGATGTGCGCGTGGTCGGCGGCGAGGTGTTGCTGCGGATTGAACTGGGTTATCCAGCCAGGACACAGATCGAAGCACTGACGGCGTTGATCAGCACGGCCGTGGGCGCGATCCCCGGCGTGACCCGGGTGGAGCTGGATCTAACCAGCAAGATTGCCACCCATGCGGTGCAGCGCGGGTTGAAACCGTTGCAGAGCATCAAGAACATCATTGCCGTGGCGAGCGGCAAGGGCGGCGTGGGCAAGAGCACCACCGCGGTGAACCTGGCGCTGGCGCTGAGCGCCGAAGGTGCGCGCGTTGGCGTGCTGGATGCCGACATCTACGGCCCGTCGCTGCCGATGATGCTGGGCATCGACGTGGCCAAGACCGGCCGCCCGCAGTCCACCGACGGCCAGACCATCGAGCCGATGCAGGCGCATGGTCTGCAAGCCAGCTCGATCGGTTTCATGATCGATCAGGATCAGCCAATGGTATGGCGCGGGCCGATGGCGACGCAGGCGCTGCAACAGTTGCTGGAGCAAACCCACTGGGCCGATCTGGACTACCTGATTGTCGATATGCCGCCCGGCACCGGCGATATTCAACTGTCGCTGTCGCAGAAAGTGCCGTTGACCGGCGCGGTGATCGTGACGACACCGCAGGACATCGCCCTGCTGGATGCACGCAAGGGCCTGCGCATGTTCGAGAAAGTCGGCGTACCGATTCTCGGCATCGTCGAAAACATGGCCGTGCACGTATGCTCGAACTGCGGTCACGCCGAACATATCTTCGGCGCTGATGGCGGCAAACGCATGGCGGAGCAATATGGCGTCGAATATCTTGGCGCCTTGCCGCTGGATATCAATATCCGCGAGCAGACCGATGCCGGCAACCCCACGGTCGTTGCGGCGCCGGACAGTGCGATTGCCAAAACCTATGGTGCCATCGCCCGCAAAGTCGCAGTGCGTGTCGGGGAAACTGCCAAGGATATGTCGCTCAAGTTTCCGACGATTGTGGTGCAGAACACTTAGAGACACACGGATTTATTCTGAATGCGTCATTCCCGCGAATGCGGGAATCCATGTTAATCAGCCGCTTGGATGGATCCCCGCTTTCGCGGGGATGACGTTTCCCGAATTAACCCGTGTTTCCCAAGGAGGTGTGATGAAACTCAACTTGTGGATCTGTGCGCTGCTCATGCTGCTGGCCGCGGGCTGCGAAAAGAACGTCACGATGGAAGCGCCCACGCAAAAGCCGGCGCAACCATCCGGACGCGAGGAAACAAAGAATCTGGAAAACGTCAAGCCGCTCGGTTATGACACGACCCAGATACGCACCAAGCTGGATGCGGCGCTCGACCAGAACGACAAGCGCACCGAGAATCTCGACAAGCAAGTCGATCAGGCCGGTCAATAGTCCACCCCCGAAGGAGTTTCAATGAACACATATAGCCTTGCATCTCTGTGCCTGCTGGTCGTGGCGCTGCTGCCGTATCTGGCGACCTTGATTGCCAAATGGGGGCGGCGCGACTTCAACAACCACGATCCGCGCACCTGGCTGGCGACGCTGGAAGGTTTTCGCAAACGCGCCAACGCCGCGCACCTGAACGCATTTGAAGCGCAGGCATCGTTTTATGCGGCGGTGATTCTCAATGTCATCGTCGGCACCGCAGCGAGCACCGTCAATGCCTGGGCGCTGGTGTTTGTCGCGATGCGCGTGTTGCACCTGGCGTTCTACTTGACCGACCAGGCCATGCTGCGCTCGCTGGCATTTTTTGGTGGGCTGGGCAGTGTGATCGCACTCTTCGTACTGTTGTTGGCGAATGTGAAATAGTTTCGACTCCTTCCCCCTGGCAGGGGGAAGGTTGGGATGGGGG
>JGI1358J11329_10003368_pt1 | contig 11941 bp, 9 predicted proteins | sample Subgroupgradi54m_FD_11329 | JGI IMG/M metagenome (IMG submission 11329)
TTTCAAACGATTATTGCGATTGATAACTCGGCGATAGAGGTCGTTGAGGTCTGAAGTAGCAAAACGGCCGCCGGTCAGCTGACCATTGGACGCAGGTCGGGTGGGATAACTGGTAATACCGAAACACACATGCTGGAGGGGTTGATGCCGGCCCGCTGCATGCTTTCCAGTAGCCGCAGGCGCTTCATGATCTTTTTCTTGCGCTGGCCTTTGGCGGCATTAGCTTCTTTGCTAAGATCGCCGATTAATTTTTCAAGGTCGACGCCGTCAAGTAGTTCTTTAAGCGATGCACCACCCATGCCAACCGTGATTAGCGACTGCAACTCGTCTGGTAAGTTGCGGTAGTCGGTTTCTGAAAGCAGATTAAGCTTACCAAGTGCTGAGACTTGGGCTTTAAAGGCCTCAGCTTCGGCAGTTAATCCCTCCAGCTCTTTGTTATGGGCCTGGCTGATAGCCTTAATGTCGGCGCCGTCTTTTTTGGCGTCAGCTTCATAGCGGGTTTTAATAGCTGCCTGGGCAGCACTAAATTGGGCTTCGTGGTCAGCCACGATTTTATCTAGCTTGTCTTTATCTAGACTTTTGATAAGGTAGCTAGCAAAGTAGGCAATGCGCTCCAGGTTTTTGACAGTTATGCCCAGCAACAGACCAATAGCACTAGGTGTACCGCGCAAAAACCAAATATGGGCAACTGGGCAGGCTAAGCTGATGTGGCCCATGCGCTCGCGCCTTACTATGCTCCTGGTTACCAGCTCACCGTTCTTGTCAACCGCCGCTTCGCGACTGCGTACACCTTTGTATTTAGCATCGTGCGGGTTGATGTCTTTGACCGGGCCAAAAATGCGTTCGCAAAACAGCCCGTCGCGTTCTGGTTTTTGGGTGCGGTAGTTAATAGTTTCGGGCTTGGTGACTTCGCCGTAGCTCCATTCAGAAATATCATCGGGACTAGCTATGGCCAGTCGCACAGCATCAAAGTCGGCGATGTTGGTCCCTGGTGTGTAGTGGCGCATGCTAACTCTCCTTGCCTGCATCATCAGTTATTGAAATCATGTCGGCCTCATTTTCGATCTCGACCCCGCCCTCGGCTAGGGCTAGTTCGTCGGCGACTGGATTTTCCAGGGCGTCAGCATCTTGCAGGCTCTGGCCGGCGGCTGTAATGGTTGGCACATGTTTGGCTTCATCTTTAATGTTGCGAGCCAGGATTTCTTCGGCGTCGATTATTTTGTTGTCGGCGGTCAACAGGTCGACCTTCAGGCCTAGACCCTGCAGTTCTTTAACCAGCACGTTAAAGCTTTCGGGAACTTTTGGACCTTGGATGGTGGTGCCCTTAATAATTGACTCATAGGCTTTAGCCCGGCCATAAACATCATCGGACTTAATGGTTAGCATTTCTTGCAAAGTGTGGGCCGCGCCATAAGCTTCCAGCGCCCAGACTTCCATTTCGCCAAAGCGCTGGCCACCGTTTTGGGCTTTACCACCCAGCGGCTGCTGGGTGACCATGGTGTATGGTCCAGTCGAACGGGCGTGGATCTTATCGCTAACCATATGGTTAAGCTTGATGATATACATACTACCGACAGTTGTAAGCTCGATGAAGGCTTCGCCGGTACGGCCGTCATAAAGCTGCTGTTTACCGTCCTGCGATAAACCGCCTTCTTTTAACAGATCCTTAATTTTCTGAATCGGTACACCATTAAAGGCTGGGCTGGCGACTTTAATACCTAGAGCTCTGGCGGCCATACCCAGGTGAGTTTCAAACAACTGGCCGATGTTCATACGTGAAGGCACGCCCAGCGGGTTAAGTACGATGTCAATTGGCGTGCCGCCGGCGTTAAACGGCATATCTTCAACCGGCAAGATACGGGCAATAACGCCCTTATTGCCGTGGCGACCGCCCAGTTTGTCGCCAACGCTGATTTTACGCATCTGGGCCACAAAGACCTGGATCTGCATAATAACGCCGGCTTTGAGTTCATGGCCCGAAGCCCGTGAAAAGACCTTAACGCCAACAACTTTACCGTGGCGACCGGTGCTCATGCGCTGGGAGGTATCGCGAACTTCTTTAGCCTTTTCGCCGAAGATAGCCCGCAGCAGGCGTTCCTCACTAGAAAGTTCCTGCTCGCCCTTTGGCGTAATCTTGCCGACCAAGATATCGCCTGGGTGGACTTCGGCGCCAATCCGTACAATGCCGTCTTCATCCAGGTGGCGCAGTGATTCCTCGGAAACATTAGGGATGTCGCGGGTGACGATTTCGGGACCTAGCTTGGTCTCACGGACTTCGGTCATATAATCAACGATGTGGATAGAAGTCAGTGTGTCGTCTTCGACCAGCTTGCGCGAAATAATAATGGCATCTTCGAAGTTATAGCCGGCCCAGGGCATGAAGGCTACCAGCAGGTCCTTGCCTAGCGCCAACTCGCCGCCGGCAATACTCATACCCTCGATTAGCGGCTGGCCGGCTTTGACACGATCACCGCTGTTGATCACTACAACCTGGTTAATTGAACTACCTTCGTTGCTGCGCATAAAGTGCACTGGGTTATAGGTAACCTTCTTGCCCGTCTTATATTTAACGACGACTTCATCGGCCGACGCCTTGATAACTTGGCCATCAGCTTCGGCCACGATCAACTGGCCGGTATTGGCAGCCACAATTGATTCCATGCCAGTGCCAACAATTGGACTTTCGGGCTTAATCAGCGGCACGGCTTGGCGCTGCTGGTTAGAGCCCATCAGGCTTCGAAGCACGTAGTTTTTTTCGACAAATGGAATAAGTCCAGCACTAGAGCCAATTGACTGGCTGCGGCTGGAGTCCATGTGGGTGACTTCTTGAGCGTCAACCTCACCAGGTTCAAGCCGGTTACGCACAGAAATCCGGTCTTCTAAAAAGTAGCCGTTAGCGTCGACGGGGATACCGGCGCCGGCGATAACAGCCTGCAGCTCTTCGGCGGCATCCAGATAGACGATTTGGTTAGTAACTTTGGCTTTAACTGGCCAGGTGGCGCGGCTCTTGACGGCAGCTAGGCGCTTAGCTGCCGACGGGGTAATTACAGCACCTTTTTTAACGATAACCCTGCCCTTTTCGTTCTCGAGATTAACTGCCGCGATATGCCCAGGCGCTTCTTTAGGTGTAACAGCGTTAATAACTTTGCGGTAAGGAGTTTCAATAAAACCGTACTCATTAATCCGGGCATAACTAGCTAGGTTAAGTACCAAGCCGATATTGGCGCCCTCGGGTGTTTCGACCGGGCAGATGCGGCCGTAGTGGGTGGCATGGGCATCGCGAACTTCAAAGCCGGCGCGCTCGCGTGACAGGCCGCCGGGACCCATAGAACTGAGGCGCCGTTTATGGGCCAGCTCGGAAAGTGGGTTGATCTGGTCCATGAACTGTGAAAGTTGTGAGCTGGCAAAGAATTCACGTACCGCCGCCACTACCGGACGGGCATTAATAAGCTGGGCCGGCGTCACGGTTTCGATTTCGCTCATGCTCATGCGGTCCTTGGCGTTTCGCTCCATGCGCAGCAGCCCAATGCGGAACTGCCGCTGGACCAGCTCGCCAACTAATTTGACGCGGCGGTTGGCCAGCGAGTCAATCTCGTCAGCTGGATCTTGAGTATTATTGAGACGGATGATTTCGCTGATAATGGCCGTCAAGTCTTCGATCCGCATCACCCGGTTTTGATTGTTGTTAGGAGCTTTCAAGTCCAGGCGCTTGTTAATTTTGTAGCGGCCAACTTTGCCAAAGTCAAAGCGCTTGAAGTTATAAAGCATATTTTCAATTAGTGAGCGGGCATTCTCGACAGTTGCCAGGTCGCCAGGGCGCAAGTGGCGATAAACTTCGATCAAAGCCTCGCTAGTGCCCTTGGCCGGGTCTTTTTTCAGCGTGGCGTCAATATAGCTAGTTTCGCCCTGGTCGACGTGTTTGAAGGCATCTTTAACTTGCTCTTGGCTTAGGCCGAGAGCCCGCAGCAAGGTGGTGACCGGAATTTTTCGCTTACGGTCAATTTTTACATACAGGGCACCGGCGGCAGCCGTTTCAAACTCTAACCAGGCGCCGCGGACCGGGATAACTTTGGCGCCATACAAATTGCGGCCGCTGTGTGGGTCGGCCGTAAAGAACACACCGCTAGAGCGGATCAATTGACTAACCACTACCCGCTCGGCACCATTAATTACAAAAGTACCCCGAGACGTCATCCACGGGTAGTCGCCAAGGTAAATTTCTTGTTCTTTAATCTCACCAGTAATTTTATTGGTCAGTTCAACAACTGCTTTAAGCGGCGCTTCAAAGCTGACGTTGTTCTCACGCGCCTCTTCTTCGGTCAGCTTGGGCGGCTCAAAGTGGTATTTTTTGAAACGCAAAGACAGCTTGGTACCGGTATAGTCCTCGATTGGGCTAACTTCCTCAAGCAATTCGCCCAGGCCCTCTTTAACAAACCACTCAAACGAAGAATTTTGGTGGTCTACCAGATTTGGTGGGCTTAAAGTATCATCGAGTTGTGTAAAGTACTGGCGTCCAGATAAAACACCTGCTTTTTTGGCCGTCAAAAGCTATGCTCCCTACCTAATTTTATAGTTTGCCGCGCACGAAGCCCACTACGTCAGGCGTGCTAAAAATGAAATCTACATACAGCAACGCCAAAGTACACTACTTCTTAGGTAGTATCATACATAATATTGTTTGGTGAATCAAGACTTTTTTACAAAAAAGTCAGCGGCGGGTGATGACTTTATCGACTAAGCCGTATTTTTTGGCTTCTTCGGCACTCATCCAAAAATCACGCTCCATGTCAGCTTCAATTTTCTTGACCGCCTGGCCAGTGTTTTTGGCCATGATTTCGTTTAACAACTTTTTCATACGTAGGCCTTCCTTGAGGTCGATCTCCATATCAGAAACCCGACCTTTGGTACCAGCGTGAGGCTGGTGGATCATAACTGTGGCGTGCGGCAGCAGCAGCCGCTTGCCCTTAGCCCCGGAGCTTAGCAAAAAAGCCGCTGCACTGGCTTGGACGCCAACTCCTACGGTTTGAATATCGCTTTTGACAAACTGCATAGTGTCATAGATAGCAAAGGCGTCGTAGACACTGCCGCCAGGGCTGTTTATGTAAAAAATGATGTCTTTGTCTTGATCCTGATTTTCCAAAAAAAGCATCTGGGCGACTACTAGGTTAGCGGTGTGTTGGTTAACTTCATCGCCCAAGAAAATAATTCGATCTTTTAATAATCGGCTATAGATGTCATAAGCTCGCTCAAAACGGCCTTCTTGCTCAATAACAGTTGGAACTAAGATCTGGGACTTTGTGCTCATGAGCTAATGATAAAAAATTAGCACTCTCATGTCAAGAGTGCTAATTTTAGAGCAAATTAATTATAGATGGATGTCGGTTGTGCCGTCGTAGCCTTCTTGGTCGGGTAATGCTACTTCAGCAATTTCGTTTAATTCATCGATGACATCTTGCTCCCTATCTGCCTGGTCAAGAATGTCGGATTCAACATCGCCTTCTATTGATATGCCTCTCAAGTCATGAATCCGCTCAATTGCGCTTGCGTCTGATTCTAGCTCTTCTTTTCTATCATACGCATCATTGGTTACGCGGGCTATCTCCCAGGCTACTTCGTAATCCCTGCTTGTGCCTAATGTTTCTGACATAAAATCTCCTTAGGAGATCATTAAACTCTTTTTTTAATGATTTGCAAGCAAAAGCTTTTTGTTATTTCGAGGCGAAGCCCACGAGTTTGGCGACGGTTTTTTCGGTCATCAGCTGGCCGGCCAGGCCGCGTTGGTTTTCGGGCTTATCAAGTTCGGCCTGCATTTGCGGGTCCTGGTATTGACCTTTGAGAATTTGAATCCGTATTTCCAGTTCTTCAGGAGTAATAGTGACGTCTTCTTGCTCGGCGACTTCACTTAACACAAGGCTGGCTTTAACCCGGAACTCGGCGTCCGGCCGTTGGCGGCGACGATGTTGATCTTCAGTAATGCCCTCCGCCTTCAGATGCTTCTGCCAAGTCTCGCCCCGGGCCAAAAGATCACGTTTCTCATTTTCCTCGGCCTGGGCAATTTGCTCATCGACCAAGCCGGGCGGCACATCTACGTCAGACTTATCGACAATTTTCTTGACCAGCTCGTTTTCATATTGACGGTCGACCGTATTTTGCTTTTCGGCTTTCAATTGTTTTTTAATATCGGCTTTAAGCTCCGCAACTGTTTTAACTGGCCCGGCTTTGGCGGCAAAGGTATCATCGACTTTAGGCTGTATGACTTCGCTGATTTTTTTGACTTCCACAGTGAAAGAAACCGGCTGGCCGCGCAATCCAGCAACGCCATAGTCGTCGGGAAAGTTAATCGTAAACTGCTTTTTGTCATCGCTCTTGGCGCCAATTAGCTTGTCTTCAAAACCAGGTATAAAAGCGCTGCTGCCAAGCAACAATGGGTAATCTTTGCCTTCTGCGCCAGCGACCGGCTTACCGCTTTTGTCTTTGCCGGCAAAATCAATAATTAGCTCATCGCCAGTTTTGGCCGAGCGCTCTACTTCTTTACGCTCGGCCATGCGCTGCTGGAGAGATTTAATAACACCGCTGATTTCGGAGGCTGTGATTTCAACCGATTTTTTGGCCAATGTAATCTTTTTATAATCGGGTAGTTTGATGGGGCCGATGACTTCGACCTCAACTTCGAATTCTAGGTCTGTGAAAGGCACAAATTTCTTAACACTGACCTGGGGTTTAGATGCCGTGCGTAATTTTTCCTGGTCGACAGTTTTGGTATAGAGCTGGTTGAGGGCGTGTTCGATAAACTCATCGGCCAACGCCCGCTGGTCAACCTGTTTTTCAACCAGCGCGGCGGGCGCTGTGCCTACACGGAAGCCAGGTACCTTAATCTTGTCAGCAAAGTGCCCCAGCACGTGGTTTTTAATTGGCGTCAAGTCGTGCTGATCGGCCGAAATTACCAGGCTTACCTGTGTCGGCGACTTGTCTTTTCTGGTTATTTTCATACCGCCCGATTATAGCCTAGGCTCAAGAAATTTCCGTAACCAACTCGCCGAGTACGAGCTCTTTTTCTTCGCCCGACTCGAGATTTTTGAGTTTGAGTTTATCGGTTTTTAGCTCTTCTTCACCAATAAATACGGCATATTCCAGCCCCGACTTGGCGGCGCTTTTGATCTTAGCGTCAAGTTTCCGGTCGGTACTATCTACAGATACGTTGAGGCCTTTATTACGCATGTCTTTCAAGGCAGTTTGGGCCTTTTCGTAAATATCGCCAATTAAAATGACTGCCACGTTAGTCTCTGGTTCAAGTTTGGGTACAAGTTTATGTAGTTCCAAAAAGTTCTGCAAAGTTACGTCGCCCATGCCAAAACCGACCGTAGGCAGGGGTTCCACTCCAAAATCACCAACCAACCCGTCATAGCGGCCGCCGCCGAGCATTGAACGGTTATTCTCTGGACTGGTGTCAAAGACTTCGAAAATAATGTCGTCGTAATAATCCATGCCGCGGATGACCGAGAAGTCAAAGCCGGCGCTGTCAACTCCAGATTCTTTGAGCAGGCTCATCAATTTTCGGAGCTCTTGAACTGAACCCTGACTTTTGAGCTCAGGCGGTAATTCATCTACGGTCTCGCAATTCAGCACCGCCAATAGCCGCTGATAATGGTCCTCGCTAGCTAATATTTCCTTGGCTTGGGCGGCGAAATCAACTTTATCTAGCTTGTGCCAGCGGTCTATGAGCTTGCTGGCGGCATGAAATTGTTCGTCGCTGAGTTTTAGTTGATCGCGAAAAAAATAGTCGACCAATTTACGGCTGCTAATCCGCACTTTGTAACTGCCCTTCGGCGCCCCGAAAGCCTTTAAAATTGAATCGGCAACTAAGATAATCTCGTGGTCGGCGCTGATATCAGTCACGCCAAAAATATCGACATTAAGCTGGTAGTGCTCGCGCAGGCGGCCGTGCTGTGGGCGCTCATAACGCCACAAATTGGGGATGGAATACCAACGCAACGGATAGGCAAGTTCCTGGCGGCGAGCGGCCACCATACGACTGACGCTGGGCGTCATTTCCGGCCGGATGGCTACTTTACGGTCGCCGCGGTCAGTGAAGCTATACAGCTGCTCGTTGACAATTTCTTCCCCGGTTTTGGCTAAATAAATATCAATTGGTTCAAGAATTGGCGCGTCGTACTCCTGGTAACCAAAGCTTTCCACAATTTCGCGGGTTTTGCCGAACATCCACTTTTGGAGGCGTTTATCTTCTGGATAGAAATCGCGTGCGCCTTTGTATGGTTGAGTCGATAGTGCCATAACTTCGCTTATTATACTTGATAGACGACGTTAAGCGTGAGATATTTACAGCAATGAAACACACCAACCTCACCAGTGCCGTAGATTTGTTCGGTAAAAGTTACGCTTTGGTGCGCAAAAATCTCAACGTTTATGCCCTGGTCTACGCTCTGCCGGCAGCCCTAGTTATTGCAGGCGTAGCCCAACTGATCGCCGATAATCAACGCAAGGGCTGGAGCTGGAGCCATACTTTTAGCTCATCCATCTTTGGGCCAAATTTGGGCAGCGACTCTTCGGTCCATGTTGCAAGTTTGATTTTGTCTGTTGCGTTATTCCTCGGAGCATTTATCGCTTATTTTATGGCAATAATTCTTAACTTGCGGGTGGCCCAAGCCGGGAGCCCGACACTGGGAAGTGTTTGGCAAGAATATAAGCGCAATTTGCTCTGGCTTAAGCTGGTTGGTCTGACAGTTTTAAGTCTTTTGATTATTTTAGTCGGCTTTGTGCTCATAATCATTCCGGGTGTCATATTTGTCTGGCGACTGTTTCTGGCCCCATACATATTGATAGATAAAAATGGCAAGATTATGGATGCTTTGAGCGAAAGCTGGAACATGACCAAAGGTTATGCCTGGCCGATTTACAGCATTATAGGTTTTAGCTTTCTGCTGGGCATCACAGGCTTAGTCCCGATCGTCGGCGGTCTAATCGCCTTTGCGTTGGGCACCGCCTACGCCGCCGCCCCAGCCCTGCGCTACCAAGAACTCAAAAAAGCGTCCTAGTTTTTACAGCTAAATCAAGATAGAATAACAGTGGTCGTTGCGACTTACCAATTTTGCAAAATCGTGCTTTAGCAGAGCTTTGCAAAATTGAAGAGGAGGAAGCGACCTGAGGCTGTAAGTAAGCAAGTTTAACGTGCTTACGGAAGCCAAACGTCGATTCCGACGAGGGGATGTGGTGAAATTGGTATACACGCTAGTTTTAGGAACTAGTGCCGAAAGGTGTGAAGGTTCAAGTCCTTTCATCCCCACCAAGAAAAAGGTCAGTCCTTGCGACTGACTTTTTTCTTGGTCTGGGCGGTAGTGGATCTTGAACCTTCAGTAGTGAGCGTAGCGAACGGGAAGGTCAGCCCTGCGCGAAGCCAGAGCGCTGTCCTTTCATCCCCACCATCGGTAAAAATTAGATTGGTTTGTGTTCAGTTTCTTTTTTAAGCCCCAGCCTTATCATTTTGTCCTGTAGAAGATTGTTTCTGTTAAGAAATTGTATGATTGGTTTACCGCAAACCTGACAAAGATCGACATGATAGAACAAGCCGAATCCAGCCGTAACTGGCTGGTCTGTAATTTTCTTGCCGCAATTATCACAGTTTCGTATTGTCATACATTAAGCATACGCTTAGCTTTTGTGGATTTGTGTTGTAGTTTGCAACATATCAGGACTGTCCTGATATGTCAGGTTTTGCGGTAAAAGACTAGCTGGATGTCGCCGTGGTTTTTGTTAGCGGCCACTTGCACACGCTTAAATCATTAGCAGTATTAACTAAGGAAGTCTCGACGTTTTGACGGTAAGTGTAGGAATAAGTTCTTTCAGTTGTTTATAGGATTGAGAGTTTTGGAAATCACTATCTGTGGCTAATTTTACGTCTGGTATCAAATCACCAGACAAATAACTACCGTAAATCCTAGCATAGTACGAACTAGTGACATATAGTCCTAGGTCATATGTTTTTTGTCCTAGTGCCACATCCGATTTTGTGTATTCGACGACTCGAGCATAGCCCTGGGAGTTCCAATCACTTATTACTAACGATCCAGGTGAGCTGGGAGATTTTGGCGATATCTTGTCAATATGGTAGATAGTACAATCAACATGACAGACCACCCCCCCAGCACCAAAACGATCATTTTTTGCAATCAAAATTTTTGTACTTAGATAAAGTTTGGTTAAGCCTGGATCAGAAGCTTTTAAGCTTGAGTCTATGGGCGCAATCATAAAAAGCCAATAAGCACCGTAATCATCAGTAAATGTATGCTGTTTTTCTACTTTCCAGTCCGATGGATAGCTAAAACTTACAAAGTCATCTTCGTATTTAGACAAGCTAGAGGGCGTATTGTCTGATGGAGCCTGTTTGACCGTGGTAGATGTTTTAGAGGAGCTGTTGCTAGAAGTGCTCTTGTTTGCCCGATTGTGATTCACATTCCAACCAACAAAACCAATTAAACCAACAATAACCAGCGCCATGATTGCTTGTACTCCGCTAAATCCTTTTTGATCTTTTTCCATTACTTACTCCTTAGTGCCCATCATATCAAAAAACTATAAAAGTTGGACCTCCTGCCCACCAAATTATTCATTTTTTGCGATAAAAGACTAGCTGAATGTCGCCGTGGTTTTTATCGGCAATTTGTTCTAGGCCTTCAAAAGGCGGTGCTGGTTCTTTGCCGGGCCAAGAAAGCACAACCAGCCCGCCAGCTATAGCATGTTTAGTTAGTTTTTGGAGCAGCCGTCGGTCCAGATTGTTATACGGCGGATCCAACAGGACAATGTCAAACTGCTTAGCTGAATTGTTATTGCTCCAGCCGCTGACATTGGCCTTAAGCGCCTTAACAACGTTTTCCATCTTTAACATTCTCAAATTCTTAAGAATTTGAGAATGGGCATTTTTGTCGATTTCGATTGCAATAACGTCTTTAGCACCGCGGCTGACGGCCTCGTATGCCAGTGCGCCGCTACCGGCAAAGGCGTCCAAAACACTTAAGCCCTCGATGTCTCCCAAAGTATTGAACAAAGCGCCGCGAACCTTTTCGCTCATTGGCCGTGTTGTTCGACCGCGCGGTGAGTCAAAGGTCCGGCCTCCCAGTTTCCCAGCAATTATTCTCATCCTACTATTCTAGTTTAGATTAGTAATGGCGCGCAAAGCCGAGACTTTTTCGGCCAGATGCAGATACTTCTTTAAATTTTCTTTTTTGTCGATGAATGTTTGGGCCGCATTCCGCGCCGTGGCGATTAGTTTTGTATCTGTTAATTTAGCTACTCGCAGATCCAGCGCCCCGTGCTGCATAGTGCCGTAAATGGCGCCGGGACCGCGCAGCTGCAGGTCGAGTTCGGCCAGCTTGAAACCGTCGGTGGTATTTTCTAGAGTTCTTAATCTCTGGCTGGGCGCTTTGCTATCGCTGAGCATCAAAAAAGCGTAGCTTTGGTGGGCGCCACGGCCGACCCGGCCGCGCAGCTGGTGGATTTGGGCTAAGCCAAAGCGCTCGGCGCCTTCGATCAGCATTATCGTCGCATTGGGTATATCAACGCCCACTTCTATAACTGTGGTGCTGACCAAAATGTCATATTCATGGTTTAGAAATGCCTGCATGACTTTGTCTTTTTCGACCGATTTAAGCTTGCCGTGCAGTAGGCTTACTCGCCGATGCTTAAATTCTTTTTTACTGACCCGCTCAAAAACTTCTTCGACCGACAGCCCTCGACTCAAATCGGTATCTAAAATCAGCGGACAAACAATAAACATTTGCCGGCCAGCCTCTAGCTGTTTATCGACTTGAGCGTTGAGCTGGGCCCGCGAATTTGGTGAACAGATCTTAGTAGCAATCGCTTTCCGACCGGGCGGCATTTCATCCAAAATCGATATGTCCAGTTCACCGTACAGGGTCAGCGCGATACT
>JGI1358J11329_10003369_pt1 | contig 11939 bp, 13 predicted proteins | sample Subgroupgradi54m_FD_11329 | JGI IMG/M metagenome (IMG submission 11329)
CCAGCCGCCATTGCGGCGGCGGCCAAGCGCGGAGCGCGCCCGGCGAGGGCATGGATGAGCCTTCAGGCTCATCGGTATGAGAGGATACCCATGCCGCTGAACGACATGCTGGATCGGTTGCCGCCGGACGGAAACGACGACTTGCTGCGGGCCCGGCTGTCGCCACCGGCCTTGCGGGCGTACCAATCGGTCTGCGCCGGCTGGCAACTGACGGCGGTGGAGGGGCGGCGGCTGCTCGGGGTGCCGGCCGAGATTCCGCTGCCGCTGACCGGCCTCCGCGCCATCGCCGCGATCCTGGCGATCCATGCCGATCTGCGTCACGTCCATGGGGAGGGGGAGGCGATTGCCGGCGCCTGGCTGCGGACGCCCAACCCGCTACCGCCCTTCGCCGGCCGCTCGCCACTGGCGCTGATGACCCAGGACGGCGAGGCCGGCTTTCAGGCGCTGCTGGCGTTCCTGCATGGCTGGCGGGAGTAGGGTCGTGCCGTCACGCCAGGGTACGGCCGAACCAGCGGACCCGGCCGCGCACGACGATCGCCTTATCCTGGATATCCTCTGCCGGGTAACGCGGATTGTCGCACAGCACGGTCAGGCCGCCGGTCCCCAGATGGCGCCGCAGCCGGCGGACCAGAAGACGACGCGTGCCGCGCACCGAAATGGCGTACAGGCCGTCGCGATCGACTCCTTCGCTGCCATGGTGGATCAGCACCTGATCGCCCTCCTCGAGAGTCGGGGCCATGGTATCATCGGCGACGCGCACCACCGACAGTTCCTCAAGCGGCATCTTCGACAGGCCACGCAGCACTCCGGCGCGGAACAGGCTGACCGAGATGGGGTTGTTGTCTTCCGGGTCGTAGACCTTGAGCGGCAGATACATTTCGGTGCCCATCTCGATGGGCGCCCCGGCGGTACCGACCGGCGGTGGCAACAGGTCGCCCAGCCAGATGGCAAAGACCTCGGGCCCCAGCACCTTGGCCAGGCCACGCAACGTACTGACCCGGGGATCCTGGACCGAACCGTTGATGATATCGCGCACCACCGTCTCGCCCAACTCGGCATCCCGGGAGATGCTGCGCGGGGTGCGACCGGCACGCCGCAGCAAATCCGCCAGCAATTCTCCCGGCGACGCGGGCGGCGGAACGGCCGGCGAATCGGGTGGCGAATCGGACGACGTGGGGGAAGCCATCAGTGACGCGTCGCACCGTCGATCAACAGGGCGTCGATCAACGCTGCAATGGTGCTAAGCATTTGAGCATGCTCATGTGTCGGGTGGTCGGAGACCAGTTGGCGGAGCTGCGCCGCAGCCCCTGCCATGCCCTGATCAAGGCTATGGACTGCCCGCGACGGCTGCACGCAAATCGTGTTTGTGATCATGTGCTACCCCTATCGCCGGTGTTCCTGCACCCAATGATGCCAGAAACAGCGTCATTGTCAACGGGGTCTCGGTCATTTCCGGTGTCATGGCACCGCCGCCAGGAGTTTACACACCACTTTTTTTGATTGCATAGGCGCGCTATAATTAATGCATCCCTTGTTGTGAGGACTGAGATATGGCGAAAAAGCACGAAGGCAATGATCCAATTAACGGATGCCTTCCGTTTGCGCGCATCGGCTCGACCGCTAGCCGTGCCGGCTCGGCGGCCGGGCGGGACTCGGCCGTCGGCGCCGTGCCGCCGCCCACGCTCGACGCCCTTGCCCTGGTGGATCTCTGCCGGCTGCTCGACGTTCCGACCGGCCTTGCCGTCACCGGCACGGCGCCGGGCAGTGCGATGGCATCCGGCGACGAGATGGATCGGTCGCTCAAACTGGAACTGCTGGAACTGAACCGCGCCTATGCGCGCATTCCCGATGGCAACATCCGACGCACCCTGCTGCAACTGGTCAAGGCCGCCGCCGGCCCGCACTGACCCCCGGTCCAAAGGCCGGGCGGGACATCGGAGTTCGGGCTTTGCACCCTGGCACGCGCCACGTTATTGTCCGCGCGTGACCGGGAGGACAAGAGAATGACCATGAACCGTATCATCGCCCTGATCATCACAAAGATGGTTGTGCTCGGCGCCCTTGCCGGTGCGGTCGTGTGGTTCACCCGCCCATAGCCTTTGGAGGCCAGGGCGGCGGCGGGAATAATACCGGCGAGTAGAATGTTTGACACATGCTCGAACCGGTGCGCCGGTCCTCCAGCGGCCATTGAGGCCGCACCTGAGCGCGGAGCGTGCCCGGCGAGGGCATGGATGAGCCTTCAGGCTCATCGGCATAATTTCTGAAATATTTCCTAACGATTTCTCGCACCTGACGATATCTGTCTTATTGCCATAATATCCCGCCGAGCCCTTGAGCGGCAGGCTGATAAGACTTTGATTGACCTCCCCCCTCCCACCTCCGTAATATGCCGCTGGCTGAACAAGGGTGAGCCTCCCGTGAACAAACGAATTGCGACCATCATCCGCTGGATTGCGTTTCTCAACCTGATCTTTTGTTTGGGCATTGCCTTCGCCCTTGCAAATCAGAAAAAATTGACAGCGATGCAGACCGCCGTCTCCATGGTGTGGAAGCAGCGCAACAAGACAGGCACCGGCGATTGGGCGGTCGCGCGCTTCCGGGAAAAGGGCGTGCTGCGCTACGACTCGGCACGGGCGCAGGCGGGCTATACCCTGTATACGGTCGTGACCGAGATGGCCACCTTCCTGATCGACGTGAATGGCCGCGTCGTACAGAAATGGGAGATGCCGCCGGTCCAACAGGAAACCGGTCTGCGGACCCTGTTCGGAAAGCTGAAGCCGCATATCGACGCCGCCGAAATGTACCCCAACGGCGACCTGCTGCTGGTCTATGCCCAGCCGGCGGTCGGCGAGTATGGCAGCACGGTGGCGCGGCTGGACCTGAACGGTAATATGGTGTGGAAATGGTCCGGCGGCGCTCACCATACGGTGAAGCATGTCGACGGCAAGATCTATACCATCACCGGAAAGCTCCGCTCGGCGATGACGCGCCATCCGATCAAGAGCCTGTCGCATCTGGAATATCTCGACGACGGCCTGACGGTTCTGGACGACAACGGCCACGAGCTTGAAACCCATTCCATTGTCGAAATGCTGATCAACAGCGGCAACCAGGCATGGCTGGATCTCGTGCCCTTCAATCCCCATGGCGATCCGGTGCATGCCAACGACATCGAGGTCATCACCAAGGATAACTACAAGTTCATTCCCGGCGCCAAGCCGGGCGATGTGCTGCTGTCGCTGCGCCACCTCGACGCGGTGGTGCTGGCTGACCTGACCGCCAACAAGATCACCTGGATGCTGCGTGGCACCTTCCGCCAGCAGCACGACGTCGACCTGCTGCCGAACGGCCATATCATGGTGTTCGACAACGAAGGCGACGTTACGACCAACACCGGCAAGTCGCGCTCCATCGAGATCGACCCGATCACCGGCGGCATCGTCTGGGAGTACACCGGCACCCAGATGGACCCGCTGTATTCCGAAAACCGCGGCAGCCAGCAGCGCCTGTCCAATGGCAACACGATGATCAGCGAATCCAACAGCGGACGGATCATCGAAGTGACGCCGGATGGCGATGTGGTGTGGGAGTATGTCCATCCGTTCCGCGGCGTCGAGGATGGCAAGGCGATCATCGCGTCGATCGGTCTGGATGTGCAGCGCTATGAACCCTCCGACGTCAAATTCCTGAACAATAGCGAGGTGCGGCGTGAAGCGGCGCGATAATCTAGTCATCCTCCTGGCGGCCATGGCCGCCGGTCTGGCCCTGACCCCGACTCCGGCTCATGCCTATATCGGTATCGGCGGCAGTCTTTCGGTCCTCGGTGCGGCTCTGGGCATGGTGGCGGCGTTCGCCGTCTCCTCGTTCATGGTCATGACGGCGCCCTTGCGCGCCCTCAAGCGGTGGCTTTCCGGCACCCCCGGACAGCCTGCCCAGGACGAGACCAAGCCGGAGCAGCCGGCGGTCGAAGAGCCCGAGAAGAAGTGAGTCTGGCGGCGCTGAGCGGTCTGGTCGAGCAACATGTCTCGGCCTGGATCGCGTTGGGCAATTGGGAGACCCGGCGGCTGCGCGAGCGGCTGCCGGCGTCGATCGAGCGACCGATCTTTATCGCCGGGCTGGCGCGATCGGGAACCACCACGCTGCTGCGCAAGATCGCAGCCCTGCCCGGCATGGCCTCGCATCGCTACAGCGACTTTCCATTCCTGTTCACGCCCTATTACTGGAATCGTCTGAACGGCCGGCCCAAGGCCGAAAAGCCGCGCGAGCGCATGCACAAAGACGGCATTCTGGTCACCGCCGAGAGCCCCGAGGCGATGGAAGAAATGCTGTGGATGGCGTTCTTTCCCGGCCTGCACGACCCATCGCGCAGCAATGTGCTGGGGGCCGAGGTGGCCCAGGCGGATTTCGCGGCCTTCTATGCGGACCATCTTCGCAAAATTCTGCTGATTCGCGGCGGCTCGCGCTATGTCAGCAAGAACAACTACAACCTGACCCGCTTCGCCTATCTGGCCAAACTGTTTCCCGACGCTCGTTTCCTGCTGCCCATTCGCGCCCCCGAGGACCATGTGGCCTCAATGATCAAGCAGCACAGGCTGTTCGCCGAGGCCGAACGGAACGCGCCTCAGGTCAGCGCCCAGTTGCGCCGGGTGGGCCATTTCGAATTCGGTCTGGGCCGCAAGCCGATCAATCCCGGCGATACGGCTGCCGTGCGCGCCGTGCTCGACTGCTGGGCGGCCGGTGACGAAGCCCGTGGCTGGGCCAAATACTGGGCCCTGATCTATCGCGCTGCCGCCGACAGCGTGGCCGCCGACCCGGTGCTGGCCGAGCGATGTCACTTCGTCCGGTTCGAGGATCTGTGCGACCGCCCGCTGGAGACGGTCACCACCGTCGCCCGCCATCTCGCCCTGCCCGACGACGACACCACCCTGGCCGCTCTCGGCGAGGGCTTCCGCCGCCCGGACTATTACAAACCGTCCTTCACCGATGCGGAACGTGCCGCCATCCGCGAGGAAACGGCCGAGGTCGGGGCGCGCTTCGGATATTGAGGGTCGGCGGCAGCCGTGCCAGGAAAGGCGATTGATCGAGTGGTGATATCAAAATGTGCCCCGGTGAGTTCTCTGCGGCTGGAGAGATCGCAGGGGAACGCAGAGGAACACGGATACCAACGGATAAACGCAGATAAGATAATTAGAGCGTGATCCAACCTGATCGGATCACGCTCTAACAGGCTCACACAGCGGCCAGCGAGAAATAGAACGTGCTGCCTTCGCCCGGCTGCGATTCGACCCAGATGCTGCCGCCGTGCCGTTCAGCGATGCGGCGGGCGACGGCCAGGCCGATGCCGGTACCCTCGTATTCATTTCGGCCGTGCAGGCGCTGGAAGATAACGAAGATCCGCTCGAAATATTGCGGTTCGATGCCGATGCCGTTGTCGCGGATTGAAAATACCCAGCGGTCATGATTGCGCTCGGCGCCAATGTGAATGAGCGGCGGCCGGTCGGTGGCACGGTATTTGATGGCATTGCCGATCAGGTTGAGGAACATTCGCAATAACTGCGGCTCATCGGCCAGAACGGTCGGTAAGGTCGTGTCATGGGTGATCGTGGCCCCGGCCTCGCTGATGGCCATCCGCAGATGGCCGATGGCCTCTTGCAGGATCGTTCCCGACTCGACGGCGGTAAAGGGGCGGCCCTGGCTCTCGACCCGGGAATATTCCAGCAGATCGTTGATCAGCCCGTTCATGCGCTTGGCACCGCTGACCGCAAAGTCGATGAATTCATGCTCGGTGGCATCCAGCTTGGCGCCGGACCGGCGTTCGAGCAGACCCAGATAGCAGGTCACCATGCGCAGGGGCTCTTGCAGATCATGCGATACCACATGGGCGAATTCCTGAAACTCGGCATTGGACCGGCGCAGATCGTCCAGGGCGTGGCGCAATTTCTGCTCGGCGGCAACCTGATCGGAGATGTCGCGGCAGATACCTTCAATGGCGGTGATCCGGCCGGAGGCATCGAAGATGCCGCGGTTGAGTTGCTCGATCCAGCGGATTCGGCCGTAGTGGTCGATGATGCGATATTTGTATCGCAAGGGAACGTTTCCGGTCAACAGGGCGTCCCACTGTGTCCGCAGGTAATCGCGATCACCGGGATGAATGATATCGGCGATCAATTTCGGCCGTGCCAGACATTCCTCCGCCGAATAGCCGAATACGTCGGCGGCGGAACGGCTCATATACTCGTATTCGCCGGACGGCAGTCGCATTCGATAAAAGGCGTCGTGCAAATGTTCGACGAAGTCCTGGAATTGCTGCTTTCTGGCGTGCATTTCGACGAACAGCGGGCGAATCGCCGCCACACCGCCGAGCATCGCCGCGGAAATGGCCAGGGCGATCAGTTCGGTTGCCAGGTCCGGAGCGGCACGGGCGGTGCCGATGGCCCCGGCGAGGGTCAGCAGACGCCGCACCGCCATCAGAACCAGGGCCCCGGCGATCAGCATCCAGCCCAGGCGATGGGTGGTGACAGCGATCAGTCGCAAGGCCAAGCCAGCCGCGGCGAGTTGCAATATGATCGAAACAGCAAGTACCGCGTAGGCTAGCACCAAAGCCGCTCCTGCCCGGGGCACGAAGTCGAGGCTCAAGTCTAATTCAACTGCGGACGAACGACTATAGGATTTACGACCAAAGGCAGGGCAATCGGGTGAAGGCGGGCAGCGCAACGCGTTGAGATTATGCTGTGCCATCAGCAGTGAAAAGCAACACGGATGAACGCGGATATCCACGGATGAACACGGATAACGAGCAATCCGTGTTCATCCCGAATCCGGCGGAGCCGGAATCCGTGTTCATCCGTGTTGCCTGCGAGCTATCGACCGGACAGGCCTTCGTCATGAGGTTGTTCACCCGATTGCCCTGCGACCAAAGGGGGGGCGGGCCTCGCGGTGCCCGCGATCGGCCCGCCCCCCCTGGTTTACGGCATGGCAATCACTGCTTCAGGAATTCGGCGACCGCATCAGCGACCTCGTCCATGTAAAGATCACGGAAAAAGTGGTCGGCACCGGCCACGGTCCTGGTGGTGACATGCGGCAATTTGCGCCCGGCAAGCTTGGCCGGCAGATCAGGAACCACCTTGTCGTCCGATGCCATGACGATCAGCACCTTGCGATCGACGCCACGCAGGATCGACGGCGTATCCTTGCGCTGGTCATCGCCGTAATACTCGAAAAAGGTCTCGGCATTGACCTTGGCCTTGGCGCAATACAAGAAATCCACCGGTTCCGGCAGGAAGTCCCGCTTATGGGTATATTGGACCATATGTTCGGCGACCTTCAGCGTTTCCTCATAGCCGTGGCCCCAGCGCTGGCGATATTCGGCCGCCTCGCGGTCCTTGTCCCAGGTCAGCGGCGCCAGCAGCGCCACCTTGCCGACCAGCGGCACCTGCGGCTTTTCGAACGCGTACCAGGCGGCCTGGTTGCCACCCCGCGAATGGCCGAACAGGTCAACTTTCTTAGCGCCATTTTCCTGGGCCCAGGTCAGCCACACGCCAATATCCAGCAGCGCCTCGCGATGATAATGGACCTGGGGCAGGGCGCAGTCGACCGGGCCGTGGCGGTTGTCGAAGCCCATGCGCAGATTGATCGCCAGAGTGTTGACGCCGCGCTGCTTCATGGCCTCGCGGAAGGCGACGATCAATTCGCTGTCCTTGTGCGACATGGTGCCGTGGACCACCAGCAGCAGATTGTCGGCCAGGGTCTTGCCGGGAGCCAGCGTCAGTTCGGCGACGAATTTGCGGTTGTCGTAGTCCCGCACCACTTCCTCGGCCGCCGCTGCGCTACTCATCAGACCCGCGGCCACTGCCGCCATCATCGCCCAACGCTTCACCATACCATCCTCCTTGGTCTTTGATACCGATGAGCCTGACGGCTCATCGACGCCCTCGCCGGGCGCGCTCCGCGCTTGGCCGCCGCCTCAATGGCGGCTGGATACCGGCGCACCGGTCCGAGTATGTATCAAACATTCCGCTCGCCGGCATTATCGGCCTATCCTATCCAGCACCGACGACCGGCGCAAAGGATGTTGCGGTAAACAATGTTCCGCACTGCCCGGGCGTTGAACGCCCACGCCCTGTGGGCGATAATGAACCAAGGAATTATCTCTTGTAGTCCAGTAAGGGGGTCGTCATGGCCACGCTGACGCAGAAGACCACCGAACGGGTTTCCGATCAGGTCGCCGAGCGATTGCTGGCGATGATCGCAGACGGCCGCCTGGCGCCTGGCCAGCGTTTGCCCGGCGAGCGGCAGTTGGCCGAACAGATGGGGGTGTCGCGCGTCTCCGTGCGGGCGGCGTTGCAGCGGCTCAAGACTCAGGGCTTCCTGGCGGCGGTGCAGGGCGGTGGCACCCGGCTGATCTCGTCCGAGACCACCATGGACCCGGCCTTGGGGCAACTGTTGCGGCTCAACCGCGAAAATCTGCATGATCTGGCGGAGCTTCGCGCACTGCTGGAAGTCTGGGCAGCGCGGCGGGCGGCTCAGCACGCCACCGCCGAACAGCTTTCGGACATGGCGGCCGTGCTGGCGGCGATGGAGGCGGATATGGTGCGCGGGCGTCGCAATGCCGATGACGATGTGCGGTTCCATCTGGCGGTGGCCAAGGCCTCCGGCTCGGCCATCTATATGCATATCGTCTCGGTGATTCGCGATATCCTGACTCAGTCGCTCGACTTTCATCGCTACGAGCTGTTCGCCAGCCCCGAGGAAGACATCATCCTGTTGCGCCAGCACCGCGCCATCTTCGACGCCATCCGCGCCGGCGATGGCGAGGCCGCGGCCCAGGCCATGCGTGACCATCTGGCCTGGGTGGTGGCCCGTTACGCCTCCGAACGACAGCGGCACAATGACCTGACTCCGGCATAACCCGGTCCTGGCCAAAAGCGCACCACTCGCTCAGGCGGGTGACACGGCGCGGCAAATGCACGACACTCCCCGCCGAATGGGGCGCCGTTCGGCTGTCCCGCGTTTGCATCTCCGGCTCCGCGACATCACCTGATCAGGCGATGCCAGTCCGCAACGGCGCGATTCCGCGCCCGCAAGAAGGTGACCATGAGAAGAACCAGGAACGCGAAAATCCTCGCGACACTCGGTCCGAAAACCTCTTCGCCGCATGCCATCGAGTCGCTGTTCGCGGCCGGTGCTGACGTTTTCCGCCTGAATGCCAGCCATGGCAGCGCCGACGACCACCGTGGCCGCATTTTCGCCATCCGCCAGCTTGAGAAGAAACTGCGCCGGCCGATCGGCGTGCTGTTCGATCTTCAGGGCCCCAAGCTGCGGGTCGGCAACTTCGCCCAGGGCAGTATCCAGTTGCAGGCCGGCGATGCCTTCCGCCTCGATCTGTCCGACGACCTTGGCGACCAGACGCGAGTCGCGCTGCCGCATCCCGAAATCTTCGCCGCCATCCAGGCCGGCACCGACCTGCTGCTCAACGACGGCCGGGTGCGGCTGCGGATCGAGCGTCACGGCCCCGACTTCGCCGAAACGACGGTGATCACCGGCGGCGAACTGTCCAATCACAAGGGCGTCAACGTTCCCAATGTGGTCCTGCCGATCTCGGCACTGACCGAGAAGGATCTGAGCGACCTGCAATTCGGCCTCGACATGGGAGTCGACTGGATCGCCCTGTCCTTCGTCCAGCGGCCCGAGGACGTCGCCGAGGTCAAGCGTCTGGTGGCTGGTCGCGCCCTGGTCATGTCCAAGCTGGAGAAGCCCTCGGCGATCGAGCATCTCGAGGCGATCATCGAGCTGTCCGACGGGGTCATGGTGGCGCGCGGCGATCTTGGTGTCGAGGTGCCGCCCGAGACTGTACCCATCCTGCAAAAGCGCATCGTCCACGGCTGCCGCCGCGCCGGCAAGCCGGTGGTGGTGGCGACGCAGATGCTGGAATCGATGATCACCGCTCCGGTGCCGACCCGCGCCGAAGCCTCGGACGTGGCCACCGCCATCTATGACGGCGCCGACGCCGTCATGCTGTCGGCTGAAACCGCCGTCGGCGACTATCCCACCGAGGCGGTGGCGATGATGGATCGCATCATCACCCGCGTCGAGGGCGATGTGCACTACCGCACTTTCATGACCGCCACCCGCAGCGAGCCGGACAACACCACCCGCGACGCCATTTCGGCGGCGGCCCGCCAGGTGGCGCATACCCTGGGCGTGGCGGCCATCGTCACCTACACCTCGTCAGGCTCCACCACCCTGCGCGCCGCCCGCGAACGCCCCGAAGTGCCGATCGTCAGTCTGACCTCGGACCTCCAGGTGTCGCGTCAGCTCTCCCTGGTGTGGGGTGCCCATTGCTCGGTGACCAGCGAGGTGCGCAGCTTCGCCGAAATGGTCAGCGTCGCCATGGACAAGGCCCGCGAACAGGGATTTGCCCGCGACGGCGAGCGCATCGTCATCACCGCCGGCGTCCCGTTCGGCCGCTCCGGGACCACCAACATCCTGCGCGTCGCCCAACTGGGGGCGGCGGAATCGGAATAGGGGGGCAGACGTGAGCGGAGGAGGGACCAGAATCCTTTGCGGACCACCGTCACACCAGCTCAAAGCATCTGGCGTCATGGATCAGAATAATTTTTTCCGACCTACCACGAACTGCAACGCTGGGATGTCCGGCGATAGGCGTCGTCGGTATCAATGACGCCGTTACCACGATCGCGTTCCTTGTACATGTCGTTGAGCACAGCGAGAATGGTGGGTTGCAGGGCGCGCTCGATGGCCTGGGGACCAGGGTCGCTGGTGGTGGCGACCGGAGACAGTCTGTAGGCGGCCGTCAGCAGGGTTTCCCGCATGATTGGCGCATATTTGCGCACGACCGCCTGGTTGACCCGCACATGCTCGTTCTCATGGGTGGTGATGGTCTGAAACTGGCACGAGCCCTGGCGGTAATCCGAGGCGATATAGACGATCAGGGACGGCACCTGAAGGCGCACCTTGGCATTGCGCAGGTAATGGCACAGCAGGTTGCCCTTGCGGATGGTCGAGGACGATATCTGCCAGGAAGTGCCGAAGGTGCCGACGGTCAGGCCCAGGGTCATGCTGTGGCGACCGCCGTTGCTGCCCTTTGCGCCCATCATCTGGGTGAGGCCGACCTTGGTGACGTCGTAGCGGTATTGCGGGTTGGGAACTTCCGGGATGACGTCGATGGTCGGGACGATGCCGACCTCCCGCGTCGGCGGGCAGCCCGGCCCGGCCGCCATCACGGACGGTGCCCATCCCAGGCAAGCCGACAGGCTCGCCGCCATCACCGTCAACCACCTCCTCATTTTTTCCTCCGTCGCGTCACCAGACGCGGCAATTGGCCGCCACCTTGCGATAATTCGCCTGGGTATCAATCCCCAGATTGGCGCGGCGAGTCTGTTCGCTCAGCATCGCCATGAACTCGCGCACCGTTCGCGCCATGCTATCGTCGAGCACTGCTTCGGCCGCCGCCGGTTCGCCGGCTCCCAGCGCGGACTCCTTTGCCACCTTGTTCAGACGGGCTTCCAGCCGCGGCCCCGCCGATTTCAGCGCGGCTTCGGTGATGGCCACATGCTGATGCTCGTGGGCCAGAATCCGGTCGTAAGCGCAGCTATCCTTGCCGTAATCGGCCGCCACATAGACGGTGGTTTCCGGGATGAACAGCCGGGCATCGACGCGGCTCAGCCGGGCGCACCAGTGGCCGGTGCCGACCGGCTGGGTGGTGGACTCGGACTCGTATTCCACCGCGAAATTGGCCACTGTCAGGCCCATCACCTCGCCGCGATGGCCGCCGATGGCCACGCCGCCCGTCGCCATGCCGCCAGCGAGGGCGGACAGGGCGCTACGATCCAGGTCGGTGCGCAGGGTCGCCGGCGCCATCTCCAGCCGTACCGTCACCCGCGCCGCGCCTTCGGCGGGGCAGGGCGGTGCAGCGGCGG
>JGI1358J11329_10003372_pt1 | contig 11933 bp, 14 predicted proteins | sample Subgroupgradi54m_FD_11329 | JGI IMG/M metagenome (IMG submission 11329)
CGCGTCAGAGGTTGCAGACTGCGGGGGCGACGCCGTGATCGGTGGGGAGCAAGTCCGCTGCCCGTCCTGTCACAAACTCCTCTTTGTGCTGGTGCATGCGACCATCCAGGTGGGGTACATCAGCATCTCTTGTCCTCGTTGTGATTCGCTCAACTCTGTCACCAAGCCACTAGACAAGCCGCCGTCTGTTATGGTAACGTCTAGATAACCGCTGCCCCAGGAGGGGAGCGCAACTAAATAGGTTTTGAGTGAGGTCCGTTGGAGTGCCAGAGACCCTGAAAGGCACAACCCGACGGGCCTTCTTCTTTTGCTCACGACTCCCCATGAGGGATGGATGAGAGAAGGGGGACCACAATGCCAGATCCCACTACCATCGTCGCTCCTGACGCGGCGGCACTTCCTGCAAAGGAATCCACGCCAGCGCCGGAGCAAGCCAAGGCCGCAGAGGTTGACTACAAGGCGGAGTACACGAGGCTGCTAGAGGAGAACACCAAGCTCCAAAACGACTTCAAGGCCCAATCGACGGGGAGAATGAAGCAGGACGAGCGCGACGCTCGGATGCAGGACATTCTCGACGAGCAGAAGGCGAACCGCCTTGCAATGAAGGCCATCGCCGAGGCCATGAACAAGGGCGACTTCCAGGAGCTACCCATGCAGATGGCGACCATCGAAGCGGAGACCACACAGAAGCAGCAGTTCACGCAGTCCGAGGCGCGGGCTACCGTGTTCTGGCAGAAGCTCGAAAACGCCGTGAAGGACGAGGACGGCAAGCCGTTGCTCGACCTTTGGAAAGCCCCTGAGCTTGAAGGCGTCCGCAAGATGTGGGCCGCCGCCTACGCCCCTGGCAAGACCTATGACTTCCCGGGCATGGCCGAGGCCGTGTCCGATGCCGTCCTCGCCACGCGCAAGGCCGACCGCGCTCACGCCGCTGCCGCTGTCAAGGCCGCGAAGGACGAGGGGAAGGCAAAGCTGGCAGCCGCCGATGTCAACAACCTCGACACAGGGCCAGGGGCCGGCATGAGCGGCGAGAGCTACGAGGTGTTGCAGGGCGTGGACCTGCGCGGCAAGTCCCCCAAGTGGCTGACCGAACACAACAAGAAGCTCGATGCCGCATACGCGGCGATGAGACGTTGAAGCGACGTAAGCCAATCTTACGTAGGAGGAATAGCGAAGATCGCCGACATTACGGGCACAACCGCCATCCAACTGCTCCCTGCCGTGTGGAGCGACAAAGCCTCGGTCACCTATCGTTCCAACCTGGTCAACGAACCGCTCCTCGACCACTCATGGGAGCCTGAGCTTGCCGGCACTGGCCGGGGCAACACGGTCAACGTGTTCGGGTTCACCCAGAACAACGCGGCGCGGAGCCGCACAAGCACCAACTTCGGCACTGGCGCCGCCGTGACATTCGATGCCAACACTGAGGGGCAGACTCAGATCGTGGTCAACCGCTGGTACTACAAGGCGTATCGATTCCCTGTCGAGCTGGAGCCGCAGTTCACGCCGAGCTACCTGGGCCGGTTGACCGACGGCGCTGGCAAAGCGGTGGCGCTCCAGGAGGACGCCGACATCGCCAGCGACAGCACCAACGGCTACGCCGCGTTCGTGCCGAGCGTGGGGACGGACAACGTGGACATCGTGCTGGTGGACCTCTTGACCCACCAGACAAACCTGGACAACGCGAACGCCGACAAGACCGACCGCTTCTTGGTTGTCTCGCCCGCCTCCCTCATGTCCATGTTGCAGATCGAGGAAATACGCAACTCCCTGTACGGCAAGAGCATCGGGAACTTGGACGCCGGCAATAAGACTGCTGGCTATCAGGGCCAGGTGCTGAACTTCGGTGTCTACGAGTCCAACAACCTGGCTGCTGGCACGGCGGGCAAGAAAAACGCTGCCTTCCAGCGCGAGGCTATCGCCTACATCGGGCAGATCAAGCTCGCCATGAAGAGCATCCTGGACATCGTGAACGGCACGTTCATGGAGTACATCACCTACAAGACGTGCGGGTTCAAGATTATGAAAACAACCTTCGGCGACTTAGCCCTTGGGAAATAATAGGCAATGCAACTCGCCGCCATCCCCTTCGACACCGCCTCGCTCATGCCCGTCCAGGACTGGCGCGAGACGAAGGTATGGGCGCCAGCAAGCCCCTGGTGGGTCATGCAGGGCTATTTCGACGTGGACGCCACCATCTCCGAGGAGCGGGTCAAGCGGGATGCGCACAAGTTCCGCAACCGCTACGGCGACATCCTGGAGGGGCAGGGCCTCACGGTGCTGGCGATGACCGAGGTGGAACGGGACGACACCTTCGTGACGCGTGGCGTCCTGGACCAAGACCTGCATCGCTACAGGGTGTTCGCCAAGGTGACGCGGCGGCCCAAGACGGTGCGGCTTGAAGTGCCTGACGAGGACGTGCCTATCTATCAGCGGGCAGGCTATCGCCTGCTCGGGTACTAAGGAGCGTTTATGCGGCTTCCCTACCTCTGCAAGTGCGGCAACTGGTACACCCCTATGGTGATGCCGGAGGACGCGGCCTGCGACGCCTGCGCCCTGGGCCAGCACGATAGACGCTCGCACTGCCACTTCGGGAACGAGGCGTCGTCCTACTCGGAGCGCATCCTGGCTACCACGCTCAAGCGGGCCGAGGAGGTCAAGACCTACGCCGACACCGTCATGGCAGCCATCAACATAGGTGAGTGGGCCTCGGCGGAGCCGATGATGACGCGACTCGATGAGCTGGTCGCCGCCGTTGTGAAGGAACTGCTGGATGTGCCGCGTGTCATGGAGTGGGCGGGTGTCATGGAGATGCCAGGCATGGCAGGGTACCCCAATGAGGACAGGTACAAGAGCGCGTCCGCTGTGCAAACGCTGGTGGAACAAGGTCGACGTCCGCGCGAGGACTTGCAGCGGCTACAGCGGTCCATCTCGGTCTGCAAGGCGCTGGCGGTAGCGTTGCCTTCAACCGACAACCTCAAGGGTTTGGTGGACAATGCGAGACGGGCGATAGAGTCCCGCCCCGCGATAGGGGTAGCGCCTCCTCCTGTCAAGACGGACAACTTCGCTAAGGCCCGCGCTGCGAAGGTGGCGAAGCGTGAGGCAGCGAAAGCTATTTCCACACCGCAGGTTGCAATCCCCGCATAACCTGAACTCCCCGTGTAGCCCACACCGTCCCGTTAGCACGGGACCCGGAGAAAGGAATCGAACATGGCACTCCTAATTAGCAACTACCAATCGCGCTGGCTTCTGAAACAGAAGCATACAGGCAACCTGTACGGCTTCTTTGAGCATTTCAGTGAGGACATCCACCGGCAGGAGGACGACTTCCACGGCCCAATCATTGACCCGAACAAGTGGACGGGGGCTAACGGCGGCGGCGCGTCCGCTGCCTCGCCTGCCATCGACGTTGGCCTTGTCGGAGGGGCCATCAAGATGGTCACTGGCACGGCCGGCGACAGCACCGCCAGCTCGACACTCGCGGGAGGCCGGCACTTCCGTGGCGACATGAATGCCATCATGCAGGCCAGGGTCAAGATCGAGACCGTCCTCACGAGCGTCAAGGTGGAGATCGGCTTCCGCGACGCCATCACCAACGGGGCTATTGTCAACGTCAAGGCCACTCCGAGCTTCACCGCGACGGACGGGGCGTGTTGGATTCTGGACACGAACGAGAACGTCAACTGGGACGGCCTCGCGGTAGCCAACGCCGTTGCCGCCACCTCGCTCAAGCCTGCGAACGCGGCAGTGAACCTGGTCGCGTCCACCTACGGGACCTTTCAGGTGGCGCTCGTCGATGGGGTTGCCTTCTTTTCCGCGTTCGACGTGGATGGCAAGCGCATCTACGGCCCTATTGCCGTGGCCGCCGCCGTCACCAAGACAGTGGTGCTCTCCGCCCACGTCTACATTGAGGCCCGCAACGCGACCTCCAAGACCCTGAACGTCGATAAGGTCAAAGCCTACGCCGCCCGCACTACCGCATAACAAGAGTTCTTCATAGCCCTGTGGTCGCACTACGGCGACAAGGAAGGAACAAAACATGGCTGATTTTTTAGGCAGAAGCGCACAGTCCCTCATCTCTAACGGCGGAGTCGCAATTCCAGGCACGAACCTCAGGCAAGAGCTGGTCACTGAGGAGAACGTCCAACGGTGGGTGACAGAGGGCAAGGTCTTCCAGTCCAGCGTGGGCACCGTCAACACACCAGCGTCCTTCTTGGGTGCGGTGGTTGCCGTGGCGACGCCGGAGTGGGCAATCCAGATTCCAGCGGGCAAGCTCGTTGTTCCCCTCGAAGTCGCCCTCTCCGTCATCACGTGCGCCGCTGGCGTGTGGAACGGTCCTGTCCTCATCATGGCCTCCAACAACATCGGCAACGGCACATCGAGCGCGGGCACGGACATCAACGTGAACCCCGCCTTTGGCACCGGCTCCTCCGGCCTCGTTGTCCGCATCACCTACACCGGCGCGGGTACGACGGCTACGTCTCCCGTGGAGCTGTTCCGCTTCGGCGTAGCCACCGCCCAGAACCCAGTGCTGCTCGGCGCTCCTCAACCCCCGCTGTGGAGCTACAAAACGCACCTTGCGCCCCACATCGGTCAGACTGGCGCGATGAGCACCTTCCAGGTCAACACGGGGCAGGCTGGCGCGGCAACCGGATACATTCAGGTGACCTACGGTGTCTTCAATATGGGGGATGTGTAGGAGTGACTGATGCCTAGCCAAAGACGACTGTTCACCTGGTACATGCGGTCGCCCAAGGACATGGACACGGGCGACAACGTAGACCAAGGCTACTACCTGCGGGGCAGCGCCGATCCCGTCAGCATCAACATGCTGGCGCGGACTGCCCCGACGGGCAGACCCTTCATCGTGGACGTGAAGGCGGATGGGGTGTCGTTCCTGGACTCTCGGACCAGGGGCACCCTGGGGCCTAACATGACGCGGCATCGCTCGTCCAACGTGGCGACCATGAAGGCCCCAGCGGGGGCCTGGGTGACGCTCTCGCTCGTGCAGGTCGGCAGTGCTGAACCTGGGCGCGGCATTACCGTCGAGATGGAAGTCATGGAGGCGACACCAAACTAATGGGAGCCTACAAGTTCGACGTGCAGCCAAACCTCCAGAAGATCGCGTCCGCTCTTGGCGTGGACGTGACGGCGCTTTCCAAAAATCAGCGGGCCGATGGCGCGTGGGTTGTGAACACGCCAGACACCGTTGCGACCAGCGTGATTGTTGCGATAGAGGCGCAAACCGCCGTGGACAACGGCTTGGCGCCCAGCGCGGATATTCTAGACGTGATATCGGACTCGGGGACGGCTGCCGGCTAACAAAAGAAGAGTAAGCCTCTCTCCTGCATCGACAGGACTAGCGGTTGTGACCAAAGGAGGCCAATGTGATAGATGTTCTCTCGGCCCCAATTGGGGAGATACGCGCCGCGTCCGCCGCGAACGGTACGGCGCTCACGACGACGGCGGCGTTCGTCAATCTCCCCTACCCTACCAAATACCTGTTGATTACGCCGCGCAACTTCGTGACGGCGGTGGTGTGCCGCTACGCCATCAATCCCTACCTCGTCATCGGCAAGACCACGGACGCGCTGGTGGCGGTCGCCAACTTCACGGACGCCAGCAAGAACCTCCAGAACAACCCCGTTGGGACTGCGCTGTCGCTGAACAGCCTCAACACCGCCGCCAACAGCAACTTCCTCTACGTTGGAGCGCACCTGCCATTCCGAGGCGCCCGGGTACTCGTCGGCAACGTCAACGCGACTGCCTCTGTGCTGACCGTCAAGTACTGGAACGGCACGGCCTGGACCGACATAACCGCTACAGACGGCACGGCCTCCGGCGGCGCGACGATGGCCCAGAACGGCAATGTGACTTGGACCGTGCCGACGGCATGGCAGACAGGCGCCCTCTCCTCCGCCGGCCTCGCGGCCCTGGCGGGCATTGGGGACACCACGCTTGGGGCCATCGCCGCCGCGGGCACGAACATCGCCACCAACCCCAAACTCTTCTGGACTCGCTGGCAGGTGAGCATCCAGCTTGGGGCCAGCGTGAGCATCACGCAGATGTACGCCATGAACCGCGTCACCGTCTACAGCGAGATGCTGTCTGGGGCCACGCGGGAGTTCCGCATCCAGCAGGACTTCGGCGGCATCGGCAGCGTCGAGGCGCTGACAGACGCGGGCACGGCAAACCTGTTGGTCGAGGCCGCCGCGATGGGTACAGGGAATAACTTCAGCTGACCTTAGGAGACCACGATGTCAGGCACACACGCAACCCTCGCTCCGTTTCAGGTGAACGACCCCGCGCTGTTCGGAAATGGCGCTGTCGGCGCTCCGTCCATCGCCTTTGCCTCTGACCCCACCACTGGCCTGTACCGCATCGGGGCCGGCAACATTGGTATCGCCCTGGGCGGCGTCAAGGCCGTAGACCTCGCGGCCAGCACGTTTCAGTTTATCTCAGCGGTGGATGGGCTGTTCTCTGTGTTGGCTGCGACGGGCAACTTTGCCTTCACCTTCCGCATACAATCGGGCGCGGCGGGGCAAATCCCATCCATCCAGTTCAATCAGGCTGCTACAAACGTAGCGATAATTAACGCAACGGCTACCAACATTCGGTTCTACGTCGCCGACGGCGTGACCGTAGACTGGCAGATGACGGACACGAACATCTTCGAGTCCAGCGGCGCGGGGACGATCAGGACTACGACTGGCGCCTTGACTCTCGCCACGAACGGCGGCAACGGCGGCATTAACATCAGCCCTAATGGCACGGGGGTGGTCACTTTCACTGTGGCCCCCTCTGCCGCCGGTGCTGGGGTGTACATCACGAACACTACCGGGACCCAAAGTCTCAGGGTTGCTCAGTCGGCAAACAATGCGGGCGTCCAGTCCATCATGGTTGTTGACTACAACCGCGGGACAGGGAACATAGCCGCCAATGACGGCGTGGCCATTTCACTCAGGGCGGACTCCACTGTGACGCCGAGTAATGTCCAGGCCCAGATTTCGATGATTGCCACGACGGTGACGGACGCCACCCGCGCATCGGCCCTGGCGTTCCTGACCCAGACGGCGGGCGGCGCGCTGACCGAGCAGGTGAGGATCGCGTCGGCCCTTGTCACCCTGGCGGATGCTGTGAACGTTGCAGTGGGGACGACGACGGGGACGCAGATCGGCACGGCTATCACCCAGAAGATCGGGCTGTATGGGGCGACGCCAATCGCGCAGCGGGCGGGCGCGGCTCAGGCGGCTGTAGCTACCACAGCCTCGACACCGACTACGCCGTACGGCTACACCACCGCTGCCCAGGCCGACGCCATTGTGACGCTCGTGAACGAGCTTCGCGCCTGGGCCGTGGCTCAGGGCGCGATTAAAGGTTCCGCTTAGGAGGACACCATGCCAGCAACCGCTCCCGCTCTCTCGACCGTCGGCCCCAATGCCGACACCATCAATATCATCTGTGTTACCACGAACACCGTGGGAGGCTACCTCGCCATCGACTACCAGGTGGGCTTGAAAGACCTCGTGACGGGCGTGGTGACGTACCAGCCGCAGTCCTTCACGGAGTCCTGGCCCATTGGCGTGGTCAGGACTATTGCGGTCATGGACGCCACGCTGCCCATCTTCGAGAACGCCCGCCGCGCCGCCTATGCGCTCCTTTTGCCTCGATTGCAGGCCAAGGGGCTGTTCAGCGGCGCGGTGGTGAAATAGGAGGACGTATGGACCTACAACAGATAGGCCAGGTCACGCAGGAGGAGTTCTGGCAGATGCTCGGCACGCGGGACGTGGAAATCATCGGGCTGAGGAAGCAGGTGGCGGCCTTGCAAAAGCAGCTTGAACTGTTGACCACGGCTTCCAATGGCACAAGCCTCACGGTAGTGCCGGCAGAAGCGAAGCAGCAAGGATAGGAGGCATCATGCCGCTTGCAAAAGGTTCCAGCAAGAAAACCATCTCATCCAACATTAAGAAGTTGGTAAAGGAAGGCCGTCCAGTGAAGCAGGCATCGGCCATCTCCTACAAGCAGGCGGGCAAGGCTCGTAAGAAGAAGTAACCCTTGGCGACTACTTCTAGGGCAATCCTTCGCCAGCGCCTCCAGGAACTGTTCGGCGAGTACTTCTCCTCCACCACCACAGGCGCCGGCACGTCCACGACCATCGTGGACACGGGCCTCAAGAACCTCACCGGCGGGGCCGACAACAACTTCTGCGAGGGCTGGTACGTCCTTGTGACCTCTGGGGCGCAGAGCGGCGTGTCCCGCCGCGTCTCGCTGGCAGGCTCAGGGTACGTGGCCTCGACCACCATCATCACGGTAGACCAGGCGTGGGCTGGCGCCCCAGGCAATGGCGTGACCTACGAGCTGACCAGGGTTGACCCCGCGCTGCTGCACAACGCCATCAACCGCGCAGCCGAGGAACTCTTCCCGCTGGTGTACCTGCCCATCTTCGACGAGACGCTGGTGATCGACCAGCTCCTCCTGAACGGCGACATGGAGAGCGCCATCAGCGGCAATGCCATCCCGAACTGGACTGCCGTGAACGCGCCCACCATCGCGGCGGACCTCAACAGCTACCTGCACGGAACGCAGTCTGCGAAGATCACCTCTGGCGTTTCCGCAGGGCAGGTCTATCAGGCGGTCACCAATCCAGTCCTGCAACAGTTCGGGACATCGGGCAAGAGCTTGTATTTCCAGGGTTTTGTATTGGCGACAGCGGCCAGCTATGCGCGGCTCGGTATCTCGTTCGACGGCGGCTCGACGTTCACCTACAGCGGCTACCACAGCGGCGGCACGGGGTGGGAACTGCTCAAAGTAAGCGCCATCATCCCCTCAACGCTCGGTTCGAACGCCATCAGGGTGTATATGGAGGCTGCGGCCACTCCTGGCTACGGTTGGTTCGACTCCCTGTGCGCCTACGTCGGCCCCATCTTCAAGTACACGGTACCATCCTCGCTCCTGCTTGGCCCCTACGAGGTGATGATGCAGTATGACGAGAACGACCCCAGAGGCGCCTACTACGTCATTCCGAGGTGGGGCAGCCCGATACCTGGCCGCAGGCTCAGGCTCACGGGCAAGAACACCCTCTCGACCGTCTCTTCTGACACCGCGACCATCGAGGTGGGCGTCCCCGCTCAAAACCTGCTCATCTATCGCGCCGCTCTCATCCTGTACAACACCCTGGGGGCAGGCGTGTCCTCTCAGGAACGCTACCGCTATGAGCTGAGCCCCCATCTGGGAGAAGGAATATACGCGACTGCTTCAAGGCGCGGGCGCGCGGTCCCGCCGCATGTCCGCCGAGATGCCCGAAGGCGTGTGGCACGTCGGCGAGGACTCGTCGGGCCGCTACCTCTGGTTCGACATGGCCCGCTGATGCCCAGTATTCGTTCCTACGACATGACCATCACGGACGGGACCAACACCGTCGGCGTCATGCTGTACCGTCCCATCCGCTTCCACCGAGCCAGCCGCAAGCCAATCTTCTTCCTGAACCGCAACGCCGCACTCATGGACGCCCACACCATTGCGCCGCGCACCCTGACGACCGCCGAGCTTGACCAAGCGCAGCTCCCGCCTGACCTGCAATCCATCGACTTCGAGGAGAACTGGCAGGGCGGCATTGGCGGCGTCAACCATCGCCTTGACAAGCCCAAGTACCAGGCGGGCACCCAGCTTGACGCGACGGGCGCGAACATGGCCCAGATGTCCCGCAGGCTGTTCACCTCGACGGTGGACGTGAACCCAACGGCCTACTCCTCTACCAACTTCGCCATCTGGGGCAACGCCTCTACCACGGAGTCCTGGGCATGGATAGGGCGGGAGCCGTACCTGTGGAACTACAGCACGAAGCAGTGGATAAAAAAGACGGCGCCCGTCGCCGCCACGCGGGTCTACCGAGACGGCCTGCTGTTTGCTGGCGTGGCGTATCAGGCGGCGTGGGCCGAGGACGTGGGCAGCGGCGGCCTCTACACGGGGAGCGACCTGCCCACCACCTACGTCTACAAGAACACCGCCGNCGCCACCTGGACGCAGATCGCGGTCTCGGCGCAGACAGACGTGCTGGCCTTCAAGTACATCACGCAGGCTAACGGCAAGTTGTGGTGCGGGTACACCACGACCGGCGCGGCCTACGCGGGCAGGACGTTCACGACAAGTATTCTCAGCGATGCCACTACGAATGTCGTAGTGGATNCCACAACGGGTATTGTCGTGGGAGATGTGATCCGTTTGGCGTTCAGCACCACCTCGGCAGACCGTGAACTGATGCTCGTGACGGCTTTGGTGGACCCTACCAACATCACGGTCATCCGAGGCTATCGGGGGACGGTAAAGGAAAACCACATAAGCGACTTCGCCGACAAAATCTACAAAATCACCACCAACGTCAATGAGATTCGCTCCGCCACGTCCGCCACCTCTTCTTCATCGTGGTCCAGCGCCGTCACGGTGGGGGACACGTCCTCGGAGATCACCGCCATTGTGGGCGACGGCTCCCTGGTCTACATCTACAAGACCGATGGGGTCTACACCTATGACGGCACGACGGTCGTATACCGCACCCCCGACATGGTGAAGTCCATTCACCCGCAGAACTTCCGAGGGGCCATCAAGTGGAACAACAAGCACTTTCTGCCTGTAGGTGGGGGCGGCCTCTTGGAACTGGAAATCACGAACTACACCGTGCGGGACATCTCCTTCGCCAAAATAGCGCCCAACTATGCGAACGTGTCAACCAGCACGGACCTGAGCGGGCGCGTGGTGTCCCTGACCGCCGACTCCACGCATCTCTACGCCCTGGTCTACGACATCACCAATCTGCGCTTCAACATCATGATGGCCCAGCTCGTCTCCATCAGTGGCACGTCTGACTACCGCTGGCACCACCTGGGGGAGATCGACTACACGAGCGGGCCCGTGCCTAACCACTGCTGCATTTACGTCGGGGGCGAGCCGAGCGGCCCGACAGCCAGCGCCACATCCCACCATCGCCTCCTCATAGGCATCGAGAGCACGGGCGCCAACTTGCTCCCGCGCTATCAACCCATCGACGGCGGCGATGCGGAGGATGAGATCACCAACGCCACCGGCCTGACCGCCTCCGCTGGCGGCGAGCTTATCGCGTTGGCCTACGACGCCAACCTCGCCAACGTCGCCAAGCTGTTCAAGTACCTGACCGTGACCTCAAAGAACGCCACGACGGGGGCAGGCAACTCCAATATCATCGTGCAGTACCGCGTGGACGGCGGCGCCTGGACCTACGTCACGGGTGTTCAGGCGTCTAGCACAATCACGTCCACGCCGCAGACCTTGAACTTTCCGACTGGCGCAAGTTCCGTGACGGGCAAGATGCTAGAGCTGAAGTTCCTGTTCGTGCGCCAGACGGCGGCGACCGCCATCAGCCCGCAACTCCTGACCTTCACCCTGACGTGCGGCATCCGGCCTGTATCCATCAAGGAGATGCCTGTGGTAGCATATCTGGCGGACGGGATGCGTCTGCTCAATGGGGCCATCGGCGGCAAGCCGAGCATCGACCTGGCGCAGCTGCAAGTGTGGGACGACACGGCGGCGGAGGTGACGGTGGTTGATACCACCAACACGTCGAGGGCCATGGTGTTCCTGCCCGGGCGCTTGCGGCAGACGGAACTGTCGAACGAGGCCAACCGGCGGCGCGAGTATCTGGTATCCTTCCTGCTGGCGGCACTATGACACAGATTACCTCAGGTCTCGCTCTTGTCCTCTCTCTACTAGCCGTGCTGGGCGTGTTCTACACCATGACGGTGAAACTGACCACGCTGACGTTGCAGAACGGCGTCATGTGGGCGGTTTACCTGGCGGATACGCAGACGGCCCTGCAGCGGAAGGGGGTTTTGAAGCGCCAGTCAGACATTCAGCTTACCGGCGAATATCAGCGGCGGGTGTGGGCGAAACGTGATCCCGAGGTC
>JGI1358J11329_10003377_pt1 | contig 11924 bp, 15 predicted proteins | sample Subgroupgradi54m_FD_11329 | JGI IMG/M metagenome (IMG submission 11329)
CATGAGCGAGGGTGAATGTTCCCACAATCAGGAACAGTGCAACTACGGTAGTGAATACCCGTCGCATCGGTCTCTCCTTCCTAACTCTTGGAATCGGATTGACTGACTTTTCCGTTCGATAAATCTCCTTTCTACAGTCTGGACTTGTTCCGCGACTGGCTGATCAGCTTAAATAAGCCGAACAGAATAGCTGCAAGAACCGCGAGAACCATGACTGTTGGGATCAGAGGGAAGGCCATGAACTCAAGGATCAAGAACATGGCGAAGACGGTAAACAAGATTGCCTTATAGTACCATCTGTCCATTTTCATTGTTCCACCCCGCTATCTGTGCTTGAAGTTCCGTCTCCTCGGACAGTGATGACCGTCCAAGGGTACTTATTCGTACACAAGAGGGGAAGGATAGGGAAGCACAGATGAAACTGTCCTTCTCGATATCCCCGCACGTACGAACAGCCAACACAACCCTCATTCTCAGTTCTTATTACGTAGTCATAGCGCCAAAGAAGATCCCAATCAGGGAGTAATCCCCAACTGGTTGTATCAACACTAGTGACCACGTTTCCGTCAAAGCACCACCTCGTTTTCTGATAGAACGTCCAGATGGTCCATCCAAGAATGTTCTTGTAGCGATATGCAACCTGTCTTGCTTGACAGGATACATTTCTGCCGTATGGCGAGGGGACAATGTAGGCAGGACTGATTACCTGTTCCCAGTAGCCTCCTATAAGACCATAACAGCGTTTGTCAGAAACTCCTTCCGGACAGGGATTGTGCGAACTTCTTGCCTGCGCCTTCGCTGGTATGGGATTCAATAGTACAATCACCAGGACCAACGTAGTAACGAGTAAAACAAAACTCAATTTCGTCTCCTTCGTCTGCTGCACCATTCCTTTTCTCCCTTCAAGACTTCGGGGGGAGCAAAAACACTAGGCACGAGCATCTTTTACAGATTCTACCTCACCTCCCTTCAGTGCACAATGCTATAGACGATAATGTAGAGAACGATCAATCCAAAAAAAGGAAAGATAATTCTCTTGAAAAGCCACAATTCGTCGTCTTGGTTTGACATGTTTTGTCCTTTCTCTTGTCGAGTCAACATTCTCCAATATTTCTAGCTAAAATCAGGGTTCCGAAGACAACCGAAGTTCTCTCCAGGATCCTGATTTCAGCCTATTTTCCCTAAATTACCCTAGATGTTAAAGTGCGAAAAGAAGTTTCCGCGCCCATGCAAAACGGGCACATGACCTCTGATCACCGATTTTTCGGATATAGGTTTCGGAAAGCAAATTTCCGGTCCTAATACCAAAAAACCTTGGGACTCAACCCAAGGGATAAGAGGTAGCTCCTGCTAGCAGACAGGGAGTACCTCTTACCCCCTTTGTCGAGTATGATTTTATTTAGCTCTTTTTTTCAAAGTAATACCAACACCCAGTAATCCAAACTCAAGCCCCATCAAAGCAAACCCCATCTCCGGGCCGGCAGAAGGAACATGTTGGACACCCAATACTTGTTTTTCAATACAAAACTGCGCGCTATCTTCATCAAAGACTTCACTGTTTGAGGCTTCGGACTTGTTAATTTCACAGATAAGACCCTTATCAGCAGGCATCTGGTTTTGTGAGGATATTTTCATAGTCAGGAAGTAAACTTTTTCTTGTCCAGCAGCGAAATCTCCGGCATTAAAAGAGACAATTCTGGAGGCTGCATCAAAGCTTCCCGATCCTGATACAGGAGTCAGGAATTCAGGAACAAAGTCCTTGACTTCAACATTGTTCAGTGAGACATCCGAAGTGTTTTTGACTTTCAGTCGAAAGACTATTTGCTGTTCCGGAGCGAAGCGGGGATCAGAAGGAGACAGATTGTCTACATAATCCAATTGATCAGTTCCACCTTTTGTCTGCACAGGTTTACCAACCATCTTTTCAATCAGAATAGTTTTAGACGGCAGAGAACCACCATACTGTCCGTACTGCCCATATTGAGCCAATACGGAAGAAGATGCAAAAAACAGGAATCCGAAAACAAGAATTAAAAGTCTACTCGTACGTCCCCTTATCATGGGTGTAATTATACTACAGGACAAAAGCCTTGTCAACTATAGGTTAGTAGTAAAAATATCGAACCGCGAGGACTAATTTTGCGGTAAAATAGCGATATGAAAATGGGCGCAAAAGAGCTACGTGAAGTGGAAGATAGTCAGGCACAATCCAGGCTCAAAAAGCTTAGACGTAAGCCTATCTACCTGATTCTGGAGAATGTCTATGATACCTACAATATAGGCGGCCTTTTTCGTTTAGCCGATGCCTTGGCAGTGGAAAAGATGTATCTGTGCGGAGAGATGGAAATACCCCCAAATTCACGCATTCATAAGGCCTCCATAGGCACATATAAGGTAGTACCGTGGGAGTACAAAAAGAGCCCCCAGGAGGCTATAAACGAGCTCAAAAAGAAGGATACGAAGATAATAGCTATTGAGCAGGATAAGCGAGCCCAAGCCTATACTAGAGCGGAGTATACTACTCCGTTTGCCTTAGTGGTTGGCAACGAGTCGGCCGGCGTCACCCCCGAAACCCTAGCCTTGTGTGACCAGATAGTGGAGATCCCGATGTGGGGGATCAACAAGTCGCTGAACGTGATAGTCTCGGCCGCAATAGTAGGGTATTGGGCAGTTTCAAGGCTAAAAAGCTAGAGTTTAGGTAACTGTAACTTTTCCAACTAAAACGTCTTGTTTTTGATTGTTGGTAAAGTATGCTTCCCCAATTCGCTGGCCTTCATCGATAAGAGATACATTCTTAATTACTTCAGATCTAGAATGTGTTGCTGTGATTGCAGGGCGGGTAAATTGACTGGCCGAAATATAGCCATAACCTTCCAAACCTTGAAACTGGTTAAGATTAACCGCATACCAAAGATTGCTTAAAGGATCGTTTGGATTGACTTGATCACCTTCAACTACCGCGGCATTCTTAATATCAAGCATGACGCCACTGGGGATTTCCACTGCAATTCCATTATATTCTCCTTCTGCCGCTGAAGGGAAAGTTCTAGGGTAATAGCGGATTTTGAGGCTAGGACTTTCTGGGGGAACGGTTATTGCCAAATCTTGTACTGTAATTTTATCCGAGAGGAATTGGTTATAAAGCTTTGTTTGCAGATCGCCGGTACCATCAATTTTGTGAAAAGGATGAATTTTTATTTCGTTGCTTTGGCCTAAAAATTTTTCAGCAGCTCCGACCCCTTTTTCAATAGGGTGGAGGCTCGCCTCTATCACTCCACCAGCAACAAGCGAGGCTGCGACTGCAACTGGAACGGCTCGACGAAGCACTTTTTCCTTGCGTGTTAAACCTGAATCTTTACTTTCTGTCATATTAAGATTATTTATTTTCCTTTTTCATAAAATCAGGGATAGGAATTTCAGCCATAGTGGCATTAGGATTATCAGCCGGATAAACTGGGATATGAACGTCAGTTTTTTCTTTTATTTGTTGTTCAGAAGATGTACTTATAGCTGGCTGAGAATGATTAGTCTGAGTTTTAACTATATCAAAGTGAATTCTTTTTAAAGCCTTTAGAGCTTCAGGAGTTATTTGTCCACGCTGTTCTTTTCCCATAATTTCAATTTATACTATAAGATATTATTTGTCAAGGGCAGTTTATCTAGAGTTACCAGGTTTTCCGACAACTGGAGTTGGAGGTGTAAAGTGCTTGGGTGCTGGACCCGAAACAATTGCGATCTGGTGTTCAGGGTCAGTTGCAGCTCGGGTCGAGGTCATTTTTGGGTCATCTGCTAAAGCTACAATGTCTTCGTCACTCATTCTATAGCCTGACCATCTTTCCATAAAAACAACTTTATACTATAAGGCGTTCACTTGTCAAGAGGTATTTAGTATGCCATAATAGAGCCATGAGTTCAGCCGAAATACCAAAACCATCTGTGGAAAACGATCCTTCTCAAGGGGGGGAGATAAAACGGATGGAGTTTTTTGCTTCACTCCAGGGAAAAGAGTTTCCTCCTAAAGAAGAAAGAAGAGTCGTTCATACATATTTTTTTACAGTAGGCGCTCACGCATACCAAAAACGTGATACTGGTGAGCCCTTTTTCGAGCATCCCAGAGAAACTGCATTAACTTTACTTAACTTACCTGGAATCAAGAATTCAAATATGATTAGCGCGGCCTTATTACACGATACTCCAGAAGACACTTCGGCTTTTGGCGGTTTGGAAGAAGGTATGACTCACGCAGATTGGGTAAATGCAGCTTATGACGAGATAAAGCACTATTTTGGAAGAGAGGTTGCCATCATGGTTTTGACTTTGACCAAACCAAAAGTTGATGGGATTGAAATTATAGATAAAAAGCAGGCAGCCGAGATATATAACCGGCAATTAACTGAAGGTATCCCGTTTGGCCTTTCTATGAATATCATTAGTAAATTTAGGAAGCCAAGATGGGTCACCAACTTGAGATCGAGAACTCTACTTATTAAGTTAGCTGATAGATTCCACAACTTCCGAACAATATATACTCTTGACCCTGATCGTATAAAGCGAAAAATCAGAGAAACTGAAGAAGAACTTATTCCTATTTGTGAGCGTGTGAATTCAGATTATCCGCAGGAAACGGAATATCTTATCGCTGAAATCCGTAAGTCAATTGAAATAGTGAGACAGGCACGCTCAATAGAATAATTTCAGGCGGTTTGACGGGCTAAATCGTTATTATTACCCTTTCTCTTTGGTCTAAAATATACTGTTCTCTTTTCTGGTTCACCTTTGTCTTTTGGAACATCGATATAAACAATAGGATAGCCGAGTGATGAAAAAATAGTTGCTCTTGCAGCATAATCATCTTCTTTTTCTTCTTCTTCATCCGCACCAAAGAGGGGAATCTCTACTGGCTCAATTTTTTCCTTATCGAAAAATACAGTTACTTCCTGAGTGGGAAAATCATCGTTGACTAACTCAAAAAGTCTTTTAGTTCCGGAAATTGAGTGATAGGTAGGATCGGTCATAATCTCTTGGACTAATCCTTCGACGTTTTCAGTTCCGAGAGGAAGTACGGCAAAACCTCTGTCCGCTAATGAGGATTTTAATTGTTCGATTTGGGGTGTTTGTGAATCTCCTTCAACCATAGGGATAACAATTATAGTACTGTTAATCTGATTGTCAAGTAATAAGTTTGTAAGAAAATAATAAGAATTGGGTCTTGACAAGGCGCTATCAGTCCATTATCTTATAGTTATCATATGGAACAAAAACCGGGAGAACCTGAATTCAATGAGGTGGGGATGACAGAACATCTTCGCAAAGAATCTAAAAAATCATATCTTGATTATGAATGGGCAATTCATAAGATCGGACAGAGAGTTTTGCCACGAAATCAAGGAAGAAGAATAGATACACTCTATACTTCAGCCCTTTTTGCGATTAATCTCTATGAACGTATAATTCTGGGCGACTCCAAACTTTCAATGAATGGACAAGTAGAAACGCTCCGAAAAGGAGAAGCGTCTGAAGAGCAAATTTTGGCATTTTTAAACACTATTGACACGGTAGTCCCTCAGAAACTTGAGGACTCAACACACCCAACATTTAGATTGCGACCACAGGAAATCATAGGTTTGGGTGCGCTTTGCGGATTACCTGAAGATAAGAAGGAAAGAACGGTCATACGAAAAGCGGTAAAAGGAATGTTTGAAGAACTGGAAAGAACTACAGGAAGAAAATTTGGACAGAAACTCGCTAATAAATATTCCGCAATATTTAACGGCCAGCCATTAGTACCAGGAAGAGAAGGATTACCACTTACTGCGGCTTATCTTCAGGGCTCCTCTTCGTAAATAAAGACCTTATTCTTTCCTTTGATTGTTTTTGTTGCCCCTTTGCTTTTTAGCGGATAGAAGTAGGAGACTAAATGGAAGGTTTTAAGATCTCTCATGAGCTTTTTATAGACTTTTTCCATGAACCAGGGCGAAATGTAGAGATAAATGGTAATAATTTTAGAGTTTAAAATTTTAAATTTAAAATTTTCCGACAATATATTCCCATAAACAACTTTTATGTTCTTTCTGTTGGGGTGGAGGAGTCTTCTAAGGTGGAGAATCAGGATCAGAATAGGGTTGATTTCGACTGCCATAAATTGAGTGCTTAACTTGCGTTTGCGGGCTTCGGCGGCCGCCTCAAAGATCACCAGGCCGTCTCCCGCACCAAGGTCGACGACAGTCTGGCCGTTTACCAAGTTTAGAACCTTGAGAATCAGCGGGAGATCTTGTCTATTGCTGGGAAAATAGGGGATCGGAGAGAGCCTTCGGGAAGTGAAAAGAAGGATTATCAGTAAAGCGCAGATTAAGATAATAATGAAGATAATCATCGGTGGGCGGGGAGGGAGTCGAACCCTCACGGTGTTGCCACCATAGGTTTTTGAGACCTACGCGTCTGCCGGTTCCGCCACCCGCCCAATTATCGTAAATTATAGCACGTGAGGCAATTCGGGGTTGACGAATAAGAGCCTGAAGGTTATCATACCTTTATGACACTGCAGCAAATCTACGACCTGGCTGTCGAAATGGGAACGAAGGCAGATCCAAGGGGGGTAGAGGGTGTCAAGAGCTATCTTTCTCATCTCAAACACGACTACGAGGACCTTCCGGATAAGAAGAAAAAACTTTTCGATAAAGAAACACTGACCAATCCCTATTCTGACACCAGGATACTTTTCGGCGAGCCGAAAATACAGGTAAAAAAACTGATGGCGGGGATTGACGCCGATGCCTCGGAAATCCTGCTTGCCGATAGATTGAATCAAAAAGGAGGCAATATCGATCTGGTAGTCTCCCACCATCCCAGCGGTCACGCCTTAGCCAGCCTTTATGAAGTTATGGATATCCAAATCGACATGTTTGCAGAGGCCGGTGTTCCTGAAAATGTTGCTCATGCCCTGTTTGATAAGAGAAAAGCTACAGCTAAACGCCGTCTTAGTCCTCTCAATCATGCTCAAGCCGTAGATACGGCCCGATTGCTTGATGTTCCTCTTCTGGCTATTCACACTGTCTGGGATAATATCGGCAATGATTTTATGAGAAAATACGTCGCCAAAAAAACCTATCACAATGTCGGAGAACTTCTCGATCATATTTTAGAAGTTCCGGAATTTATGGAGGCGGCAAGAGGCAAGGCAGCCCCCAGCATAGTTGCCGGTTCACCCAAAAGCAGAACAGGAAAAGTAGTAGTCGGGTTTACCGGAGGAACAAATCCTTCCAAAGAACTATATATAGAGATGGCTAAAGCAGGGGTTGGTACGCTTGTCGAGATGCATGTACCTGAAGATGTGGTTGAAGAACTTGGCAAGCTGCATATCAACATAATCGATGCCGGACATATGGCGGCCGATTCAATAGGTGCCAATCTATTTCTGGATCAACTTGAAAAAAAGGGAGTCTCTGTAGTTCCGTGCTCAGGGCTCATTCGCATCAAAAGAAGTTAAAAGGCTTGATACATATTTTTTTTCTAAAGAATATGTATCTGCGCTTTTTCCACAGGCGGTTTTCAATTATTTTTCATCGCTATGAAATCTCAAGACATCATCAAAGTCAAAAATATTATTAAGGTTTCACCCGAAGACACTCTTTCTTCTGCGCTTTCACGCCTTTCTTCTTCTCATGATGCGGCCTTTGTTTTTTCAGATGATAAAAAATTCATGGGGATCATCAATCCGTATTATTGCTTGATCAAGACATCTCACCCGGGCAATGCAAAAATAGAGCACTGTTTATTTCATGTTCCCAGAATAAAAATGAATTATTCCTTGGCTAAGGTGGCTCAGCTGATGGTCGAGTCCAAAGTACACTATCTTCCGGTTTTTGATATAAAAAATGAGCAATTCCAGGGAATAGTTTCAGCTCGGCATATCCTGTCTTTGACTCAAAGCTCTCCCGCCTTTAATGTCAAGATAGGAGATTTTTTGAAGACCAAAAATAGACCGATTGTTACAATCTTTGAAGACGATGTGGTTTCGCAGGCGATTCAGCTCTTTAAGACGTATAAATTGTCCAAGTTGATAGTGGTCAACAAAGATATGAAATTGCGGGGAATCCTGGCTCATTACGATCTGATTCAATTTCTGGTTGCGCCCAGAAAAAAAGGCCAATGGGGCGATCGTAAAGGAGACAGATTGAGCTACCAATACAACATAGTCAAGAACTTTTCCAAGACTTTAGTCCTGACGCTGACTGCAAATCATACTCTGAAGGACGCTTTGAAATTTATCCTCGATAAAGAGATCGGGAGCGTCATAGTGGTCGATGAAGAGAGACATCCTATTGGTATAATCACCACAAGGGATTTTCTCGGACTTTTGGTCAAAGAAGTTCAGGAGAAGAAGTTTGAAATTGTTGCCAAAAATCTCTCGGTAGAAAGCCGTCGTATGCTCGGCGGTTTTTTTAGCAACATCTCTTCGCTGAGTAAAAAAATTCCGGAGCTGGCAAAAGTAAAATTGTTTATTAAGGAGGAGAAAAAAGGCGGAGTCTTCGAACAGGTGCTGTCGCTGATTCCCAAGAAGGGTCCACCGAGAATCATCAAAAGAGAGGGTAAAAATCTGCGTCAGATGCTGGCAGAATCGCGCCTTGCTCTCAAGAATATGCTGAAGAAAAGTTAAGAAGTTCTGGCTGCCTGCTCCAAATATTTGACGACTGCTTTCAAGTTTTTAAATTTATTGGAGTATGATTTATTCCAATCTAAAGGATTAGAGAGCCAAAGCAATTTTATCGGCTTATTAAATCTTTCCTTTTGTAATACTTCAAGAATATCCCAATTGTCCTCCACGTAAATATCCAATTGAAGCTCTTTTATCTTTTGCCGCTTGAATTCATAGGGTTGTTGATCGCGTTGATTGTAGAAAAATTGTTTAAAATATTTTTCGGCCTCCAGCCTATTCATCCATTTCTGGAAATCTTTCTGTAGAGAATTATATCTTCCACTGACAATATAGGCCTCAACAGATCCGTCTTCAATAAGTCTCTTTAACTCTCTATATCCGGGTGCAATAAAGAGACTTGATTTGTGAAATAGATACCAGATGAATTTGGATAAAGAAGTCTTGGGAATATGAAATTTTACTTTTTTTCTCTTAAGAAAATTAGATCTTAAAAATTCAAAAACTGGTCTTGAAAGGCGTGCCGGATTATAAAGAATGACTCCATCGAGATCAAATCCAACCTTCAATCTCTTTGTTTTACTCATACAATCTTATTAATTATAGCCGAATTTTTGGCAAAGATAGGATCGTTGTAGAAGCAGGATTAATGTAGTGAGCTGAATTAATAAGATTCTGATTCAGGAGCGGCTGGAGCAGAGAAGAGTCAAAATTGGTTTTCCTGAAGATTACTACTGTGGGATGATCGTAGACAGTGAAGGACTCTTCGGCCGACTCGTCCCGAACTGGCAATCCGAAAAGCGACGGATAGGAAGAGATTTCCGCTACTTTTTTAAAACCTAGTTTTTCGGCAAATAAAAGCTGGTAAAAGAGTGCACCAACAGGATAGCGCTGGGGCATTTTAGGAATAGAGCCATAGAGTCGATTGCTGGAAAGAATAATATAATCGGCTGTGTTAAGTTGCGAGACAATCGTTTTCCACTTAGCATTGCTTTCAACATCGTATAATGCAAGCGGGATGTTTTCATAAGTTATGTCTTGATATTTTTGTAGTCGTAAAGGTAGACTGTCGTCCCAGATTTCGCTGGTTAATCTTGAGCCCGCTGGAATATTCTGATAGATCCATTCGGAAGCAGTGACTCGCGAATGGGGTCGGTTATAGATTGCCAGAAAAGCAATCGGCCAGATAGCTACAGTAACTACTATCAACAGATTGATTAATTGACCAAGCTGCGGTCGTTTTTTAACCGTTAACTCAATCACCCAAACGGCAGAGAAACCTGCAAAGACAGCCAGTACGGGGTAAATCGGATAGAAGTAGCGCAGGTATTTAGCCAGCTGAACTCCCTGATAGAGGAAGATGATTAAAATGTAGGCAAGCAAAATTATGATTGAAGAATCTTTCCTATACTTTTCTTTCAACACGGCAATAATCATTCCACCAAAAGCCAGCAATGCGAGCATCGGCCCCAAACCCCATAAAAATATATTGACCAAAGGATGAAGAAAAGGTAGGGTATAAGCCCACTGGAGATTGGGAGGATAGTCTATCTCTCCCGTGGTCATTTGACGAATTTGGTTGATATTGCCGACAAAATGCGACGATAACGAGAATAAACCGTCAAAAGCATAAGGTTGAAATAGACGAAAGGCCAGAAGGCAACAGATAATGAAAAGAGAGAGTGAAAAAAATCTTTTGCTCAATTCCCGAGCGAAATTTTTAAGAGGAAGAAATAATAGAACAGTGCCCAAAACCGGCAGCGCGATTACGAGAGATGTCTTATTGGCAAGAGTAAGACCAAAAGCAAAACCTCCCAGTATTAAATCAGATGTTCGCTTAAAACGAAGATATCTAATTGTCAGAAATAGAGTTAGAGTAGCGAAAAAGACAGTAAAAGAATCAACCGTAAAAAAATGAGCTTGCTGGATAGGTAAGACTGCAAGTGCATAGAAAAAAGCAGAACAGATCGGAATTCTCTTATTCTTAAAAATCAGCTGTGCCAGATGATAAACAACAAGTACGGTTAAACTGTCGAATCCGGCTGATAGAACTCTGCCGACCATAAAAATATGATCATAATCAACCCAGTGGACCGCTTCTGCAATCAAACGGGTTATCAGAAGAGGAAAATTACCGTAGACATAAAAGTTAAATCCGTGATTATAGGGATTCAGGGGTGAATGATCTTGGCTGAAATAATCAGTCAAATTTGAAGGGAGATGAATAGTGGAGACAACAATAGTCAAGAAGCGTTCATCTGGATGAAGATGCTGGCCTTGATCAAAATTAAGACCAAAGAGACGAATAGCTAAAGCCATCAACACAATGAGATAAACGGTTTTCTTCGTATTTAGCCATTTCATTGTATAATTATACGTAATATGATTCCGGTTTTGCTCGATCTCAAAGTCATCCACGTCTACACTTTTGGAGTATTTTTGGTATTGGCTTTTTTCTGGGGAAGCTACCTGCTGTGGAAGAATTTCTTACTGACACCACACAAAGAAGAGGATGTTTTTGATGGTCTATTTATCAGTTTNTCAANGGGATTTTTTATCAGCAGACTTGCTTACGTTGTACTGCACTTCGATAGCTTTGGCTTCAACCTTCTTAAATTCATTTTGGTCAATGGTTATCCCGGACTTTCTCTATATGGGTTTATGGGAGGCTTTATCTTAGGATTGTACCTATTTTTTTTGAGCAGAAAAGTGAAGTTTCGTGAAGTGATTGACTATTTTATTCCCTCCTCTTTTTTAGCTCTTGGAATAGGGCAGATAGGCGCTTTTTTTTCCGGTTCGGAGACTTCTACCAAAATTAAGTTATTTTTACTGACCCTAGTATCTCTCTATGAATCGGTGCTTTTTTTCTTTGGCGCCTTTCTAACCTACAAGATTCTCTATGCAATCAGAAGAGGAAAATATTTCAAAGGTTTTAATCTGTTTTTTTTCTTCTGGTATTACAGCCTTGTAAATTCTATTTTCGAGATAATTATTGGAGGAAAAAAAGCAATATTAGACCTAAATTTTAATATAGTCGTCTCTTTTGTTTTGCTGTTGACAACGACTTTTTATTTTTTATATTATTTCAGAAGCCTTGTTTTTGGAAGATTTGCGGCAATTGGTAAACAAGTGCTGAAAAAAAATGGCAAAAAAGATCACCAAGTCGCTCATCAAAGATCACAAGCTGCGGCTCGAAAAAGATAGACAGGAGATAACCGTACAAATTGAAGAATTAGCCAAAGACGATCCGTTTGCTGATCCTGATCACGCC
>JGI1358J11329_10003379_pt1 | contig 11922 bp, 9 predicted proteins | sample Subgroupgradi54m_FD_11329 | JGI IMG/M metagenome (IMG submission 11329)
GCAGCCGATCGACCCAACCGAGTGTGTACAGTTCGTTAAAGCCTTTCCAGGTGGCGACCAGTCCGAGCCCGCCCGCCGTGGGATGGACGAGCCACTGCGGCACCTCTCCTCCAAGTTGCGTCCACAGCTCGTAGGCATAACTCTTCTTCCCCTCGTTCCGGTACGGATTATTGGACATACAGGCGTACCATCCGAACTCCCGGACGGCGGCGGCGAACAGCTTTGCTGTCCGGTCATAGTCGCCTTTGACGGCGACGATCTCGGCCCCATGAGCAGCGGCCTGCGCCACTTTCCCGGCTCCGGTCTCCTCGGGCAGCAGGATGACGGCCCGCAGCCCTGCCGCGGCGGCATAGGCCGAGACCGATGCGGCGGCGTTCCCGGTTGAGACCACGGCCACCAACGGGATACCAAGCTCGACCGCCTTGGAGACGCCAATGGCGTTGCTCCGATCCTTGAGCGATCCCGTGGGCAGGACGGTATCGTTTTTCAGGTACAGCCGCTCGAAACCGAGCCGCTCGCCGAGGCGCCCCGCGGGCAGGAGTGGGGTGTCGCCCTCGCCCAGCGAAACGATGCTGGCTCGATCGGCAAGCGGCAGAAACGGCCACCACCTGAAGAGGCCGCGTTCCGGAGATGCCAGCAGCGCGTCCCGCTCCCGCGGCCCGAGGCCTGACAGGTCCATTGCCACCTCCAGGACACTGCCGCACGATTCGCAGCTCTCCTGGTACCGCGCTGGCTCAGAGCTCCTGCCACACCGGGGGCAGAAGATCGATTTGACCTGTCCCATACCCCTGCCCTTTCACGGCCGCTGGCATGATCTCATTTTCAGCCTCAAATGGAATCCCTGGCCTTTTCTCGCAGGCCCTGCTTTAACTCGTTCAATACCGATCTGACCTTGGGTTTGTTGGGGTTAATGGCGAGCGCCCGTTCAAAGAACCGAGCCGCCTTCTCGGGTTTGCCCAGTTGGATATAGTTGTAACCCAGTCCGCTCAACGCCCCGAAATGCAGCGGGTTGCGCCTAAGCGTCTCCTCGCACTCCGCGATCGATCTCTCGTACTGACCCATCAGGTAGTAGGCCGTAGCCCGCCGGTTATACCCCTCGGCGAACTCCGGCGCACCCCTTATCACTTCATCGAACTTGGCAATCGCCTCGTCCAACCGATCGCTCTGCATCAGGTAAATCCCCTCTTGAAGGAGCGCATCGATCTTTGGATCGCCGTACCGACTCCAGATCGCCCACAGGCTGCGCTCCGCGAGAAACTGGACCGCCTCATCCTCATCTTTCAAGGTGTCGATTAAAGAAGGGACCGCCGCAGCATCGCCGACGTCGCCAAGTGCCCCAGCGGCTTGCCGCCGCTCATCCGAGCTTCCCTCCTGGAGCTGGTGGATGAGCGTGTCCTGAGTCAGGACGGCAGCCTGCGCTGGAGCGATGACATGCGGCGCGCACGCCAGAAAGGCAGCGAGGACTAGGCCCCTCAATGCTTCTCCCGTGCCCTGTATGCCTCCGCCATGGCGATCCGCTCCAGGACTGGAGGGTGGGTGTACGAGAACCAGACGATCGCCCTTGGGGGCTCGATATCTGAGAGATTCGTTCGCGCAAGTTTGACCTCTGAGGCGATGAAGGCATCGGGCTTGTTGGTGAGGCGGAGCGATTCGAGGTCGGCTTCTCGTTCGAAGGCGCGGGAGATCGCCGCCTGGATCGGCATCGTGGCGATGTTGAGTGCGAGCAAGGATAACAACAGCAGCGGCAACGACACCACGTCGGCCGGATGAATAAACCCGAAGCGCCCGGAGTCGGCCGCGGAGTTAAGGAAGCGGGCAATGAGCCAGAGCGCTGCCAGCATCGACGCCGCACCCAGGGCGATTCCCTTCCAGATGTGGTGCCGCCTCCAGTGGCCTAGCTCATGAGCTAAAACCAGCTCCACCTCCTCAGGCGTGGAGGTGGCGATGAGTGTATCGTACAGGACCACGCGCCTCGTTCGGCCGAGGCCCGTGAAGTAGGCATTTGTCTTCTTTGTCTGGCGGCTCGCGTCCATCTCCAGGATCGGCCCGACCCGCAGGCCCGCCCGGTCGGTCAGCGTGCGGATCTGTTTCACCAGCGCGGGATCCTGCACCGGCCGGAAGGCATGAAACAGCGGATCGATAAGGATCGGCGACAGCTCGGTCATCAGCGCCATCACAGCCACGGTAGCAACCCAGGTCGGCAAGTACCAACGGGCCGGGTCCCATCGGATCAGGGAGTAGAGCAGCATCAGCAGTGGGAGTGTGATCCCCGCGCTGATCAGAGCCCTTTTCGTATAATCCCCGGCCCACGAGGCAAAGGTCTGAGTGGAGAGACCAAAGGCGTGCTCTCGGAGGAAGTCACTGTAGAGGCTCAACGGGAAGGTGACCGCATAGTACAAGAGACCCACGATGAGTCCGAACACCAAAATCGTCAACCACACCCGCCCGCTGGCGATCGAGACGCTGAGATCGCGAATCCTGGTCGAACTCGCCGGCAGCGACAGGAGCGCGAACAGGCCCAGGATCAGCGCCAGTCTCAGAAAGTACAGGAGGGTCCGACCACGCCCGTATGCGCGTCCTCTTGCCAGTTCGGCGGGGCTGAAGTACTGTCGAGCCCTTTCGGTGGGGGAGGCGTGCAGATAGGAAGCAGGAGGTCCCTTGGGAAGGGCCCGGTTTTCGAGCATGGTGCTTGCCCCGGCAAGGGACAGCAAGAAGAAAAGCGTTGACCATTGCGGCAACATGCAGTGCGGGCCTCGATTCGAGGTGAGCGGGTCTAATTCAACATGCCCAGGAGTTTGTGTAGCTCGATGCGGGCCGCGGGGTAATTTGGCTCGATGGCCAGAGCCTTCTTCAGCTCCCGGATCGCCTCTTGGTACTGTCCCTTCCGCACCAACACCCGCCCCATGTTCATGTGAGGGAAGTGGCGAGGTTCGTACCGCTTGGCCCCCATCGCCTTCTCGAGCCACGGGATCGCCTCATCGTACTCCCCCTTCTCAATCAGGTAGACCCCGATGTCGTTATACGGATTGCCGAAGTCCGGATCGATCTGGATGGCCGTCTCGCACTCCTTGATCGCCTCATCGATCCGTCCCTGAAAGCTGTACGCCCAGCCAAGGAAGGTGTGGGCCTCGGCCGTCGGGTACAGCTCGATGGAGCGCTCGTAGGCCGCGATGGCACCTTCCAGATCGCCGCTCATCTGAAATCGGTACCCTTCCTTAAAGTAAAACTCTGCCTGTTCAAGTCTCGCCGGATCTGGCATCTCTTGCCACCTGCCTTTACCTGACACTTATCATTTTACTTCTCGGATCTCTTTGTGCGACATCTGGAGGGGCGACCCGCCGGGTCACCCCTACGTGCGGATCGAGGCTGATCGCCCATAGACCCCTTTGGGCCCGGTCCCGAAACTCGCCAGCCAGCGATCAAAATCATCCTCGCCTTTGGGTTCGGGGTTCTCTCGGTCGAGGTCCCACCGCAAGGGATTGGTGAGAATGTATTCTCTAATGCGGTTCAGGGAGTCTTCGTCACGGACGATGTGTTCGTAATAATTTCGCTGCCAGGCGAAGCCTGAATGTCCAAGTGCACGTATTCGTTTTGTGGCAGTTGATTTGAATTGGGCCATCATTGCGCCTACCGATCCACCCATCGGGCCTGCAGGACGTTTCATTGTAGGGGCGACCCGGCGGGTCGCCCCTACTATCCCGTGGTCATTCCTGATAATGATAGTCCCATGGAAATGATTGGGCATCACCACAAATTCATCCAATTGCACTTGCGGTCGAACGGCAGGTGTTTTCAACGATTCTCTCTCAACTATGCGTCCCGCCTCATTCAACATCATCCTCGCGTTCGTTACCTTGCCGAACATGGATTGACGATTCTGCACGCAGACCGTGACGAAATAGGCTCCACTCTGCGAATAGTCGTATTCACGAAGCCGGATGGAACGTCGATGGTGTTCTCTGGCGTCGTGGTTCACCCTCGCCCATTCCCTGTGTCAGTCGTCGATGAAGGCGTCGCGGAGAAGCTTCGATTGGCGCTTGAAGGCCTGTCGCGGCTTCCGGAGAACTTTCATGAAGGCAATCTCTCGGGTTAGCAACCGCTGATGCCAGGGTTTGTGAGAGCCTCACGAGACGCCTAGCGTGGCCAGGATCTTGAGATACTCCTCCAGTGAGGTGGCGCCGATGACCTTCTGGCCGCCGTCAAAGATGACGGTCGGGATGGAGTTGACGTGATAGATGGTGAGCGCGTCCTCGTACTCCTTCAACACCTGGGCCCGGGCCGTTCCGGTGTCGTAATCCTTGAGGAACCGGTCCATGTCCACGCCGGCCCCTCGGACGACCTCAATGACCTCCTCTCGTTGGCCGATGTTGATCCCTTTGGTGAAGAACGCCTCGAAGAGGAGGAGGTGGACTCGCTCGAAGGCCTCGTCCCCCTGAAGAGCGACGCACTTCGCCGCCTCGAGCGCGGGAAGGCTCCAGGTGGGGTAGTCGTCGCGGGCCCACATCGTGAACGTGGCGCCGTCCGGGGCAGACATCGAGGCCGCTCGTTGCCAGGCCGCCTCCCTGTACGTCCCCTTGAACTTTACAGTCGGATCGGGCTCGGGTCGCAATGGGAAGCTGCGCCGTTGGATCGTGACCCGAGCGCCGAACCGCCCCTGGACTTTTCGCAGCCGAACTGCTGCGGGATAGCACCAGGGTCAGAGATAGTCGGAGTATTCGATGATCGTTACGGGGGCCGCCACTTGACCTGCCTTACCTCCAGAGAAAGATGCTGCCCGAGCATTTCTCCGCTGTCATCATTGTAATCTGCTCACCCCGTCTTGTCCATCATTCGGCCCTCAGCCAAGTTTCTTGCGGAACCGCAGAATGCTGGCCGAGATCAGGACGATCCCGATGGCGGTCAGGACCAGAAGCTGAGTCCAGAGGTAGGAGATCCCGATTCCCTTCAGGATGATCCCCCGCAGGATCTGCAGATAATAGGTCAAGGGGATGATGTAGGCCACGGCCCTGGCCAGGGGCGGCATCCCCTCGATGGGAAACAAGACGCCAGACAGGTAGATCGATGGGATGAAGATGAAATACGACATCTGCATGGCCTGCTGTTGGGTCTTGGCGAGGGTAGACAGCAAGATGCCGAGGCCCAGGGTCCCCATGATGAAGAAGAGGGAAAGAAAGTAGAGGAGGGGCAGGCTCCCACGAACTGGGATGTCGAAGAGCCAGACGCCGAAGGCAAGGGCGAATGTCATCTGGGCATAGGCCATCAGGACGTTAGGGACGATCTTCCCGATCATCAGCTCCCAACGGCGGAGGGGGCTGACGATCAATGCCTCGAGCGTCCCACGCTCCCGCTCCCGGACCACCACCATGGCGATGATGGTGATGGTGGTCTGCATGAGGATGGCGCCCAACAGGCCCGGGATGATGTAGATGGCGCTGACCTGGTCGGGGTTGTACCAGGCTCGCACCCGGACATCAAGCGGCGCGATGGGCGGGACCCGGCCGGCGCTCCGTTGCAGCGTCCCGGAGGCGATCTGAAGCGAGCCCACTTGGCCGATGGCGTTTGCCGCGTTGACGGCGGACGTCGCCACCAACGGGTCCGAGGCATCGACGATCACCTGAACCTGGGTGGCGCGCTGCTGCTTGAGCAGGCGGGCGTAGTCGGGCGGGAAGATGATCCCTACTTTTGCCCGGCCGCTGTCGATGAGGCGTGTGACCTGTTCATAGCTGTCGACATAGTAATCGAGGTTGAAGTATTGGGAGTTGGCAAAGGTATGGAGGAGGTCCCGACTCTCGCGCGTCCTGGATTGATCGAAAACCGCGGTCGGCATGTGCTTGACGTCGGTATTGATGGCCCACCCGATGATGCCCAGCAGCATCATCGGCATGAAGAGCATCATGGCCATCGTGATTCTGTCGCGCCACATCTGGATGAACTCTTTTCGCATCATGCCGAGCAGGCGTGACTTCATACCCCACCTTCCCGCATTCGCCTCAGTTGCGCTCGGAGGGAGCGGCGGTCGGCCAGGCCGACGAAGGAGACAAAAATATCCTCGATCGATGGCGTCGTCACCTCAGCCCGGTTCACCTTGAGCCCTTCGCTGGTCAGGCGGGCCTCTACCTCGGTGGGCGTCGGGCCACCCGCCTCGATCACGAGATGCACGGTGTTCCCGAAGCGGACCACCTCTGCCACGCCGGGGAGTTGCTCAAGCAACTGAGTTGCCTCCCGCATCGGCTGGCAGTCGATCTCCAGCACCCCGCCCTTCAGGGCGTTCGCCTTGATCTCCTCACGGCTCCCTTGGGCAGTGATCCGGCCTTGATAGATAAATCCCAGGCTATCGCAGTGCTCCGCCTCATCCATGTAGTGCGTGGTGGCGACGATTGTGATTCCTTCTTCCGAGAGTCGGTAAATCAGGTCCCAAAAGTTTCGCCGAGAGACCGGATCGACCCCGGCTGTCGGCTCGTCCAGGAAGAGGAGCTGTGGCTTGTGGATGATGCTGCAGCCCAAGGCCAGTCGCTGTTTCCAGCCGCCGGACAGGTGGGCGGCCAGCTCTCCTTCGCGTCCGCTCAGGTCCGCCATCTGGATCATCTGCTCAATTCGTGTCTGCTTGATCTCCTTCGGGACCGAGTAGATGCTGGCGTAGAAGTCGAGGTTCTCCCGGACGGTCAGGTCCTCGTAGAGGCTGAACCGTTGGGACATGTACCCAATCTTTTCTTTGATCCGCTCCGGCTCCGTGGTGATGTCGTGGCCCAGCACATAACCCCTTCCCTCGGTCGGGTCTAGCAGCCCGCAGAGCATCCGGATGGTGGTGGACTTGCCGGCCCCGTTCGGGCCGAGGAAACCATAGACCTCCCCCCTCCTGATGGTCAAATCCACATGGTCCACGGCCACGATCTTGCCGAACCGTTTCGTCAGCCCTTTTGTCACGACGGCGTAGGTATCGCGGTCGATCTCAGCCACCAGACGTTCCCCAATGGGCGGGCGTACGGCTGCTCGTTCGCTTTGTCCCCCCGCCTCCTATCATGATCTCGGCGTCTGCAGGCATGCCCGGCTTGAGCAAGCGCTCGCGGTTGTCCAGGCTGATCTTGACCCCGAAGACTAGGTTGACGCGCTCTTTCTTGGTCTGGACAGTACGGGGCGTGAATTCGGCCTTCGGGCTGATCTCGATCAGCTTCCCTTCGAAGCGCCGGTTGGGGAACGAATCGATGGTGACCGCCACGGCGTGACCGATCTTGACCAGCCCGATCTCCGACTCCGGGATGTAGACGCGGAGCCACAGATTATCAGGGTCGATGAGAATCACGATAGGGAAGCCGGGATTGATGACCTCCCCCTGCTCGGCCCGCTTGGTCAGGACGACCCCGGTGAGGGGCGCCAGAATGGTGCCGTCCCGGAGGCGGACCTGTGCGGTCCCAAGCGCCGCCTTCGCCCGGTCGCGCTCATGGCGGGCCGCCTCGATCACCTCTGGTCGAGGGCCGGTCCGGATCATTGTGTACCGTTCCCGCGCCGCCTTGACTTGGCTGAGCGTCACTTCGACCTTGTTTTTGGCGCGGTCTCGCTCCTGGGCCGAGACGGCTCCTTCTTTAAAGAGGTTGTCGAAACGGTCCCAGTCGTCCCTTGCCAACTTCAGGTTGTCCTCGGCCTGTTGCAGATTGGCGCGTGCCTCTTCGATCTCTTCGACGCGGGAGCCGGCGAGCAGCTCTTTGAGCTGCGCCTCGGCCCTGGCCAGTGCCGCCTGCTGTTGCGCCACTTCCGCCTCGCTTTCTGACGTGTCAAGGCGAGCGATGATCTGGTTCGCTCGGACCAGATCCCCTTCCTTCACCAGGAGCTGGGCGATACGCCCCGGCAGCTTCGAGCTGACCTCGACCTCGGTCGCCTCGATCGTGCCATTGGCCACGAGGACCTCGCCGCCTCCCTTATCGTGCATCAGACCCCAGCCGACGATGACCGCCGCGCCAGCCAGGACCAGGAGTGCCAGCAGGAACCCTACTTTTCGCTTCTGATCCGCCACTCACAACCTCGGCAATCCATCCAATTCACCCCATTTAGTTTCCGATATTGCGGGGCTGCATTCTATACACCGGGATGCCGCCCTCATGTGCGGTGCTCTCCTAGGGGTGTTCAGAGATCTACCACTTGGTGCGGCCTCTTCTTACTCATAGTACGCGATACGCATGTCCGGAGACCGCTCGCTCTCCTGCCCTTTTTGGGTTAAGACCGACATGGAGATATAGTACGTGCCGTATGGCACATCCGCTAAGACCTCCCACTGGTTCGTTTTCCCCCGAACGCAGGCTGAACCCTCATACCGTCCGGGAGTTCGCCCGTAATAGATGATATGGCCGACGATATCGCCGACGGTGGTTGGTTGCCAACTCAATGTCACCCAGCGCCGCTTGAAGGTGGCGGAAAGCAGTTGGGGGGGAGGAAGGGCGTTTCTAGTTATCGAAAGGTTCGACTCTGCACTCAGCTTGTACACCCTGAGCAGGATGCCTCCATCCCTTCGGATCTCATATTCCGGGCGAAGAAATGCTTCTGTGAGACACATGTTGTAGGTGTAAATATCTAGAGTGACGTACATGAGGTACACTGCTTGTCCTCTGGCTGGCAACTCGTCCATCCACAGGTGTTCCGTCAGTACGAGATCTTTACGAAGGGGATAATAAGTGATCAAATGCGGGCCGTGTGGAACAATGACAAAAGAGCTCGGATCGGCATGGGTGTTGAGCCAGTTGAGCCCCTCTCGATAGCTTGATAATGTGTAATCTGTGCTTTCATGAAGCTTCAGCGATTGAGCGCCTCCCAAGCCGCCTATTAGCGGGTTGTAATAGGTACTCTCGTAGGGGAAATACCGCCACACGGCAACCACAGGCGAGAGAAATCCGACCAGAACCGCTATCTTGAGAACCCATGCCCACCGGCGGAGGTGAACCAGTCGGCTCTGAGTGGCCCACTCGATGAGAGACGCGCCCCCAATTCCTGCGAAGATCGCCAGCGCCGGCGCAAACTCCATGAAGCGCCGAATCACATTATAGTTAAGGATGCCAGGGAGGCTCGATCTTAGAATCGGCACCAGGAGCCAGGCCAAGAGGACCAGGTTTACCCTTCGTCCGAGCGGATGGCCGATCCAAGATGACGTGACGATGCCAATAAGGGCGAACCCCAGAGTCGATAGGGGGGTGGTGATCAGGAGGTTGAGGGCCGAGGAGCCTTGCCAACCCGTGGGGCTGCCGTAGCCCCAGCGGAGGAGGTAGGCCCAGAACTCCATGAGACGGTCGAAGGGCTGGTACCAGAAGTACGGCCAGGCTAGCCAGAGCATCAAGAGGGCGATGATCGGGGACGCGGCCAGAGCGCGCTTGATGGCCGCAGGGTGCTCCCGCGAAGCCCGCAGCAGGGGGGCCAGCATGGGGGCGGTCACGAGCGGGAGTGATAGGGCATTGATCTTTGTGCCGAGGGCAAGGCCCCAACAGACTCCACTTGCCAGGATCCACCTCGGCCGCTGGGTCAGCATCCCGTGCAAGAGGGTGAGGATACTCAACGAGTAGAACACGAGATGGGGGATGTCTTCGGAATTATTATGAGCGTCCCCCCAGATGCGGGGAAGTGTCACAAGGGCCAGGCATGAGAGGCCCGCGGTCGTCCTCCCGGCGTGCCCCGCGAGGAACAGGTAGACACTACTCAGCAGGACTCCCATGAGGGTGATGGACGCCAGATGATGGCCATCAATCTGACCAACGAGGTGCAGGCGCTCAGAGAAGAGTTTTGCGGTGAGGGCCGCAAGGGTCGGACCAACTGGCCAGGTCTGGATCGCTGGCCAGCGGGCTCCGGAGAAATCGAGGGCCTTTTGACCGAAGGCGAGATAGAATTGGAGATAGCGGTCGCCGAAGAACCAGTGCTCCGGCTCGTCCTGTGTGATCCCGTAGCGGTGAAGGGTGGCGATGTTCAGCGAGAGGTACAGGGTGAAGATGACCGCCGCCAGGAGGAAGTCCGCTGGGCGCGTATTCTGTCGAATTGGCTGTCCTATGGTGCCCCCTTCGCGTGCGTCGAGTAACAAGAGTGGATAGCGGGCTGGGTCGCTCGGGCCATAACTTGTGGCGCGCGCAGCAATCTTATGTTTCGCTTCTGCTCCGCCACCCGCACTCTCGGCATTCCATGCAATCGCCCATTCGTTTTCGGGAACTACGTGGTTGGAGCCCACGCAACGCTGGGACTGATCCTGTCACCGCCCGTCTGATCGCTGTGCGTGCCATTCGCCATCCATAAACGTTGAACTTCTTTCTTCTCTATTCGAGTCCATCACCGCCAGTGTCCTGAGATCCAACGGCCATGACCTCCACGATGCCCCGGGACCCATCGTTTGCCCGCCGGTAGCGGGCCTTTCCAATGGCCTGCCACCCAGACCGACCCATCCCAGCGTCCTGGTACCCAAACCGCGCCGGGGCTGGCAACCGGCACAGGCGCCCAGTGTCCATGGATCCATCCGCTTGGGCCCCAGTGTCCAGGAACCCATTCCGTCCCGGGAGGCGGCGGCGTGGCATCAGGCACCCATCGACCCTCCACCCAACGATGGGGCCCATCTGACGGTGGCGCCAGCACCAGGGTCCACTGTCCGCCGACCTCCATCCAGACTTTCCCGTGCGGAGGCCGCCCCGGTGGTCCGGCGAAGGCCTCACCGAGCAGGATGAGCAGGACAAGACTCCACAGAGTGAGCGTCAGCCTTAGCCGACCATCGAGCAACCCTTTCACCCGGCATCGAAAGCTCTGCGATCCAGTGTTCAGCATTCTTCCTCCTCCCAGCCGTCCCCCGTGACCGTGACGGCTTCTCACAATCCGCCCATAGCGCGCGCTCACACCACCTTGGATCACCGGCGAGTTGCCATCCCAGCTCGCGGAGCACAGGGCGTTGATGACGGCGAACTGCAGCTATCCTGTGCCCCATCTTGCACCCCCATTGTTACGCTTCTTCAAACCTGACAGGGTAGCCCTCAGTTCGGATCACAACCACAAATCATCCGAGGTGAATTCTCATCAACAATACAAACCTGCTATTTCCCTGCCAGAAGCCGCAAGGAAGGCTTCGTCAATACTTTTAATCGCCCTTATACAATGCATGTCGTCGTCATCTCCAACGTTTGATACTCACCTCGGGCCCACCAGTCTCTTGAAGGCGGCTTCGTCGAGGGTGGCGACGCCGAGGCGCTTGGCGTCGTCGAACTTGCTCCCCGGGTCTTTGCCGGCAACGACGTAGTCGGTCTTCGAGCTCACCGATGAAGTCACGCGACCGCCCTGGCGAATGATGAGCTCCTGAGCCTCGTCGCGGGTGAAATTCTCCAGGCCGCCGGTCAGGACAAAAATCTTCCCGTCAAGCGGACGCGGCCCCGCGGCCACGCCTTCTTCCTTCATGCTGATGCCCGCCTTTCGGAGCTGTTCGATCTGTCGGCGGTTCTCTTGCTGGCGGAAATAGAGCGCCACACTCTGGGCGATGCGGGGTCCGATGCCATAGATCTCGCCCAACTCGTCCTCGGGCGCCCGCTCCAGCCGGTCCATCGAGCCGTAGTGCTGGGCCAGGATCGTGGCGACATGCTCGCCCACGTACCGGATTCCCAGCGCGAACAGCAGGCGACCCAGGCCCCGTTTTTTGCTGCCCTGGATCGCGTTATACAGGTTCGTCGCCGACTTCTCTGCTAGACGTTCAAGGCCGGCAAGCGTCTCGATGTCGAGTCGGTAGAGATCGGCGAACTCCTTGACCATTCTCCGATCGACGAGCTGCTCCACCACGGCCTCGCCCAGGTGTTCGATGTCCATGGCCCGTCGTGAGCCGTAGTGCAGCAGGGACTGCTTGAGACGGGCCGGGCAGGCGGAGTTCGTGCAGCGGCTGACCACTTCCCCCTCGGGACGAAAGGCCTCCGAGCCGCAGACGGGGCA
>JGI1358J11329_10003387_pt1 | contig 11891 bp, 11 predicted proteins | sample Subgroupgradi54m_FD_11329 | JGI IMG/M metagenome (IMG submission 11329)
AAATGCGGGAACTCACCATACAAGGCGATGACTTTCATCCAGAGTGGAATTATACTATTACACCACAGGTGTAAAGGTTATTGTTACATGTCTACTAAGTAGGATCGGTAGAACAAGGAAAATGGTATAGGCAATTTGAAGAGATAGTTCTTCTGAAACAATTTTTGCCGGTAGTAACGATAAAACCACAAAAGAGAGCGCAATTGATACACCAAGCAAAACCCACAACCATTTTGAAAGAAAGGCATATAAATGACGTGTGTAAAAAGCTGATTCGATAGTCATTTCCAATAATCTTCGTGGAATGAGTGTTTTTTTTGAAGCGTAATAGTCTGCACTTCGAGGATTAGAATCGACCTTGTCTGTAATCGTCTCTCCTGCTCTTAATCTCCATTCACTCATCATTGTGTCGCTTACAGACCAACCCAGACCTTCAGTGAAGGCAGCTTGCCTTCTCATAGTTTCCGCTCTGCTATATTGTCCCTCAGAAGTTAATCGTAAAAACACAGCACATGCTAAAAAAACAAACCCAAAAAAAGCAAAGAGAAACTTTGAAGTATCATCGAGCACTAAAAGACCCGCGACAACACCAATTACTCCGGCAACTATTTGAAGAAAAATTCCGATGTACCAGTTATTTGCTGCCGAATCAAAAAGTAAACGGGCCATCTGGTTAAGCTCAATTCCCTTATTATTTTTAGTCGACATATTCTATAAATTTTTCACTCCCTTCAGACAAATGTTGGATAGCAATAGTTGCCTCATTCTGTATATTTAATATATCTTCGTCTGTAAAACCACTAGTTAAAGGTTCTGATAAAGCTGTTGGATCCGGACAAAAAGTAAGATGATTATTGTTGTTTAAGTTCTTTAAAAGATGTGCCAGGCCGTCCTCAATCTTATAATCATACTCCGTGATAGGATCAAATATATGATATGCAATGGATTCCAAATGATAAGATCGGGGAGCTTTTATTCTTTTTCTCTTAAACCAATACTTCGCGAGAAGAATTATATTTTTTATATGGTTGTGTCTATCGTGCAGATCAGCAATATGAGCGTGATCGATTAACGGATTGGATTTTTTCCACATATGCAAACCTTTACCTTGAGGCATTAAAAAATAATCGTCGTTTACTATTTCAAAAACAGGTGTGATGTCAAACCCTACTCCATAAGAGCCTAAAAATAAATTAACAACTTCTCCATCTCTGCGTATTTCGCTAGTCGTGTAAGTCGCATCGATCTCCCTCTTTATCAAGTTAAGAACTTTTAACGAAGATATATTTTGGTTGACATCTAAATAATCCTGTCCAAAGATAAAATCACAATCCACAAGAGTGTGCCAATCATTGCCTATATGATTAGCTTTACCTATCACATAAAAAATGTCTACATCATCAAGCGGGGTTATCTTGGTGTTACGAGCATATGAACCAGTTAAGATGAAATTCTTAGCGGTTGGCAACTTACCTAGTAGCGCCTTGCTATTAAGCACACTCAATAGATTGTCATGAGCATTATTAACTCGTACAATCTCCTCATCTTTTAGCTTTATTTTATCGAGTAACGTATTCATTAATGTTTTTTGTCCTTGGGTGAATTTGGATCATGTCCCGGGGGAACAGTATCGCTATCACGAAACTTTCCATCTCGTCCTTGGATTCTCACTTCGCCACCACCTGAGTTAGCAGAAAATCTTTTTGCATCTTTTTCTGCTTCACTTTGAGTGTTGCTGTGAGAGCTTGCTCTGGATGCTTTATCTTGTTTTGCATCCCAACCACCTTTTGAATTTTTAACAACATTGTAATTTGCCATATTTATCGACCTCCTTTCTTGATTACGTCTGATACGACTCCTTGTATTGAAAAGTCATCAAACATGTAAATCGGTTTATTTGCTGGATTGGTGGATTCTGGCTCTAGACGATAACCTTCTTCTCCTCGTGCGAGTTTTTTAATTGTGGCTTCCTCACCAATTAACGCGACAACTCTGCTACCAAAGTCAGCTGTTGATTGTTTTTTAATAAGAACATAGTCACCATCCTCTATAGTTTTTCCAGCAATATTTGTTTTGTTCATACTGTCACCAACCGCACGAAGGAAAAAATAATCCTGAACACCTCCACGAATTCCTGAGACGTCATATGGAATGTATGCTTCTATGTTTTCGGTAGCTAATAAAGGCATACCGCACGCCACATTTCCTACCAAAGGGATTTGTATTTTTTCAGAAGAATGTGGGAGAGATAGGCCACGAGCCTTATCAATATATCCTTTTTCCTTTAATGCGTCTGTATGGCGTTGAACGGAGCTGATTTGAGTGTAATTAAGAGCGATACGCAGCTCTTCGAGTTTTGGGGGATAACCTTTTTTATGAGTCAGGTCATTAATGGTGGAGAGAACTATTTTTTGCTTTGATGTTAGAGGATTCCTCATGCATACTAATTTACACTAAATAGCGTAATTATGCAAGTGTTTTATGCAGAAGAGAAGGATTTTTGCATTAATGATTGAAATTGAGTATCTAAAACTCCTGATTGCTTGAGCATTTTTTGTTTAATTGATTCTGTTTTATCAACTATTTCAGCAAATTTATTTTGTAGGTCGATCGGTGGTAATTCAATTGTTTGTTCAATCAGTTTAGCTTTAGAAATATTCGGCATAGAACCAGCTGCACCTCCTGCTAACTTTTGAATTATTTTTCTTTTTGAAGGGAAAGATAGTAAAGCTTGTAAGTAAATTGGGTTTAGAGCATTTTTGTCTTTAATAACAAAACGAAATATTAAGTCTGGAAGCATCAGGTTTGGAGGTGTTTCCCAAACATAAGCACAAGCAGCTACTAAATCATAAGTATTTTTTCTTGAGAATAAAACATCACCCTTTTTAACTTCAATTGATGAATTTGGAGTCTCAATATCTGTAAGAGCTTTATTCTCTTCTGGTTTATAGATACATTTTGTAATAGCTCCCAACTTTAGAACTCCCCATTCTCCAGGTTCAACATGTCTATTAAGACAAACAGGGCTTCGTCCACTTTCAATTTTTGAAAGTAATTCTGATAGAGGAATTTTATCCCATTTCTTTTCATTTGATGCTGGATCTCCAAACATATTCAAAAATATAGACTTTATGTACTCATCTAGTAGCCCAATTGATTGTTTGCGTTTTTGACGAAGAGAATCAGCATGATCAAGAACTTTTACTATTCGCTTCTGTTCTTCAAGGGAAGGTAGGGGGATTTCAAGCTTTGTGAGGACTTCTTTACTAATGTGAGGTATCGTTGCACCAGTTGATTTACTTCTTAAATATTTTGATTGCCCCTGTAAGTATCTACCTAAATAGTTTGTGTCAATATTTTCCCAATGTATTTTTAATCTTGCAAGCGTGCTACCGATGATCCCATTCAATCCATAACCAATTAAACCAGCATTGGCACCATCCCAGGCAATTATTAGATCATCTTTATCTACCTCAATGCCATGATCATTTGTATATTTTAAATTATTGTTATTTCTTAAATCATCTATTTGAATAAATCTCTTGGACCCCTGTAAGTTTATGCCAGAAAAACTTTCCACTTTTTTCCCTTTATAGACTGTAATTACTTTTCCTAATTTTACTTTTTGCCAATTATTTTTCATATTATTTATATTCAATCGTCGGCCAAGGATAATTACTTCCTTTTGCAAATCTACCTTTGCTGGCAATTATTAGCTCTTTTAATGCTTGTTTATTTGGATCAGTATGCATGTCTCTAAACATTTCAAGGAGAGAAATCATTTTTTCGAATAAACATCTATTAATACAATCAAAATCAGGTCTCTGTCTTGGTGGTCGATCCTTCTCAATTGTTGTATCATTATTTTGGGTCGTTCTGAAATTTAAATCTCTCCACAGGGTTGCATGTAGGGCATGAACTTCAATCTGAACTTTCAGATTAAGTAAGATCGTATCGCTTGTAATTTCTATTTGAAATTTGTTAAGGTCTTGTTTTGCTGGGTTAAAAATATTGTTTGGAAACTGGTCTATACGCAAATCAGTTGGTCTACCACCTGATGAATAAAATTCAATTAAATTTCTGACATGAAGAAGTAACGAATCTTGAGCCATTGTGCTTATCTCCGGAACTAAAAAATTACCAATCTTCTTTATGTCATTATCATCGCTTACATGTTTACCAAATTTAGTCCAAGCATGTGCAGCCATAGCTAAACATCTATATTCATATTCTAAATGTTTGAATAGCTCTTTTGAAGGCAATGATGGTTTTAAAGAAGTATCTCTATGCATTTAAAAATCCTTTAATTTAGCTAATCCTTTCATAATCTCAGCTTCTAAGTTTTCAATCTTCGTCAATATCACTTTTGGATCTTCATATTTAACTTCTTGATAGTCTGAAATTTTGTATCTATTTATACTCAAATCAAAATTATTCTCTTCAATTTCTTTCTTATCCACATAAAAAAACTTACTGCCCAGTTTATTTTCTGTTTGCTCTTTTCGATGCTTCCATTTCTCAACAATATCAGGAATATCGTTTTCACTAATCTTAGCTCGTTTATCATCTAAACTATACCCATCTGCCTGCATATCATAAAACCACACTTTTTCTGTCTCTCCACCTTTAACGAATATGAGAATTGCGGTACTTACCCCTGCATAGGGCTTAAATACTCCGCTTGGTAATGAAATAACGCCTTGTAGCTCACAATCGTTGAGGAGCATCTTTCTCGCGAGCTTGTGAGCATTGCTGGAACCGAAAAGAACTCCGTCTGGGACAATTACACCTGCACGCCCTCCAATTTTGAGTGATTTAATTATTCTATTTATAAACAGTAGTTCAGTTTTAGTCGTAGGAAGAGATAATGATTCATTAATATCACCTTTATCAATACTTCCTTTAAATGGAGGGTTAGCCATGATTACATCAAAGTAATTATCTTCATCGTATTTCTTTGATAAGGTATCTTTCTGCTCAATGTTTGGGGTAGAAATACCATGCATCATCAAATTCATGAGACCTATGCGAACCATACTGTCATCCATATCGTATCCATAAAACGTCTTCTCTTTTAATTGTGTCCATTGACGTTCATCTGTGAGTTTATCTCCTACAAGTCCACGAGTTAGTCCATTCTCATCCGTTTTCTGGTGATCCTTGCTCGTATGTTGTGTGAGAATGTGTTGATAAGCACCAAGCAAGAAACCACCGGTTCCACAGGCTGGATCGCAAATCGTATCTCCAAGCTTTGGATCAACCAATTCACAAATAAGCTGAATAATATGTCTTGGAGTTCTAAATTGGCCTAATTTACCTGCACTTGTTATTTCTGAAAGTAAATACTCATATACATCTCCTTGAGTATCTTGAAAACCCTGCCCATTCGAGGCTTGAGTTGAAACCTCTTCAAATATTTCATCAATAATGTTCACTGCTTCGACTACAAGCGAAGGCTTGGAAATAATAAACACTGCGTTTCCCATGTGTTTTGAATAAGAACTATTTTCAGAATTTAGAGTTTTGAGGAATGGAAATACTTTAGTTTGGATATGAGTTAACATCTCTCCACCTTCCATATGACGAAAATGACTCCATCTAAGACTCTCATTTTCACCTGAAAAGATTGATTTGTATGATTCACCAGTAAATCCAGCATCCTGTTTCTTTTTGAGATCCATTTGATCAAGACGCTTCATGAAGAGAAGATAGGAAATTTGCTCAATTGCAGTAAGTGGATTTGAAATGCCACCACTCCAAAATTTATCCCAAAGGCGGTCAATTGATGATTTTATTGTTGTATTAAGCATGTTGAAAAATTTGATCTGTAAATTGTAATATCTCTTGCTGCATATGTTTATCAAACAAGCCTAAGAATCCATTCTCATGTATTTTTGTAAACGGTTCTTGTACCAAATCTCTTTTTGTAAGTTCACCATTTTCAATGATGAATGTTTGAAGGGTATGTAAAAACTGAATTTGTTTTGCTGTAAAAGTATTATGATCGGCAATAAATTCAGAAAATGCTTCAGATACTTTTTCAGGAAAAGTAACGAGTCCTCCAATCCCCATTATAAACTTAATAAGATCTAGGAAGCTAACTCGTCGTGCATCGTACGCTTTCTGTAAATTTTCTTCTGTAGGATATGGTTCATATTCTGCAAGCGTTTGTGCCAATTCCTCTATTTCATCACTTGTAATACTCTCGCCACCTTTAATTTTTCGCAGCGTTTCATTTTCTTCTTCAAGCTTCTTTACAAGAGCTTCTACTTTTTCCCTATATTTTTGAATGGTAACTCGTTCATTCGAAGCACCAAATTTTATATATTCTTTTTCTGAAGTTATATCCCGTAAGTCAAAAGCGTCTTGTTTGGGCTTTATTCCTTCCTCTCGATATTTCATGAGTGGAGCAATTTTCTCTATCAATATATCAAGATCTTTTTCTTTTGCTATTGATAAGTACCCTGCGTGAAGCACTGCTTCAATCAGCTCTTTCTCTCTTGCAACTACATTCACAGAAAGAGGTAAGTCAGAAACCATTTCGATAATAACTTCTTCAAGTGTATTAATCTTTTTAGTCTGAGATTCACCCTCACAAAGTTTGGCAATCGAGTATTGAATAACTTTCAGTTCAAAACTCATAGCCTTGTAATCTTCACCTGTACGAGTTCTCATCAGTGGAGCGATGTCTTTTTGTAGAACGCTCATTTTGTCTTCATTGAGTCTTGTCCAAAATTGTTCATCAAGAGTATCAAGTATGGTTTTTGAATCGAGGATAACCACGTTGTTCTGAGGTAGCTTTGCGATATCTTCTTTTAGTTTTTGGATCGTATCTTTTACTAGCTGATCATTATTTAGGCTCTGAGCAATCAAAAGTTTTTCAAGTTTTGTTTCAAATAGTCTGACTGGAATAGGCTTTGAGGGTCTTTCTACTTTTCCTGTTGGGTTCATATCGAAATATTCAAAATTATTCCAACAATCCATAATTAAAAATTTATCTTTTACTTTACACCATGGTTTTATCTTCTTTGGTTCAAGAAGTCTTGTTCCACGACCAATCATTTGCCAAAATTTTGTATAAGAGAATACAGGCTTGGCAAAAACAAGATTTACTAACTCTCTGACGTCTATTCCCGTATCAAGCATGTCAACGCTAATCGCAATTCTTGGGAAATCATTATTTGTAAATTGATCGAGTAGACCACCTTTGCCATAAACACGCGGATCATCTGAAACGATTACTTTTGCGAGATTTCCTTTATGTTCAGGGTATAAATCATCAAATACTTCCTGTAATCGTCTGGCATGCTTCATGGTCATAGCGAAAAAAATTGTTTTACCTGGCAACGTTCCGCTTTCGTCTTTGATTGATTCTTCAATAAACTCCTGAACAATAAGAGCATTTGTTCCTCTGTTAGTTACTTTCTTCTCAAGATCAGTCCCTTCATAATTGATTTCTTCAGGCTCTTTACCATCTGCTAGAAGTTTTTGCTGTTCGGGAAGTGAAATGTTATTTTTTCGAATTCCTTCTTTCTGAAATTTTGTCCTAATCCTCAAAACTTCATAGCCACAAAGGTATGGGGGCTTGTTATTGAGAGCTTCTTCATATGAATAGGCAAAAGTTGGTAAACCATCATCGCAGCTAAATAGATTAAAAGTGTTATGCTCGATCGCATCTTTTGGAGTAGCTGTTAAACCGATCTGAATTGCATCGAAATAGTCGAAGATATTTTTATAGATATTGTATATAGACCTGTGGCTTTCATCTGCAACAATTAAGTCAAAGAAATGAGGACTTAAAGGACAATCTTTGTCTTCAATAATATTAAGCATTGTCGGATAGGTAGCTGCATACACACGTCTGTCAGTTACAATTTCAATTTCGCCAATCTTTGGCCAAACAGGAGCATTGGGAAGATATTCCTTAAATGCATCAAGAGCTTGATTTCGTAGCGCAATACGATCTACAAGAAATAATACCTTTTGTATACGGTTAGTTCTCATCGAAACATCAATCATTGAGACACAGGTTCTTGTTTTACCACTACCAGTAGCCATAACAAGAAGTGCTTTCCTTTTACCCTTATCCAAACTTTCAAATACTGATCGAATAGCTTCAATCTGATAAGGACGATTAGATATATCACGATTAATTAATTCTTGAGAAATTGGCTTTTCGTTTTTTCTTAGAAAAAGTAATCGTTCAAGATCTTTTTGTGTAGGAAATCCGTACACTTTTCTTGGAGGAGTTTTTTCTGTATCCCAAAAATAAATCTCATTTCCATTTGTATAGAAAACAAATGGCATATCACGACCTGAGTTTTTTTGGATATTTACCGCGTATTGCCTTGCCTGCTCCTGACCAATACGAGCATCTTTCGATGTTTTCTTTGCTTCTACTACAGCTAATGGATAACCGTCTTCTCCCAACAATACATAATCAGCGTATTGAAAGCCCTGATGTTCGTGTTCTGGTTTTTCAATTCCTTCGGGTAATCCAACCCAAATATCAAGTTCAGAAGTAACTTGTGATGGATTATTTATATCCCATCCTGCTTTTGCAAGACGTAAATCTATGATTTCTTGTCGTGTTTTTGCTTCGTTGATATGTGCCATATTTTCTAATTCTTATTATAGCCTGGTTTAGGGATTTTTGCGAGCGTAAAGGTTAGAGGAACGTAGTAAAACGCATATATTAAATTTAAATTAAAAACCTAAACTCATAGGACGCCCCATGTATTAGAAACCTCTTCGGTTTCTCTTTGCAAGGGTAAAATGCACGAGGTCGTTGCCTCGCCCTTGCAAATTCACTTCCCGCTTTGCCTAACAGGCAGGTATGTCGGGCTAGGGCTAGCCCGACAAAAAACAATTATGGATATGAAAGGAGGTGACGATATGTTAACAGCAAGAGAAAGAGAAGATGCAATAAAAAAGTTTGTTGATAGAGAAATATTTGCTTGTCAGTCAGGATTGATCGAGGAGGCATTTAAAAAAGACCTATTTTCAGTCGATGAGATTGAGAATCTGTACCGTCTGTTTGACGGGAGATTACTTGCTCCGGCGGTATGTGTGAAGTGTAAAGATGCGTTTGGTTGTCTCGACAGTGAAACAGGAGAATGTGAAGACTGTTTTGAAAATAATCAGATGCCACAGGAGATCTTTGAATGGTGGTTAGTTTCTCCTTGGTTTGGTAAAAAACTTTTGATTGAAGGAGAACCAGTACTTGATAATGGTTATGGTATTTGGTGGGGCAGATGTACGACAGGACAAGCAATATCAATGGATTACATCATACAGCAGATCTATGACGATCTGATGACATAAAAAGGGCTAGTGGGAATAAAGTGGGGGCACCTTTCTGTCCCCACTTTCCACTAATGATTCCCTACTCAAAAACTATAGGATTGAATTTTACTTGGTTTTTTAGTATACTTCTAGCTTATATGAGTAAAGAATATACATTTCATTCTCCTGAACCGGAAAGGCTGAGAGGAGTAACTAATGCAGACTTTGATAGAGTTGCATCTGTAGTTACTGAAATAGCTGCTAAATACGCCGATTCAAGTATCCCTTCTTATATTTTGGCCCCAGCTTCTTTATCTTGGAAAATTGATCCAGATGGGAAGGTTGGGCTTGCTACAGGATTAGTAGAGGATCCGACTCAAACAATTGTTTACGATGACAGATATGTAACAAAACCATTAACTCTCGATGAAAGCAAAAAGGTGATTGATGTAGTTAAACCATTTCTTGATGCGGGAAAAGCTTGGCTTCATCCTGATGAACCAATTGTCGTTGACTTTTTCCGAGTAGAGCAACAAGCTAGTTCTCCTGGGTATTGGCATTTTGATGGCACTCCTGGTTCTGATGACTTTCGAGGTGTAATATTTTATGACAGCTTTCCAACAGATTTTGCTGTTGGAAAGATTGTACTTGACGTACCTGACGAATCGTATCCACCGAGTCCAAAACAAATTAATTCTATGATACCACCTGGACGTGTTGTGGAAGAACTTAATGATAAGAAGGGTCTTACTTTTATGGAAGGACCTGAACCATTGACTGGTGTAGGTATTGCAAATGGGCACATTCATAGAGTGGCTGGAATTCCGGCTTCTAAGAATGGCGCTGTGCGTTCATTTCTCAGATTGAGTACTCGAATTAGGAATGTAGTATAAAATACTATCTCCAACTGCTCTTCTTCATGGTTTTTATTAATTACTCTTGTAACCCTTTAATCCTCAATAACGACTTTTCCCAAACATTTTTATTTCCTTCCGTATAATCTCCATTGTTGTCAAAAAAAACAAATTAGGTTATAAAACCCCATACATCTCTTTTTCAAACGGCACGAGGCAAATTTCTGCATGTGATCCTTGAGTTAAGAAGTCATCAATTGTTGTGAATTTAAAGATAATTGGGGCAAACTTTGACGTGTTGAATAATTCCTCAACAAGTTTTAGGAGTTTTTCTTTTCGTTCTTTTGTTACTGAAACAACACAAATCGCCGGAAAGTAAACAGGTGTGAATTTTTTCCAATTTTTTGCATAATAATACTTGGAATATTTTTCAAATTTCTTTCTCATCACAGACAGACTTTGTGTCTCACGGTCAATTTCCAAAAAATATGTTTTTTCTTTGAGGCTTTTTGTATAGGTAAAATACGCATCAGGCGTAATGATCTCCACTTCTTGTGGCATCGTTATTTGTGTAGAAAATTTCACATTTTCTCTAGCATCTTCTTGCAACTGCAAAAAGATGTCGGCAAGCAATAAATATCGATCAATGGTAAGGAGTGAAATGTTTTTATTTGCTACTCTTTTATTTTGTAGACAAAAAATCTTTGCAGTGTTTCTTTTAAAAGGGAGTTCTTTGATGTAGCCTTTTTCTGTTAAATCTTGTAACCAGGTAGCGCTTCTTTTATGATTTTTATGGTGTACTAATGCTTGTACGTGTGTTCTGGTTAACAAAGTAAACACTGACAAAAATCGGATGATTTCTTGTTGCTTTGGAGTAATATCCTTGGAATGAATGTTATTTTTCATGTTTGTCTTTTTGTAAATGGTGGGCTTTTGCTTTATTAAGCTCGTTTTTTATATTGCTTTTTGCTTGTGGTTTATCGTTTGTGCCAAAAAGTTCTTCTAATTCCTTCTCGACTGCTTCTTGTGGTTTGGTGCATTTCTTTCTTGAAAGCTCGACGATTTTGTCGTAGTTTGCTTGATTTATTTTTATTTCCGTTTTTTGTGTTTGTCCGGTAAACGCGACTTGTGGTTTTGTACCAACAATACGGATATAGAAATGGTATTTATCAAGCGTATTGAGTTGATTCTCGGCAACTTCTGGCGTCAAGAAGGGCAAAATATATTCTTGATCACGGGCGCTTCCAGTACGAAAAGCAATCAAGGTTCCACAATTGGCAAGAATAATTTCAATCAGATCTTTATCTTTAATTTGCGCGGTGTTTTGGTGAGCAAGAATCGTGTTAAGACGATACTTTCTGGCTTCACTCATAATTTCTCCGAAAGAATCGGTTGCTAAGTTCTGAAATTCATCAATATACAGATAAAAATCTTGGCGTTCTTCTTCAGGAACATACGCTCTTTTGAGTGCTGCAAGTTGTATCTTGGCTGTAACAAGCGCTCCAAAAAATGCACTGGTATCTTCTTCAAGTTTTCCTTTTGCAAAGTTGCAAAGAAGGATTTTCTTTTCGTCAATAATTTTTTGAAAATCAATGGTTGATTTGTATTGCATGAGAATATTACGGGCAGTATATGACGTAGCAAATTTACCAATCCGGTTGACAATTGGTGTAATAAGTTCATTTCGTTGGTAAGACCCCATTTTTGCGAATTGTTTCGTCCAGTATGAGATAAGAACGGGGTCTGTAAGTT
>JGI1358J11329_10003391_pt1 | contig 11882 bp, 10 predicted proteins | sample Subgroupgradi54m_FD_11329 | JGI IMG/M metagenome (IMG submission 11329)
TGGGAAAATGGGGGGAAATCAGTGGGACGCGCTTCGCGCGTCCCACCTTCTGGCTTCTTCAAAACCTTTGAGTTCCATTCTGGTGGACCCGACAGGACTCGAACCTGCCACCCCATCATTGCAAATGATGTGCTCTACCAGATGAGCTACGGGCCCAATAAACAGAAGATTACCAAGTTTTTGATAATGATACAAGTTTGTTTTAATAATACCTCTCTATATTTCGCTTGTGTTCTTCGTATGTTTGTGCGCAGTGGATGTTTCCACTTTTATCATGCAGAAAAAAGAGGCATGAAGTTTTTTGCGGATTGTAGGCAGCAATGATAGCGGCCAGACCGGGGTTGGAAATGGCTGAAGGTGGCAGTCCCGTGTGCAGGTATGTGTTGTAGGAAGAGTTTATTTTTTTGTCTGTCGGAGTGACGGTTTCCCACCAACCATCCGCCTCATTGCCTTTGGCGTATTGAAGCGTAGCATCGACTTGCAATTTCATACCATTAAAAATACGATTCCATAAAATACCAGAAATCAATTTCATATCGTCCCTTCCGGCTGCTTCTCTTTGGATAATCGAGGCCACCTTCAGGACCGTGTCATCATTTATTATTTTGGTGGCTTTTGGTTTTTTAATTTTTCCTGTTTGAATGGCAAATTGGTGGAACATATTTGCTGATACTCCGGCGGGCTCTTCATCTTTGTTTATCAAATAAGTTTTTGGAAAATATCGCCCTTCCAAATCAACACTATTTAAGGCAAGGTGTATGTTCACAAAATTATTTTTTTCTATTTCGCTCCAATCGAGTTTAGTTGCCATTATGTTTGCAATTTCTTCCTTTCTTAGTCCTTCTTGCACCCTAACTATTCGCACAGAAGGATTGGCTAAGTCTTCGTAGAAAGATAGAGAGGCCAGAAGCGACGGATCAAAGTCGTAATATTTGACTAGACCAAAGAGAGAGCCAACAGACACTAGAAAAAATAGAATAATATAGCGGAGTCTCATGGGAGAATTATAGCATAATGAAAGAATAATTTTCAATTTTCAGTTCTCAATTTTCATTGAATTTTCAATGAATTAATTTTCAAATTGATCATTGAAAGATTGAGAATTGATTGGAAATTGTAAATTAAAAATTGAAAATTCTTGATAACTATGTGGACTGTATTCTGTAATATTGTTATTATTTTGTTATGGCAAAGAAGATATTCATTTTACTCGGTCATCCTGATACAGAAAGCATGTGTCGAGAGTTTGCTGACGCATATGCCGCCGGTGCGCGCAAAGCGGGACATGAAGTTAGGCGAACAAATCTCGGTGATATGATTTTCGATCCAATACTTCACAAAGGTTACAAAGTTATACAACAGCTCGAACCGGATTTATTAAAGTTTCAAGAGGATGTCAAGTGGTCCGAGCATTTTGTTATTGTTTATCCTTCTTGGTGGTCTACCATGCCGGCGCTTCTGAAAGGACTCTTTGACAGAGCATGGCTTCCGGGGTTCTCTTATAAGTTTTTGCCCAGTGGTATTGGCTGGCAGAGACTACTGAAAGGCAGAACGGCCAGAGTTTTTGTTACATCTGACGCTCATCCGCTTCTTGCCCGTTTTATTTTTGGTGATAACACAAACGAAATCCAAGACGGCATCCTGTGGTTTGCCGGTATCTCCGCCAAAATGAAAAAATGCGGTCCTATGAAAAATATCTCCCCTGAACGGCGAGCAAAATGGATTGAGAGGTTTGTGAGATGGGGTTCAGAGGGGTATTAATTTTGAATTTACAATAAAATTGCCTCCACCACTCCGAAGGGGAACAGACTATGGATTTAAAAAGGGAGAAAGCTGGGTATTCAAAAAGGTCCCAGAGTAATCAAGCTTTTACTAATAATAAAGAGGGGTTTGTTTTGTCCACTGACTATTTGGATATTTACTGTGCAATAACTTATACATCCGTTTTGAGTAACCAGAAGTTTTATTATTGGCACATGTTGAATATTTAGTTATTTTGACTGCTAGGTGTAGTGTTTCTGGTATACGAGTATCCTTTGGATGAGCCTTTGCATAGGCAAGAATAATTTCAGCAAAATAGTTTGGAGGGATAACATACAGTTTTTTGGATTCATTTCTAGCCAAAGACTGATCCTGCTTAGATATAACCCTAGTAACAAAAGAGATGTCATGCTTAGGTTCTGGTATGTCAATGTCTTTATATTGTCCAGAAGAATTTATATCATTTGGATTATCTTCGGTGTAGGTGTACGGTTGGCAATAATCCCATCTATGATAGGAATAGTCTGAAATTGTTTTGTATGAATTCATAAGGTTGTCATCATATATATTGTTTGTTGATTTAACAACCATCGGCACTTTTACAACAGCGTCGTCATAGAGCCACAAGCCAACTCCTGGATAGGTAAGCATAAACACCGCAGAAGTAAATCCTTTTTCTTCCATTGTCTTTGCATTTAGATATTTTGATAAGTCGATACCAATCTCCTTGTTATTTTTAGAAATTAATACTGCCATTTTGTCGGCAATATCAAAATTCTTTTGTAATATAGCTCTAGCAAAAATAGTAAGTCTGACTAGTTCTGTCTGGTTTTTTGATAAGACATCATTTGCTGTGAAAATTTCTGCTTGTTTCTCAATTGGAATTAACGAAAAAACATCCTTTGCTTTATCGTCAATCATCTGTATTTGTCTTATTTTTTTAGTATCTCTATCTTCTAAAATATAATCTGTGGTTATGCTGTATCGAACAGAGTGTTTAAACATATCCACAAGGTTATTTGATGTAGCCATACCTAAATCTTCAATATAGTTCCAAACCCACGGTGATGGTGTTCTAGGTAAGCCAGAGAGCAATTCAGTGGCAGTTTTTATATCACCTGCATCCACATAGGATTTGATGAGGTAATATTGAACGGTCCAATATGCTGGAAAAGACTCTGGTAAATTTCTAATTGCGCTAGAAACCTCTAGAAACATCGGATCTGATACTTTGATATGCCTTACAATGGGAACTAACCAGAGCGCTTGTTTGGTTTTTTTATAATTATCCTTTGCCACAGATACTGCCAGTGAGTCAGTAGTTGTACTTGTCCAAGCCCGTGACCATTGTGCGTAAGATGATTGTTTTGATGCCTTCCCATAAGTATTAGAGGTGTATAGTTCATCCAAGACTATTTTTATAATTTCTGGTCTGTTTGTCGTTTCTAGTATCTTCTCATCATTTTTGTAGGTCATATGATCTAGGGTATTTTGGGCATTAATACGCAACATAGTCAGTTCATCAGATGACAAAATTTTGTAATCATTTTTAATTATTAAATTTTGAAACTGCTCCACGGCTTTCTTATCATATTCCTCTTTTTTATTTAAATCTTCACCTAATTGAAGATAAACTCTACCGAGAGAGTAGGTCGCGTATGTTTGCCACGGATGATCCTTTGTTTCAGAAATAACTTTGAATTGTTTACTTGCCAGATCATAATCTGAATTATAAAAAGACATGGCTGCTTGTTGGTATTCATAATCCTGTTGTAACTTTCCTTTGTATTTTGTTTCAAATATACATCCGTCCGTAATACATTTTGGTTTTGTTACAATAACAGTTTTTTCTTTTCGAAATATAGATAGTAATCCAGTTATTTTTGATTTAAAGTAATTTATAAAACTGGAAAACCAGCCTGTTTTGGTCTCTCTGGTTACTATTTCATCCGAGTGTAGTGCCTTTATACATAATTCAAAAACCTTATCTTGATTATGAACCCACTCTAAAATATCAGATTTACTGTAAACAGTTTTTCTGTCTTTGAGTACTAACGCTGCGGTATTGTATGTTGAATCCAAACAAGTTTCGTATGAAGTATATTTGGTATTTGGATCAATACTTTCCCTCTCCTTATTCCAAAGTTCTAATGGGGTTGGTGGACATGTTGTAATACCAGGTTCAATGTTGCTAGTTATACAAGATCTGTCTGGCGCAACATAGTAGAGTGATTTTTTTGTTTGGTATGAAAGTGGTTTACCAATAATTTTTCTGTATGTTGGAAATAAATTATAAACATCAACATTGTCGGGAATGATTAAATCAGAATTGTCTATGTTAGAAAAATCCAGTTCGGCTTGAAAAAATGACAGTTTGCTCAATGTTTGTGGTGTGTGAAAAAATACTGGGAAATATGGACCACTAGCAGAAATAATTTCTGTTGAGATGCCAAAAAATATTATTGCTAAAAAACAGTGGGTATAAATTTTCTTTATTATATTGCCCTGATTATACGCTCAAATCCTTCTTCGTTCCAAGAATTTGGGTTGAAAACATAAATATCCCTGTTTCCAATGTATTTTCTCATCGGTAAAGGCTCATCTGTGGATATCCCTATAGAATTGGCACATTTTGACGATTTCATAAAAGTTTGGCCTGTATAGCCATTTCTTATTGAATTTTTATCAGGTCCAAGTCTATAAAACATAGGGATAGCAAAATCTATCTTTGTGTCATTTATCCACGAATATTTATCACACCAAGAAACAAGTGCTGTTATGGACAATGGAATATTTTTTGGAAGTTTATCTCGCACCAAAGAAATAAGTGATGTATATGCGGGCTTTTCAGATGTTTTAGCATCAAAGTCTATCTGACAACCAACAACCTGCTCTCGATTACACATTTCAATAATAAAATCTCCGATACTTTGTATTCGTTGGGCAGTTAAATCTTCAGCATTATCGAAATTATCTATTCTTACAACAGGAATAACTTTTGTATCTGAGTTCAGCTTTAATGGTTGGGTTCTTTCAGAAATACTCATTCGTCCATTTTTAAGAATAACTGACCCAGCATAATAGGAAACAAATACATTTCTATTAAGAAAAGTAAGATCTTCATTTCTTTCCCAAGACCAAATGATAATTTTGTTTTTGTGAAATGAAAAAAAACTCAGAACAAAAATTAAAAGCAAAAATCCAATAAACACACTTTTCTTTTTGTTTGTGTATTTGAATATCCTCACAACCTGTATTTTAGCCATTTTTTGTCATTTATACTAAAAATTCTACTTTAAAGATTAATTTGTAAACAGAAATAAAGGAAATTTCAAAAAGACTTACTGAGCGATACGAACTGGATATTGAACAGATCGGATGTGACAAAGACCACATACATCTATTAACATCATTTTATTTAGATTTGTATGTTCTTTTTATCTTTTTTAAATATTCCTAAAATACCAGAAGTTATTGATCCAAATGCAACTATACCTCGGAAAATAGTATTTATTAGAAACAATACTCCACCTATACTAATAAACCAGCCAATTATTGGAATATTATATATCCACTGAATGGCTTTAAATCTTATTAAATTTTTTTACCAGCTACATGACTGGACTTTAGTCACAAGACTGTCTCCATCTTTTGGATGAAGAATGCTGATTCTCATTACTTATATAGAATGATAACAGATAGAGAGTTTGTGGCAAGGCAATGATCTAACATGTTATACTTTTTACATGGAAGGAACACCTAACGAAGAAATAAAAATTGAAAAAGCTGAAGTTATTGAAATGCTTCGGACAAGAGGATTTGATGATCTAGAGGTAAGAAGCCTGGTCCTAGAGTGGACAATCCAACAAGAAACATTGGTTGCCATAGAATACACAGCTCGAGCTTCAATTACCTTCAATATGGACAGAGCTGATTTGTACATGGCCATCGGTGATACCGATGGTGCTTTGCAAGCCCTTGAGGATGCTCGTTTACAAGCTCATTCAGAAGGTGAAACAGAACTCTATGATAGGATTATGGCAAAAATGGATGAGATGGAAGGATAGTATATACTATTTCCCTATCCACAGGACATTCATTGACTTTTAATGTAAGGGGGTATATATTATGGGTACTAACAGCACCACCTCTGCCTTCACGGGCAGGGGTGGTTTGTTTATGATAGAATTCTCACAATGAAAGAAAGAGTGGCTATATACATCGACGGGGGTAATACATACAAAAGATTAAAGACTCTTGGTATACCAGAGAAACCAAGCCGAGTTGACTACTCTGCCTTTGTAGGACATTTGGTTGGAAACAGAAGTTTAGTTTCAAAGAGATATTATGTTGGCATAGTTAGAAATGTAGATGGATCTGAAAAAGCTGAGAAAATGGTAAAAAGCCAGCAAAAGTTTTTAAACAACTTGAGGACCGAAGGGTTTGAGATTAAGCCAGGAAGAATAATGTATGATGAAGGCAATATAAGAGAGAAAGGTGTTGATGTTAAGATATCTGTGGATTTGGTAATAGGTGCGGTAGACGACATATATGATACGGCTATTGTTATAAGTTCAGATACAGACCTTGTTCCTGCTATCAGATATGTTCGCAACGCCAAAAAGAAAACTGTTGAATATATAGGATTTGGCGTAACCCCTTCACTTGGAATGATAAAAGAGTCTTCAATTTCCAGAGTGTTCTCTAATACCGATTTGGTTCAATTTCAGGTTAAAGATAATAAAGACAGATTTGTTTGATTTACTCACAAACCTTAGTCTCTGGTTACTTTTTGGGAGAGAAAATTTTATTGAGTAATTACCCTGAATATTCAGGAAGGATTGTTACTGAGCTGGATGGTAACATATCACTATTATTTTGTCAAATAGAAATAATATGTTAGAATAATTTTATGAAAATAGGCATAGTCGGTTTGCCGAATGTTGGGAAGTCCACGCTGTTTAACGCCCTGACCAAAAAGTCTGTTCCAGCGGAGAATTATCCATTTTGCACTATTGATCCGTCTGTGGGCATTGTCCCTGTGCCTGATGAGAGGTTGGAAAAACTTTCGGTCATGTCCAAGTCCAAGAAAACTATTCCGGCGGTGGTGGAGTTTGTCGATATTGCCGGATTGGTCAAGGGAGCATCGGAAGGGGCCGGATTGGGAAACAAGTTTCTCTCTCATATACGTGAAGTGGATGCCATCATAGAAGTTGTCAGGATATTTGAGGATAAAGATATAATACATGTTCACCAAAAAGTTGACCCGCTATTTGATATTGAAATAATAAATATGGAACTGGATGCGGCGGGGATAAAAAAACCGATTCTATATGTTCTGAATATGTCAGAAGTTAGTCCTTCGATAGAGCTCAAGATAACAGACTTGCCGGGGCCGTCTATTAAAGTTGACCCAGTTTTTGGCATGGGCTTAGATAAATTAATTAAAGCCGGATATGACCTCCTAAACCTCATAACATTTCTGACAACAGGCGAAGATGAGTCTCGGGCATGGACTACTCGTCACGGTTCAATTGCCCCCGAGGCAGGCCGAGCCATACACAATGATTTCAAGGAAAAATTTATTCGTGCTCAAGTAATTAATTGGAAAGATTTACTTGACTCTGGATCGTACGCCGAAGCTCGTTCAAAAGGCCTAGTGCGAACAGAAGGCAAGGAGTACATCGTCCAAGACGGCGATGTCATCGAATTTTTGATATAGGTTTTGTGTTATACTGGATTTATTATTCTTAATTCATTATTCTATTCACCATGGAACCAAATCAAAACACTTCGATGAACTCAGTGCCTAGGCCAAAAACTAGCGCAAAAGATTTTTTCCTCAATCTTGGAGCCATCGTCGCTCTGTACACATTTGTCGGTAATCTGATCAGTCTTCTATTCACTATAATAGATAGGGCTTATCCTGTCATAAACTCATATAACTATTACGGTAGCTACTCCATCTCATGGCCAGTGGCTACTCTGATTATTGTTTTTCCGATTTACATTTTACTGATGTGGCTTTTAGAAAAAGGTTACACCAGAGAACCAGAGAAAAAATCAGTCGGTATTCGCAAATGGCTTTCTTATATCACACTATTTCTAGCTGGTCTGGCTCTGGCCGGTGATTTGGTTTATGTTCTTTATTATTTTATAGATGGTCAAGAATTGACAACAGGATTTATTATGAAAGCTCTGTCTATTTTAGTGGTAGCTCTTGGTGTTTTCTATTATTATATTTCGGACATAATGGTAAAGTTAAATGGAGCATCTCGAAAAGTTTGGACTATTGTTTCAGTCGTGATCATTCTTGCTTCCATTGTCTGGGGATTCTCTGTTCTTGGTTCTCCACGAAGCCAACAGCTTTTGAAATACGATATGCAAAAGGTCAATGACCTAATCAATATAAATGGTTTAGTTATAAATTATTATCAGCTAAAAGGAACATTACCAAAAACTTTATCTGATATGGCATATAGCAATATTGTTGACTCTCAGAGTGGCAAGCCTTACCAATATGAAAAAACTGGTGAGACCACTTACAATCTCTGTGCAGAGTTTAACAAGGCGGCAAATGATAAATACAATCCATCGACTTATCCATATGACGATTTTATAAGAGTACACCCAGCAGGACGATATTGTTACGGACGAACCATAAATCCATCTCAAACTTATCCAAAACCATATCCTCTGACATCGCCGACGAAATAACTTTGGACGTCCAACATCCAAAACACCCCAGAGGCAAGACCTCTGGGGTGTGGACGTCCAACATCCAAAACACCCCAGAGGCAAGACCTCTGGGGTGTTTTGCGTATAAGACAGATTTTAGGTATTATCTATAAATCATGAAAGACTACAATCATCTGGCAATCGAAAAGAAATGGCAGAAAGAGTGGGCTAAGAAAAAGGCATTTAGAACGACAGACCCCAGTACCAGAGCAAAGCACGGTACAGGGCAGATAAAAAAGAAGTTTTATATCTTAGACATGTTTCCTTATGTTTCTGGTGAAGGTATTCATGTCGGTCATCCAAAGGGCTACATTGCTACGGACATAGTTTCTCGGATGAAACGCATGCAGGGTTTTAATGTTCTCCATCCTATGGGTTTTGATGCCTTCGGACTTCCGGCCGAAAACTTTGCTATTAAAACAAAAACCAATCCTATGGTCTTTGTCAAAAAAAGCGTCAGTCGATTTAAAAAACAACTAGAAGTTATAGGTTTTGACTATGACTGGTCCCGAGAAGTAAATACTTCAGACCCAAAGTTTTACAAATGGACTCAGTGGATATTTTTGAAGCTCTTGGAAAAAGGTTTAGCTTATGAATCAAATGAGCCGGTCAACTGGTGTCCTGTGGACAAAACTATTTTGGCTAACGAAGATGTAGAAAATGGAAAGTGCGAGAGGTGTGGAGCAACAGTAGAAAAAAGACCAATTCGTCAGTGGGTTTTGAAGATTACTAATTATGCTGACCGGCTTCTTTCAGACTTGGACGGACTAGATTGGTCGGAATCAATAAAAGAAAGTCAGAGAAACTGGATAGGCCGAAGCGAAGGCATGCTTTTCACTGCGCCGGTTAAAGACAGTAAGCTCAAAATCCAGACTTTCTCAGCTCACTTTGAAGCATTTGTGGCCGACACTTTTGTAGTTATTGCTCCAGACCATTCTTTTTTGAAAGAGTTAGTCAAAAATACGCCGAAGGAAAAAGAAGTTTTAAACTTTGCTGAAAAACTGGTAAACGAGAGGGCTGAATTAGGCTATGAAAACAAAGAGCTCAAAGGTATTTTTACTGGCAGATATATCATTGACCCAGTTGGAAATGGAGACCTGCCTATATGGGTGGCTAGTTATGCTTTGGCTGATTATGGTACGGGAATAGTTAAATGTTCTGCTCACGATGACAGAGATTTCGCTTTTGCCAAAAAATACAAAATATCACTAAAACCAGTTTTGTTTCCGAGAGATAATAAATTAGCAGATAAGGTAAAAAATTTGGAAATCTGTTTTACAGATATGAAACAAGGCATTTTATCTGAACCATCTCCATTTAGAGGGGCTATAGCTGGAAATGTCCGAGAAGATATTATTAAATATCTTCAGAAAAATAATCTTGCAGAGAAAAAAACAACTTACAAACTTCATGACTGGGTTTTTTCTCGCCAGAGATATTGGGGGGAGCCCATTCCGGTTCTGCATGACGGCGAAAAGATTGTTCCTGTAGCTGAAAAAGATTTGCCAGTCAAGTTACCAAAAGTTAAATCTTATGAACCGACGGGAACAGCTGAGTCTCCATTGGCTAATATTCCGAAGTGGATGAATGTTAGGGTCGGTAAAAAAATTTTAAGGCGGGAGAGCAACACTATGCCTCAATGGGCTGGTTCTTCTTGGTACTACCTTCGTTATATGGATCCACTGAACAACAAGTCGCTGGTGGATAAAAAGAAAGAGAAATATTGGAACGAGGTTGACCTATATGTTGGTGGAGCAGAACATGCTACTAGACATCTAATATATGCTAGGTTTTGGCACAAATTTCTTTATGACATCGGCGCGGTCAGTACCAAAGAACCATTTAGAAAACTTCAGCATGTCGGCCTGATCATGGCTTCCGACGGCAGGAAAATGTCCAAACGCTGGGGAAATGTTATTAATCCAGATGACATTATTTTCACATATGGTGCTGATGCCCTGCGAATGTATGAGATGTTCATGGGGCCCTTTGACCAGTCTGTGGCTTGGGGGGATAAAAATATAGTCGGAGTTAGAAGATTTCTTGAAAGAGTTTGGCGACTGGCTGGAAATGTGTCAAGGACTGCTCTTGACATGAAACCGAAGATGTCAAAGGCAGCCTTTGACACTAAAATAGAAACTTTGCTTCATAAAACTATAAAAAAAGTTTCAGATGATATACAAAACATGGCATTTAATACCGCTGTCTCGGCCATGATGATATTGGTTAATGAAATGGAATCCGCCTTCGCCAAAAGCTATGGCGTGGCGAAGAAAGATTTTGAATTATTTTTGAAAATACTTTCTCCTTTTGCTCCACACATGACTGAAGAGATATGGCACTTTCTCGGACACAAGACTTTTTTGAGTTTAGAACCTTGGCCTAAAGCAGATGTCAATAAAATGAGAGAATTGGAAGTAAGAATGGTCGTCCAAATCAACGGCCGAGTGCGTGCTATTTTTATGGCTGTTCTTGGAGCAAGTCAAGATGAAGTCACATCCATTGCTAAGGGTCTGCCTGAGGTTGGTAAGTGGCTTCTAGGTAAAGAAATAAAAAAAGTCATCTTTGTATTCAACAAGTTGGTCAATTTTGTTACCAATTAGTCAACCCTTGACTAATTTCTGGGATAGTATATTGTAGGATATATATGGTAGATAAAACACCAATCACATTTAAACCAAAACAGGTCACAAAACGCCTTCTTTCTGTACTTGGGGCTAGATCTCAAGATGTTCTAACCAGCCGTTTTGGCCTAGGAGTGGATACAAAACGCATGACTTTGGAAGCTATTGGCAAGAAATACAAAATAACACGCGAGAGAGTTAGACAAATTGAAAATTATTCCATTATCAATATCCGCAAATCAAAAGAATATGCAAAAGAAAAAGTAATTTTTGATGAACTTGTAAAACTAATGGTCGATTTAGGTTCTACTGTTTCCGAAGAAGCTTTACTAAAATATATTTCCAAAGATAAAGCCACTCAAAACCAAGTTCACTTTTTGCTAGTCGTCGGAGAAGATTTTACAAAAGAAAAAGAAGATATGGAGTTCAAGCATCGTTGGAGCATTGATAAAGAACTATCACGAAAAATCCACACATCTCTTCGCACTCTTTATTCCACTCTTTCTGACGACGAGATCTTGCTTGAGTCTGACATGATAGAAAAATTTCTAGAACACTTAAAAGATGTTTCAGATAAATATAAAAATCAAGAGATTGCCAAGCGCTGGTTAGCCCTTTCTAAATTAATAGACAAAAATCCTCTAGGTGAGTGGGGCAAGACAAGTTCGTCAAATATAAACGCTAAAGGTATGCGCGACTATGCTTACCTGGTTATACGTCGACACGGTTCGCCTATACATTTTCGAGAAGTGGCAAAAC
>JGI1358J11329_10003396_pt1 | contig 11879 bp, 15 predicted proteins | sample Subgroupgradi54m_FD_11329 | JGI IMG/M metagenome (IMG submission 11329)
CAAATTTAGAGAAATAAGAGATAAAATAGACCAAAATATTGAAAAATTGGTACAAGAGATTGAATAATATCACCCACAAACTTAATTCTCAAAACTCCCCCAATGTCCTCTGCTTCTTCTTCTCAATCACATCTTTATACGACTGCCAGCCGCGCCGAAACAAATGTGCATGCGTCTCATGATACTTCGCTAGAAATTCCTGCGTCTTCGGATCCGATGTGTATCCCGAACCACAATCAATCCCAATCTCATTTTTAATATGATCAACCGCCCGATCCCGAATCACTTTTGCAACAACTGACGCCGCTGACGCCACCACATAATTCACATCCGCTTTATGCTCCACAACAAGTTTCGCTTTCTCTCGCACCCCTGCACTCAGCCGAGATGAAATAAAATCCGTATACGCTTTAATATTCGGACTCGGACAATCAATAATAATCGTATCTGGATCAAGTTCAGACACCATCCGTGCACACGTCTCCGCCTCCAGCCAATTCAAATTCGTCCCCGGCTCGCGAAGAGACAGATCAATCGCATCCGGCTCGATAACCTCAATACGAAAATCATACACCACTTCATGAATCCGCTCAAACAATTCCTCTCGCACAGAAGAACTCAACTGCTTGCTATCCTTGACTCCCAGCCACTCCAACTTCTTCAGTTCACTCTCCTTCATCGCTATCGCAACCATCACAAGCGGACCCAACACCGGCCCTCTGCCTGCTTCATCCACGCCAACGATAATTTTCGCTACAGCTTTTTCAACCATAATTTATCTCAAACCTAAAATACCACAACTCTTTAAAACAGTTATGCAGAAGAAATCAAAGAATGAAAAGGAAATAGTATAATCCAAATCCTCCTCATATACCTTTCTCTTTGCGCAATCCCCTAACACCATACCCACAATCAATATACCGAACACACGCACTCACAAAAGAACTGCGAGAATCAGCCAGCCACGACGCTCGCGCAATTGCTCCCTCATCTGCATGTTTAGCAACATATGTTGGATCTAACACATAAATTCGAGCCTCAGCAACACCTGCATCATTGAACATTTTCATATTCGCAATAAAATCATCCTCACAACCACCATACATCCGTTCCGCAAAAGTACGTTCATGCAAAGTAAGATCATCATACCCTCGAGTAGTAGAGCCCGGCGCAGCGGTAGGAATAATCAATTCGCCCTGACCCATTAACCCTCCTCTGCCCATTAAACGCAATTCATTCAATTCAATGCGCGCCGTACGCGCATCAGATTTCACCGCCTCAACATCATCGGCAACAACTCGATACTCACCCAACCTACTCTTAACCGTTAACGTAGCAAACGCATCATCAATATGCTTTAAAATCGGATTAAGTATCTGTTTTCCATCCGCCGTCATCTCAGAACACACATACAATACAGGTATACCCTCTTCAATACAATAAATATATCCATCCGCAGCATAAGAAAAGTGATCATCTCTTATCTGATTCATTCGACGTTCCTGCATCAATTCATACGAATGTAACATCGTCCCTTGTGCACATTGCTTGTACGCATCACGTAAATTTCCACAAATATTTTCAATTGCCATGTTTACAACCTCTTCCCCATCAACGCCGCACCCATCCCATTTTCATAGAACGGACGAACCGATAGAATGTGATCAAACCCACGTTTCAAATTAAGAAAATACATCCCATGCTCTTCGATAGCATACGTAAATAAAGAAGGCACTTTTTTATTTCTTAATTCCCGCTCCAGTGTATCATTAAGCAACTTGGCAATCCCTTGATTCTGAAATTGTGGATCAACCACCGTTACCATTTTCATATAATCATGACTGGTCACATACTCCATAGCTAATCGCTGTGAGGGAATCTGAAAATGATACTCTGAATTTTGCACACAATTCTTATTAAATGAATGAAGTAAATGATACAATACATCTCGCAGCGCATCATTTCCTGGCCGCTCAATAATACTTCTCAGAACCCCATCAGTATCCGGCCCAAACTCAGGTTTTAGTAATTCATTTTCTTTGTCTCCTAAGCGAAAATGTAATGCCGCCCAGGGCATAGGTATATCTTTGACAAACGAACGCGCTTTCACTTGCCGCCACTCCGTCACAAGATCCACCGCACTTGAAAAATAATTAAAATTAGAATCATGTAACCGCTTCGCATGAATAAATCCAACCGGCGTGCTTCCCGCAAACGCCGTATACGAAACTGGTTGACATAATAGATTATTATAATTCTTTTGACAGAACTCTTGAGCCAATTCCTCTGTTGCCAATGACACAACACTCACATCTTTAAATGCGCGATACACTAAAGAACTAATACAATCAAACTCTGATTGCGTAATAGTACGCGTCTGTTTCAGTACAAATTTTTCTCTTGAACCAAATAAACTATCTAACATTCAAATCACCTGACAAATCACCTGACAGGGAAATTACTCTTTCCTTGTTTTTTTTCCTCAGCACTTCATAACTTTCAAACTCACATAATCTATACTTCATGCTAGAGGGTGGAAAAATATCTTCATACGTATCATACCTAGCACCATCCGCATACTCACTTGATTGTATTAGATGAACATAAACTAAATTAAAATGATCAACATATCCTACCGCACTCCCTTTCATTCCCGTAATCAGAATAATATCCCCAACATCAACCCCAACCAACTTGTGTTCTAAACCGACCATTTTTCCACTCACAACCCAAACGCATCCGTAAACTCTCGCATCCGCCTAAATTCCGCTAGGAACCCTAAACCTTTCTCTGTAATGACAACCGTCTTAAGAGGCCCATCCCGCTTCTTCACAAATTCCTCTTCCACATGCACAAGCCCTTTCTCAATTAATTCCTCAAGATAACTATTAAGCAGCTTGTGAGACAAATTCGACTTGTACATCAAATGCGTCGGTTTAATCTTACCACCTTTGTTTTGAATAGACAATAAAATATCAAACACTAATTCCAACCGTGACCGTCGTGCTGCCATTTATGCCACCCTCTTCGCACCGCGAAATGCCACAACTCTAGTATAGGTGAGCAATAGCACCAAAAATCCCGCAAGTAATAATACTTCCCCAAAGAAATACAATCCTGACCAGAGGAACACAAACACAAACAAGATATGCGCCGCAAGCATTAACATAAACGCCCACATAATCTGTAATGTATTCTTATTTCCGTTATTAAGATAATTCTTATAATAATTCAGCACAATCAACGATAACAATACCGTACTCGTCAAATAAAACACAAAAAACGTAAAATTACTGACAATAGAGATGAGTAATATCAAATACACAAATAAACCAATCTGTGTTAATTCATAATAGTGATGTAACCGTTCTCGTGGCTTCTGTGAGATAAAAAACAATAACAGTAACCCACCTAACCATGGCGCCATCTCTAGGAAAAAGCCTGCCCGATAAAATAAATTCGCAAATACCAACCGCGGACCAGCAACCGGCTTCAATACTCCTGCTGCCACATCTCGCACGGGCTGAAAATAATAAATTCCATTTGTTAACAGCTTGAATCCAAATCCAACTGCAATAAGGACAAACGCTAACGCAAAATAGGCATACCTATTCTCTTTCTGCATCTTATAGACTCGCCAGCTAAAACCGGCAATTAATAACGCAATAACTAAGCCAATAGTGTCAAACACTAAATCCCAGCCATTAAACCACTCTGGTGTAAAATATAATTGTAGCATATAAATAACCCCCTATTCTACCATACCTCTAAAAACACATCAAACTCACTAATTTACTTATGAGTAACAAATATCCTAATTCATTTAAAAACCTTATGGTTCCATTTTCTGTAATCCACCTAGCGAAGACCCCTGCACAACCCATTTATAAACCACAATAATTAGAACAAATAACACAAAGGATGTCCTCAAAAACATCCACAACACCTCCTTTTCCGGGCCTGCGGGCTCGGTTTTTTATAATCTCTAATCAATTCAGATGACAAACCAACCCTCAACATTGTAATTAATATACCACCTCTTCAAAAATCATGTACATGAGCACAAAAATACACCTCACAAACCAAGGCCCAACCTACACCCCTTTTAGCACCAGCCTCTACTCCGTCACCCCCGGCCTCACCGTATTATCCAAAGCAGACTTTGGTAACGGCCAAATCGACCAAAAAATATTTCAAATCGATAACTGCTACTCTGAATTCATCAGACATAAAACCTCTCTTGCGATAACGCAGCCAGAACACCATATTCTCTCATACAACCTTGAACTCACTCTTGCTAACACCATTCAAGAATTTATCAAACAAACCCTTCTGCAAGAACACTCTCTCAACCTAGAATTAGTAAAACATACAACCCCTCTTCCTTATCAAAACTCAACCGAACTCGACATCCTCTGCCAATACATCCAAGAAGATCTCGCCATCATTCAACAAACCCCTGCTTCAAAAAACACACCATCCTCTAATTGCATCCGCTACCTCCACATCTCAAGCCCAAACTACTGGGCACCAGAACAAAAAATCGGCAAAACATTTGCTCAGATCCACACCCCTGTAGCCGGCATGGATCACACAATTGAACATAAAATCGTCCACGCCATCACAACCAAAGGCCCCTACGTCAGATTCGCCTGGGGAATCACCACAGACACCCAGCTCAACCATCACCCTCTCCCTCCTCCCAACATCCTACCCGAACTCTGGCACGGCAGAACATTCAATAAAAACCAACCAAAAGCCTATCTGCGCATCGAACGCCAAGTCACTATCCCTTTTCCAGAACATAACGCCGCCCTCTTCCTCATCCACTCCTACTTCACCGACATCTCTACCCTCACATCAAGTCACAAAACCCAACTGTTAAACGCAATCAATTCCATGACTCCAGAACAAAAAAAATACAAAGGATTAATAGATGCAGATGAATTGATTGAATGGATTAATTCAACAATATAACCATATTAAACACACTCCTCCTACTCCAACGGCACTCCACTCCACAACGACCAATCTTCCGACGGCACATACGCCCCAACCGTAAAGTAAGGCGGCTGTGTCTGCCCAAAATAGCCATACCCTACCTGCCCCCACGACCTCCCTTTCTTTCCACCGCCTCCACTTACTCCACTTCCTCGCCCATATACAGGTAAATCTAAATATCGCCATGCTTTCATCACCGAATGAAACCCCGATAAATCTGTATAATAATCCGCCCCCGGTTCAATGATCAACTCACCTTTGTAATTCTTCTTCTTAAGCAATGTCACAATCTCTTTAATGGGGGTATTCCCTTCGCCTGGTGCTAAATGTTCATCCTGATACCCTTGATTATCATCGATATGAACGTGCCCCACAATATTTTTATCCACCATCTCTTCAACTTTCGTTAACATCCACTTATTAAAATCCTCATGATTCTCTTGAATTGACTTCTTATCATCCCCATTCCAATACTTGCGCCACATATTTAGATGTCCCATATCAAACGTCGCAGTAATATGCGTCTCCGCCCTTTTCCACATCTCTTTTTCCGACATCCCCGGAAACTGATTTTTTAACACTTGTACCATCCGCTCCCGTGAACCATGCACTAACTTAATTAATTCATCAGGATGCGCGCCATACGACTCTGGAAACAAATTTTCAAGCGCCACCGCAATCGGTTTTTTCAACTTCCCTTGATCTTTCAAATTCTCCGTATGCTTCATCGCCGTCATCGCCGCCATCGCATACGCATCATACGCCTCATTCAATGCATATTGCTCTGCGCTCTGCACATGCCGAATCTGTTCCATTGCTTCTTCAGACTGCGCCCACTGCGATGATGCTGCTTCCCGCGCTTGTGTAATATGTCGCTCAAGCTCTTTAATACTTTTATCCAGAATTTCAGTTGGAAACTTCGACTCCGGCGGCACTAATCCCCCTGCTAATGTATTTACTTGATGTTTCAATAATTCTTTTTGATCTGGATCCGTCGTCTCTAACTCAATTTTAGTATACAACTCTTTTGCTTTTTTCAACTTCTTCACTTGATCAATATACTCCGCAAAATTTCCCCCATACTGCAGCGACCACCCCCTGCTATTCGCCGCATTTGTCTCAAGCGTTGAAATAATATATGCCTCTTCTGGTTTTACCAAAATTTGATCCTCTTTCATAATCGTATCTTTAAACACTCTCTCCCGCCATAACGACTTTTTCTTTTCATCCTCAGTAAGCTTTCCCGACTTCCATTTCCTCCACTCCTCTCGTGCTCGTTTCGTCATTTCTCCTGCTTCTTCCGTCATCTTCTTCCAATCCATCTGCTCAATTTTAAAATGCCCTGCGTCAGTATCAAACTCCGGCACCCGTTCATCAGATTTCAACCAATTACCAAAATAATCAATATAAATCGGTGATCCATTTTCATCTAACGCTCTACCTTTTCCATCTGACCGTGTAGGAGCTTTCCTTTTCACACCATCTTGCACATATTCTTCACCCGGCTTCGCTGTTAACCACACTGGCTTCGATACACTTCTATTCTTCCGCGCTTCCTGAATCACCGCCCCTGTTCGCGTATCCACAACTTTATATGACGTTCGTCCTTCCTCATCTGGATACATCTTAAACTTCTTATAATACGGATCATCTTTATGTTCATTCCAATCCGCATCAACCACCGGTCGTTGAAACTCTCCGGTATGTACAACCACCGGCCCACCCTGACCCACATCAGACGCAAATTCAATTGCTCGCTTAATTTCTGTCATTGAAAAATTCTTTTGCGATTTAGAAAAATTACCCTGCTGATCCATGCCTGCTAACCCATATACCCCAACAGACGTATGCGTCGTAAAATCAACTTTATTTGCCCGCCCAATCTCAACTAACGCCTGTCGCTGCTTCTCACCATACATCTCCGGCGTATGCCCTTGCCCCGAACCTTTCCCCATACCAAAGAATCCAATCTCCATCACTTTAGTTCCGCTACGTAACTTCGCCCCTACCGCCGCAACATTAGGAACCGGCCCCATCGCTAAACTCATCCCTAAATCACCAATCGTAAGACCCACATTTCCTGCATTATCAGAAGACGGAAACCCATGATTCCCATGATCGTGCCCATGTCCATGCTCATGAAACTCCCGCTCCATCGGCTGTGTATAACCTGTCCCAAATTCCACCATAGAATAAGAGAATAACAAATAAGTATATAAACATTACGAGAAACAAGTGCATTTAACAAAAAAAAGATAATGCAAAAAGTAAACTTCAAGAAAAAGACCATCCATCTGTTGTGAAAAATAATTTATTTATCGGCTTTATACTTCTTTACTTCTCTTACTACATCCATCAAATCACGAACCAACATCTGATCAACAAGATTAGCCGTATTTTGTCTTTGTTTAAAACAACTACCCACAATTCCCCCATCCGCAATACACAACTGTTCAAACGCATTCAAAGGTGTCAATCCCGCGCCAATCAATAACGGAAATTCTCCTAAAATATTTCGAAACGTTTTAATTTTATCAAGTGGCGTCTCCTTACCCGTTCCTTCTCCCGTCACCACAATCGCATCTGCCCACTGCATTCCCCGCTGTAAATCACTTCCTAAATTTGAACCAAAAACAGGAGTATAATATTTTGGCCAAACGCCAGCAACCACCGCAACATCAAGATACGTAGCACGAGCTAAAGTATAGGAATCAACATCCAGAACAGCATCAACATATCTCCCCGCAACATAATCAAGCTGAATGAAATCTGCTCCATACCTTGCCACCAAATCAAACGCCCGCCTATATTCATTAGGCAAAATATTGACCCCTAATTTCACTGCCCCATTTCGTCCAGCAACTCGCAATACCTCTTCAACATCATCAACCGACCCATGATAATTCTCAACAATAGCACAATCAACTCCCTCTTGTGCATACACTTCTAACTCTTGTAAAGCCCCAGCCACTGGACGTTCTCCCGCCAAATGAATCATCCCATAAATCGGAAGCACACCAAATCGATCACGAAAAGAAAAAACCATAATCACAAAACAACACAAAAACATATTTAAACATTCTGGAAATACAAAATAGAGATTACAGGACGTAGAATGAAATCCTAAGATTTAAATTAGAAAAAATATAATCTTCAAAAAAAAGTACATCTAACTTTTACCCGCTCTTATACCAATCCAACTCCTTCGCCTTTTTAGAACTATCCGTTTTATACATCCCTCGCACAACCTCACTCATCTGCTGCGTAAGCGAAGTTACTCGCGCTGCTTCCTGCGTAAGAGAATACCTTCCTGCATCCACATCCTCCAACTTCTTCTCCATCGCCGAAGAAATATACTGCACTCGTCGTTGCTCCTCAGAATTCATATACCCTTTTGTCTCCACAGCTTGATATAATGTACTCATCTGCGCATACAACTGCACCGCCGGCTGCTGACTCAAAGACGTAACATAATCCCCACTTACCCCTCCACGACCCTGCCCTTCCATCTGCTTTCTCTCCTGTTGCACCGTCTCCTCCAATGCTGAAGTAGAAAATCCTCTCATCCTCTCTTGAGTTGATTGTTCCTTCGTACGTTCTTTCTTTCCTTCTCGGCTTTCCTCAACTTCCCCATTTTCATTTTCATTCTTACCACTAACCCTCTTCTGCATTGACTTAAGAATAATTTTCGCCTCCTCACTCAACCCCTCCCCCGACTCCGACGCAGCTTCAAGAATCGGCACTTTATCTTTTACCTTCTGTCGCTCTGTCAACTCCTCATTTGCATTCTTAATCTCTTTCTCTGCATCCTCAATCTCTTTCTTCTCTTTTTCAATAACTTTCTGTTGCTCCTCAATCTCTTTTTTCTTCTTCACTTCCAGTTCTTTCAATCGTTTAATCCGCTCTTCCGCAGGTAAATTCTTCAAATCATCAGCCATATATCTCTAAAATACTTTCAACTATAAATAAGTACGCAAAAAAATACAGAAGTTTATTTCTTCTCTTTAGTACTCTTTTGAAAATTGTTATGCGCTTTCTGCATCTCAAAATGATGTTGTACATTCTCTACTAATTGCTTCCACCATCCTTTCTTATGTGAGGAATATGGCAATCCATAATGTTTATTCAATTGATCTAAATCAAACCGAATATCCTTCAAAATTTCCACTTTCTTTCGCTCAAAATAGACTTTCGACGCCAATAAAATCAAATAAATTCCAAAAATTCCGCCAAAAATCAACCCCATCTTGATCAATAATGGCTCTAACTTATCTACAAGTGGTTGTAATATTGCAAACGGATCAATTTGACCCGCTTCCAGAAATATCGCACCAATCACCATAAACTAAATCAAACACCCCTCCTTTTTATACATTTCGCAAAGAACAAAAGAAAATTTTATAAAGCCACCTAAAAGCCAACAGGTTATAATAGCCCCGTCGTCTAGTGGACACAATAAAATGACCACAATAGGATAGAGCCCTTTGGAGGCTTTGACCGCGGTTCGAACATTAACGCCCGAACTAATAACTCGAACGTCAATCAGAATGTCCGCGCGGGGCTACTTTTTTTAATTTAATTCATTTTATAAGAAAATAGCCCAAAATAAGAATAATTAACACCCAAAAATAATTAATCAAATCAACTTCTCTCCCGTCTCCTGATCATAAATATGAATCACATTCACCGGACACACATCCGCTGCCAACTTAAAACTCTCAAATTCATCCAATGTAAATTCCACAATCCACTCCTCTTTTCCTCTAACTTCCTCTTTACCGCCTAATAAATCCGCTTTATCATCTCGAGAATTCATCTTCCACCGTTCCGGAAATACAGAAATACACGAACCAGCCCCGATGCAATTCTTTCGCTCATACACAACTTTATACTTCTTCTTTACAGAATTATTCCCAACCATTCTTTCCTCAAAAATTACTTCTTTACTTTAACTGCTGGCTCCAACTTTTGATACTTCATCTTCAAATCTGCAAGTAAACCAAACTTCACTTTCACATCTGCAATATCACCGCAATCAACAATAACATCGGCAAACTCTAATTCAATCTTATCGCCAACCGGACGTACCACTACTTTTGGCGTTTCTTTCTTAGAAAACATCTTAAACACATCATCTAATTCTTGCTTGCTATTAACTACCCAAGTCTCTCGACAGACATGCATCTGATGCTTCCCATTATACGTTTTAAATAGTAATCCCATAATTCCTCACCTTAAAGTTATAGCTTGAAAACATCGTTTTATTTATAAGGCTTTGCTCTGATTTCTCCAACTCTCTCTGAGTACAATAAAAAATTCTACCACGTAATCATCCGATGTGACTTCTTAAAATTATTATACGTATTCCACGCCACCGCCCGAGCTTGTCCAGTCAATCCCCCTTTCGCCCCGCTTAACGCTTTCTCATCTTTCCACGCATCTTTCGCCGACTTTTTCGCTGGCGCTTTCGATTTCTCTGGCGCTTGATAAAACTCACCTAAAAAACTCTCCATAAAACTCTTCGGCTTCTTTCCTTCTCCTTTCCCTTCTTTTTTCTCTTTCTTTGTCTGCTGACGCGCCTCAACCAAATACGTATCAAGCTCCTCCCCTAACGCTGTCATCGCACCAACAACTGTTCCCGTTAAATCACCAAGTAACAGCCACATTTCTTTATCTTTTACTTTGAGATAATTATTCAACTCGTTTTCCGTCCACACATACACGCGAAACTGCATCTCCATCTTCCCAATATGTACAGGACCGCGATTATACCCCTCCTGCACCACTTTTAATTCTGGTCGTGTTCGATAATGAAACGTTGCAAGTACACCACCAAATACTGTATTATCCCCAACTTTCACCGGATCAGTTCGCCCTAAAATCTCCACATCCAGCATACTCCCCTCAAACGCCGATAACAACTCTGGTGACGATAAACTCTTCTGCTTCATTGACAACTTTGGTACATTTCGTAAATACGGCTTAATCCATTGAATATACATCCGAATAATCTCATAATGTTGCAGCAAATACTGTAACATAAACCGTTTTCGATCCTCATGTTCTTTATACGTTCGATGCCGCCATTCCACATACTGCGTCAAATGCCGCAATAATACTCGTAACACATTCTTGTTAAAATCTTTCTCAAGCGAATTCACATATTTCTCAACCTCACCATGATTCTTAAACGGCGGCGCATCAAAAAATAAATCTGGTAAGGTAATAAATTCTAACTCTCGCGCCATCCCATACACTGATGCCGCACTTTTTCCTCCTCCTTGCACTAAATCAACAAACATCCCTTTCAACACCATCTCAGGGCCTTTCTCTCGCAAACCTAACTCTTTCTTTTCCTGTTCCGCAACCAATGTATAATACCCTAATCGCTCCTGCAAAATCCGCAATTCCCGCACCATCTGAAATAACTCTTTAATCATCTTGCCAACCGTTGCCAGAAACTGTGAAATCCTATCCTGCTGTGCCGCTAACCGTTGCTGTGTCACCCCAAAAAATGCGCTATTCTCCGACGCCGCAAACGAATCCTCAATTTTATCCACAATCGGATAATTCTGTTTAAAACACTCTAACACCCAAAAATACGGCTCCTCTAAACTCAAATCATACGCCTCATATGATAAATGATACGATTTGAGGGGAGGTGGATACCCCGTCTTACCATACTTGCCGCCTGTAAAACTCCACTCTGATTCTTCCTCATCAGCATCACTTCCACTCACTTTACCTTCGGTTCCTTTTAAATGAAACGCATCCTTCTCTTTATTATAATCATACTTCTCTCTTGCACTCTTTTTAATAAAGCCGCATTGCACAAGCAACTCCGACCGCGACGTACCATAATCTGAGAAATACTTTTC
>JGI1358J11329_10003397_pt1 | contig 11876 bp, 15 predicted proteins | sample Subgroupgradi54m_FD_11329 | JGI IMG/M metagenome (IMG submission 11329)
ATAACAAGATCTTTGCCTCCTTTGCCATAGCGGCTCTTATTTTCTCCATCGGCCCCGTGCTCTGCTTTAAATTTTTTAATGGTGCGATAGCGATACAAAATACCCATATCTCGGACAGCTCGAATATAGACGTCGCCGCCCTTGCCGCCATTGCCTCCAGCCGCCCCGCCAAACTCGCGGAATTTCTCATGGAGCCAGCGTACCACACCATCTCCCCCACGGCCTGCCTCAATATAGAGTTTCAATTCATCAACAAAAGCCATATGAATAGTCTAAGGTCAAAAGTCTATAAAGTCCATAAAGTCGAGAGAAATGGGAAAAATAAATTAATTTAATTTTTTTATGAAAGCTGACAATAATCTTGAAATTTCTGTAGCTAATAGATATAGTTGCTGAAATTCTTTTTCAGAAAAATAACCAAGTTCCCTGCCAAGATGTAATAATGAGCGAACTTCCCCACATGATCCTTTAGCTATAAACAAAAAACGTTTTAATTCTGTGTCACCTCGACGCTCAAATCCTTCTGCAATATTGTTCATTATGGAAACAGAAGCCCGTTGTATTTGATCTTTATATGAAAAATCTCTGTTATTTTTTAAGATAGAATAAATTCCTAACGTCAGCACCTTTGCTTTCTGCCACGCCACGATGTCTTCGAACTTTTCAATCTTCATTAGTTTTAGACTTTATGGACTTTATGGACCTTATAGACTTTCGACTAACTTCCGATTGCTCTTCTTGCAAGCACAATCGCTCCCTCTTTCGACTTTGCTACTGCGATAAAAAGTTTATTGTGGCAAAAAACGGCGTCGGGGACACCTGACACTGCCGCTAATTCAACGTCACGCTTCCCTGCCCACGATGCCGGAAAACTTTTTCGGTTTTCAAATCCAGAAACACTTTTCCGTACCGCAAGCACATGCCATTTTGAATCTTCGGGGTGGATTACAAAAAGAAGTTCGGGCAATGTGTCGGCCACTTCCCGCCACGGATAGCTTTGGTCTAAAACCAATACTCTTTTATCTTTTGTTTTTTCGTAAGCCTCTCTTACAAAATGAGAAGCCTCAAGCTTGTCTTTTGCCCGCTTGATTTCCCGCTCCAACAACTCACGGGCAACGGCCACCGCTTTATTGAAAGCTTCATCGAACGCCTCTGAATCATCTTTTTCTTTCCATGTAGGAAGATAGGCCGACACCACATCATTCATAAGATATGGCTGTATATCCTTTGAAATGGGCGTAAATAACACCTCGCCATTATCATAGGAATCAATTTGCTCGACAAGTTTTTCATCAATTAAATTCGCCGCCTCTTTTGAACCGGCGAGCTCTTCACCGTAGCGTTTCCATACCAGACCAAAAGCGGCATATGGAATATTATTTTGACGGCGGCCAGCACCACCCTCCTGATGATGGTCAAAACGATTTTCTGCTTGATTATATACACCGCCAACGTCGAGGACGATATCCCCTTCTCTAATGACCTTTTCGTCGCGAGTGCGGTATATCCTCGGGCGTATGCCTTTATTCTCAAAAAAAATACGCAGAGCTGCAACACCAAAACTCTCATCGGCGTGAAATCGTCCGCTATGGGTGACAATTTTGAGCTCTTTCATAAAAGACACTATATAACAAGAGATGATGAGAATCAACAAAACCTGCTTCGGATTTTGAATTTACAAAACGAGCAACCTTCTCGGATGCTCTGCCACATCGCCCCGTTTCCAACAATACTGGTATATACAATTCTTTCTTGTCAGCTATTTCTATTCTCAATAATGAGAGGATACATGGAGAGAAGCATCAGCAAGAGGCTCAAGACTACCGGTCCGGCCACAAATCCAATTGGCCCGAAAAAAGCAATGCCGCCGAGCACCGAGAGCAGGATAAGAAAGGGATGAATTTTAATGCCTCGTTTAATGAGAATCGGCCCAAGAAAATTATCAACAAGACCCACGGCAACCATACCCCACACCAAAAGACCGGTGGCTTGCGGAGAATGACCGTTGAGAAAAAGATAGACAACGCCGGGAATAACTACAAGCGAAGTGCCAAGCGTCGGTACAAGCGCCATAACTGCCGCGACGGCCCCCCAGAGAAATGCGCTCGGTATACCAAAGATGGCAAACCCTAAACCCACAAGCATACCTTGAATTAAAGCAATGAAAAGTGATCCCCGCACCACTGAGTTGACGGCGAGTTTAATCCGATCGAAGATTTTTTGATCATCAGTATCGGCAAGCGGGCTGAACACCAGGATGGTGCGCCGAAGTTTTTCACCATCACGGAAAAGATAAAAAAGAGAGAGTAAAACGATAAAGAGACTGACCAGCACTTTAAGAAAACTTGAGAAAAAAGTATCGAGGTTTCCCACAATTAATCCGAGAAACTTATTCATATACTGTTCAATGTCAATTGTCACGATAGGAATAATGGTGTTAACGTGACCTTGAATAATAGTCGCCCATTCATGGATAATATTATGATCCAAACCCTCGGAACTGACTCGCGTATACAAATCTTTAGCATCCTCAAAAAGAAAGAACCCGAAAAAGATGAACGGAAAAAGAATGATAACGACAATAAAGGTGACGGTAAGAAGCGATGCAAGCCATCTCTTTTCTTGGGTAAAACGAAGCAATGCCTGAAACAGAGGCTCAAAAGATATGTACAGAATAAGAGAAAGAAAAAGAGCAGTGATGTATGGCTTGAAAATAAAATAGGAAAGCACAAGCACGAGCGTAATTAGTGCAACAAAAAATCCAACCTGGACGCGCCTGTCTTGCATGGTTTTATTATACAAGATTAGCCAGAGGGTGTCTTCATCTTTCTGAATCGGCTTCCTTAACCTTCCGTTTTGCTTGGTTCATCGGAATCTTCCAATGTAGAAACAGCCTTCAGTCGCGTATAGATTTTATAGACTTTTGACTTCAAACTTACCGATTCGAATGATGGTACTGCTGTTCTTCTTTTTCTAGACGCTGAAGTGAACCCTCGATTTTATGAAGCTCTTCTCTAACTTCAGTAAGAGTTGAAAGTTCGGTCTTGATTTCACTTTCGGTTTTATCAATAATTTTCTTGTCCTTGCGAAGACCGGAAATGATAATCTGATCTCCAACGAAAAATGAGGCGAACAAACCGGTTATTAAAAGCACAAAGACACTGATCATGACTGAAATCGGACCGGTCAAAAATTCAAATTGATCCGCCGTATCCCATACGCCACGCCAAAAAAGGACGATAGCAACACCGCCGATAATACTGTAGACCAGAGGATACCGGCTCAATGCACCACGGACATGGTCTTCCAGCTTGTCAAAAAAATGGATTACCTTTCTAATCACTGAAAATTTTTCTTTCATGGTTTGGTAGATATTTCTATTATACCCTCCTTTTTCTTATACCGCATTTGCCTTTTAACATAACTCCAAACCCACAAAGCAGCGCAGACAAGGGCGATAAATATGACGGCTTGAATTTCATAATGTCTGACGTTCTTGATAAACAATTCAAGAGCGTTTCCAAAAATATAGCCAAGACCGGTGACAATAATAGACCAGGTAGCAGCGCCAGCGATGTTAAAAAAAGTGAATTCTTTATAGGGAATAGAGCTCATGCCGATAACCATAGGTGTAATCACCCGGAAACCGTAGATAAATCGAAAGCCTGCCATTACCCAATATTTGTATTTGTGAAGTAATTCATGAACTCGATCGGCATTCTCCTGCCAATGCGGCCGCTTTTCAAGATACTGCCTTCCCTTCAATCGTCCGACCCAAAAGAAAAATTGATCACCCAAAAGACCACCGATGAAACCGCAAAGCATAATAAGCGGCAAGTGAAGGTGGTGATTCCTAGCGGCAAAACCGGCAATAGCTAGTACCACTTCACCTTCAAAAAAAGTGCCGAAAAGCACTATCAAGTAGGCGTAACTGACAATAAGATGCGGAAGCATGGACTTTATTGTAGCAGGTTTACGAAGTCAATAAAGTCATAAAGTCTATAAGGTCCATAAAGTCGAGAGTCAGAACATTTTCTTCCTTTTGACTTTATGGACTTTACGACTTTTGACTATTCTAAACTTTCGACTATTTGTATTTCCTTCTCCAAAATCGAATCGCCAGGCCCAAAGAGAAAACGGCCTTTAAACTTTTTACCTTTCAAAAACAGTGGTATCCAATAGATATCGTCTGGCCACATTTCCTTGAATGGGATTTCATCGACATAAAACCACTGCGGTTTCATTTCTTCAGACTCTTGGGGTTCTCCTAAAGCTCGACGGCCCTTGAAAACATGTACCTCGAGAATTTCAGGGTTACCTTTAAATTCAAATTCAATGACACCGTGCTTTTCAAGTTCTCCCACTTTAACCTTCGACTCTTCTTCCAATTCACGAAGGGCGGCTTGCTCTACTGTTTCATTCTTTTCCACCTTTCCGCCAAAACCATTGAAGCGTCCAGCCCCGAAGCCTCGCTTTTTCATACCAAGCAAAATACGCGGATGATCATGGACTAATACTAACGTTAAAATTTTTCGTTGAGCCATTGTAGGTTATCTCTTAATTTTTCCCCTTGATTTTTGCAATCAACCACGAGCTTGACTGGACTTTCCCACCCTTGCCGACATTAAAGACCATTTTGCAGCCCAGTTTCTCGCACACTGGCACTTCTGGTACATTTCCCACGGTACGATCCCCGCCATTAGCAAAAATATGCGGCTTAATTTTTCGAAGCTCATTACAGACACTCATATCTTGAGAATCCGAGGAATGCATTGAAATGACGACACGATCCACCACAGCGAGGGCTTCAATAATCTCTTTTCGCTCATCTTCCTCCATAAAGACGTACCCTTTTTTCTTGCGAAGCCAGTTGTCATTATTCAAAATCACCACCAATTTTGTACCAAGTTTCTTGGCTTCCTTGAAATGACGAACATGGCCACGATGAACTGGATCAAAGCCGCCGCTCACGGCTACAATTACTTCTTTTTTAGTTTTATTTTTCTTTGGAGTTGGCATTATGATTCTTCAAGAATAATGCGTTTTTGAAAACCACCCCGCTCATCACGCTTTTTTAGACGCACTGATTGTAGCTCTTTTTGATCGAAATGCAAAAAGGTGATTAAAACATCCAGAACTTCCAAAACATCGGCGCATTCTTCAAGAGAGCCTGCTTCTTTAAATTCTTTGGTTTCCTCGATTAGTTTCTCAAATAACTTGATGCGGTACTCTGTCTCATCGGCGACGTGAAATTTCGGCGTGCCCCCTTTTGACTGGATGTATTTCGGTATTTTATCCCGCACTAATTTATTGTAAACAGTCATAGAATTATTTATAGACAGAGGCTAAAGCGATACAAACGAGACCGGCCATCATAATAATTGATCCGATAAGCCGCGTTTTAAAGTGACTCTCCCCAAACCGAAACTTACCAATAAAGACATCAAAAAGAATGCTCGATCGTTTAACAGAAATGTAATATGCTGCCGGCAAAAGTGAAAGTCCAATATAGTGAAGGGCCTGACCAATACCATAGGCAATGTTGGCGGCAATGAGTTGGAACGGCTGACCTTTAACGGAGACAAAACTTTTGCGCCATGCAAGCGGGCCAAAAACGATCACCAAGCCAAGACTGATGTAGAAGGCAAATTCAAGGGGCGGGACATAGCGGTAGGCAAATTTCGAAAACGAAACGGCAAGACTTGAGAAAAACGCGGCAGTAATCATGTAAAGTGTGCCTTTTTGTTTAAAGAGAGTACGGAGGGAAGAACAAAAGCCCGGATCCTCAAAATCCCAGCTCAAGAAAAGCGTCCCTGCAATCACAAACAAAATCCCTATCCCACCAAGAAGTGAGGGCAGTTCGCCAAGCAATAAGTAACTCACGGGCACTAAGAAGATTAAAGACAGAGAAAAGAGCGGACCAACAAGCGATTGGGCGAGACTTGAAAAGCTCGGACATAAAAATGTGACACCATCACCTCTACTGGAATAGAACCAAGAATTAAAATAAACCAAAATTGTCTTGGCGGCATAACCCAATGGGAAAAAACGGGCACGAGTATTGCCACCACAAGGGTACCGACCAAAAAACGCGACCAATTCAGAATATGGCTATCAACGCCTTTCAGTTTTTTGAACTGGCTGTTCTGAAAGGCAACGGTTATTCCATTGATAATACCAACTAAAAATCCCATGGGTAAAAATTTCGAAATAATAAAGAAGTATTAACTCCGAGGCATGACGGACCCCCGAAGCCTCCGCTCGAAGACTCGCTCTGTACCTCGTAGCAAGCTACGAGGTATTCTTTGTTTTCTGCACTTCGCTCGGAAATGAAAGTGAAGACACTTTCATTTCACTCGCTCCGTTTGAAAATAAGGCAAAGATTTAAGCTACACAGATCAAAATATCGATATTTTATTATACGTCAGTCTTCAAAATTTCTGGAATGCGCGAGCGAGGAATTTTGCGAACTTTCAGGTGTTTTTGGCCGGCAAGATACGCTTTAACCAAGCGATGCAAACCATCAAGAATCAGCCAACGGCCTCTGTTTCTCATAATGTCAATTGGGTACTGCAAATCCGCTTTTTGGACCTTCTGGTAATGAGCAGAGTGAATATCGGGAGCTTTTATAACCTCATTGGGACTCAAATTATAATCATCGGTATCCTTCATCTCCCAAAACGGAATTTCAAAGTGCCAAATCAAATCATTGATATCCATATCAATAACAGGTTCATCAAGTGCCCACACTTTCTGCGAGTCCCAATTGAAATCAAAACCGACGTCTTCAATAATTTTTGGTAGTTTCTTTTTCATTTTTATTTTCAAACGGAGCGAGTGAGCCCCGATANNCATCGGGGCGCAAGACCTTGAGCGCTTTGTCTTCAAAGGGCGAAAGGTGTACCGCCCCTGTAAGGGGAAGAGAAAGTTCTTACTTTCTCTTCCGACCTGCCCGCCATCGCCAAGCTCAGGCTTTGGCAGGCGGGGCGAAGGAGAGAATTCAAAGAATCCCTCGTAGCTTTGCTACGGGATGAAAGCCCTAGTCTTCGAGCGGAGGCTTCGGGGGCCGTCTTGCCCCGGAGTCGATACTTCTTTATTTCGCAAAGCTCATAAAATCCTGAAAAAGTTTTTCGACGCTTCCAGTTGTCGCGTCTCAACCTTTCGGTGTCCGATTTTGCTTGCCTACTCACTTTGCTTTACGCACATTTGGTGCCGTAATTATAGACTTTACGCGAGCCTTTTTCGAAAAGAATTAATGCGGACTCGGCAGGGTGAAACGATTGACTGGGGACATGGATTCGCCCTGCCTCGGCTTCCGTCCCGCCCGCAGGAGGGGTCTTGGGAGGAATGCGGGCTGGTTTCGCTTCCGTTTCTTTCGGAAAAAATTTGGCGGCTACCCGATTCTTAATTAGAATGGAGTGTACTACCAAGTTGCACACCATTGGCCCAGTAGAATCCTGTTTCTCCTGATGGGAGGACATCGTAGGTTGCTCCCTCGCCGTAAGGAACGCGTTGTGTGCTTACAATTAAAGCACCGTCGTATAGGTCATCGATCTTGAGATCGCCGACTGTGCGTCCGTCAGTGGTCGGATGTCCTTGAGAAACAAATAGTTCTCGTCCGTCGTTAAGAACCAAGTGAACCATCTGATGTGTCGGTGATACTGGTACTTTGGAAGTTTTGATAACAATTTCAGAAATACGATGACCAGCTTTATCGGTTGTCCATATCGGCATACCAACTCGCAAATCTTTTACTGGCACTGATCCCGAAGGCGTGTCAATGATTGTATTACCCGAAAGACAGATCGGGCATCCGCCAGGAGGTCGCTCGCTCTCTACTCTGGTAAAAGTTACCGTCTGACCAGAATAATCAATACTTGTAAGTTTTTCTGATATGCCTTGACATGAATATCCTATGTCGTCTCCGATGTGTAAAGTTCTAGGAGTTCCTTCATTTGTTGCAACTGGATATGCTTCGTACCAAAGAACTTCAACACTGTCTGGGTTAATCTTTTGTATGAAGTTCTTTGGATCACCGACTTTCATAATTATTTTTAACGGATTTCCAACAGCGATTGTTATGGTGCCAAGGATTTGCGAGCTGCCTTTTCTGATTCCGCGCAACGTAGCCATGAATGTGCCCGAGGACGTGTATTTATGTTCTATTCTTGCCTGGCATATTCTCTCGGCACCAGATGGCTCGAAACACTGTTGTTGCAGAGAGTCATGTGAGCCGTCGCCATAATCAATAGAAAAGTTATCAAATTGCAAGGGGTCGGATGAAAATTCGCCAAAAGATACTTTCAGTGGAGGTACTCCCAACATTGGTGAGGCCTCGAATCTCATAGTCTGTGAAATTGGCGTTGGTGTAGGAGATGGTTTGGGGGTTGGGCTTGGTTTCGGTGTAGGTGGCGCGACTTGTCTAGTTGAAACAAAATAAACACCCGCGCCAGCGAGCGCAACAATAACTATGAGCAGTATTACATTTATAAATCCTTTTTGATTCATGAGACAATTATGACACTATCACAATAAATTTTCAATTGCGACATTGAGGGCTTTCGCGATTTTGCTCACAATAAAAACAGACGGCTTTTAATAACCCCAGTTTCAATTTTAGTAGGCGTTGTATAAGCAACATCTGCCTTGCGAGCAAAATCGCTCCATATTCCTAATTCCGAACAAGTTACTACTGGTGCCGAGGGAGGGACTTGAACCCTCACGATGTTACCACCAATGGATTTTGAGTCCATCGCGTCTACCATTCCGCCACCTCGGCATCAAATGTGAACAAAGAACAAAGTATTTCGGAGTCGAGTACGGCATTTCGTCACTCCGGCATTAGGAATCAGTCTATCAACTTATCACCAAAAATCAATTTTGATGTTTGGGTGGATATGTTAAAATATGAGGTATGTTTGGCCTTTCGCCCCGACTATTTGGGGATGACAGAAAAAATACTTAATTTTTTATCATGAGTCAATTTTATAGCGATTCAATATTTTGGATTGAAGTAGATAAAGTTAAACCGAATCCGTATCAGCCACGGCATGAATTTGACCAAGCCCGTCTTCAAGACTTGGCGGATTCTATTCGCATGTATGGTGTGCTCCAGCCTTTGGTTGTCACTCGTAAAGAAGTTCAAACTGCTGATGGTGGTTTGGTGGCAGAGTACGAATTGATTTCCGGTGAACGGCGTCTTCGGGCCTCAAAACTTGCCGGTATTGGCCAAGTGCCGGTCATTATCCGCAGTTCAACTGACGATGCTCGAGTAAAGCTTGAACTTGCTATTATTGAAAATCTTCAGCGGGAAGATCTCAATCCCGTGGATCGCGCCCGCTCTTTTCAGAGGCTTGTCGATGAATTTGGTTTGAAGCATTCTCAAATTGCAGAAAAAATCGGTAAAAGCCGTGAGTATGTTTCAAATAGTTTGCGGATTTTGACTCTTCCTTCTGAAATTCTTGACGCACTTTCAGCTGGAAAAATTTCGGAGGGGCACACCCGGCCAATCCTTATGCTTGTTGATCGGCCCGAAGAGCAGACCACTCTTTTCAAGGAGATCATGTACAAAAAGTTAACTGTACGTGAAGCTGAATCCATTGCTCGTCGTATTGCTTATGACAAAGTTCGGAAAAAAGATCGGGTTATTGATCCTGAAATAATAGAGATGGAAGAAAAGTTTACCGAACAGCTTGGTACGCGTGTCCAAATTGAAAAGGGGGAGAAGGGTGGCAAGATTCACATTGATTTCTTTTCGCCAGATGATTTGCGCGCCATACTTGCCATGCTTGATTCGGAAAAAGCGCGGGGTAAGAATGCATCTCTCAATGTTTTAATAGCGGCAAAAGAAGCCGAAAAAACAGCGGTAACTTCTGAAATTTCTGCTGTGCCAAACACGTCAGTGGTTGAAAATACTGAAGTGTCCGTTCCGACGAAGGAGGAAGCGCCACCTGTTGATGACAGGTCACCGGTAGAGAAAAAAGAAGAGGAGGACGAGCTCTACTCAATTAATAATTTCTCCGTCTAGAAACTTCAGTTTTGGCAAACTTCTTCGTTGCTTCGCTCGTTTGCTTCCGCAATGTATAAGCATACATTTTGGTCGCAAGCCTGCGCGGGCGCCTCGAATTTTATCCAAACCTGAAGTTTCTAGCCTTAAAAAAGCCCAAAGTGTAAAGCGAAAAAGTTAAAACTATAACTTAAAGTAAAAACGAGGATCTTTTTTGCTTTTAATTTTAATTTTGAGTTTTTCGCTTTTAGTTTTTAGTTGCCGTTTCAATCGCTAATTTTATTTTCTTTTTAGCGGCAGCGGTTCTGGCAATATCGAGCCATTTCTGGGTTGGCTTTGCGGACTCGCGGGTCAAAATTTCTATAATGTCGCCGTTTTGCAATTTATTATCGAGTGAGACTAATTTGCCGTTCACTTTAACACCGGCAATATGATCGCCGATATCACTGTGAATGGCATAGGCAAAATCAATGGGGCTCGAATCGGCTGGTAAATCCACAACATCGCCTTTGGGGGTAAAAACAAACACACGATGCTCGAAAAAGTCAGACTTGAGATTGTCCATAAATTCGTTTTCGGCGGCGGCTTTCGATTGATATTCGGCAAGCTCTTTAATCCATTTTGGAATATCACTGTATTTTGATTTATCTACAGCAGCAGAGGAAAGATTCGAGGCTTTATTAAATTGAATTGCGGTTGGCAAGAGCCGCTTGATCCAAAGAAAAGGATTGAGTGTTTCTGTTTCTCTGCGGCCACGTTCGGAATCCTTGTATGCCATGTGAGAGGTAATGCCGAATTCTGATTCATGGTGCATTTCTTCCGTTCTGATTTGCGCCTCTATAATATGCCCGTCGCCGGTGAATATGGTGGTGTGAATACTTCGATAACCGTTTGGTTTGGGGAAGGCTATGTAATCCTTGATCCGACCAGGAAGTGGACGCCAGTTGCCGTGAATAATACCGAGAGCTTTATAGCAGTCAGCGACAGTGGGCACAACAATACGTAAAGCTTGGACATCGTAAATTTTTTCAAAATCTTTTTGCTTGCGGAGATATTTTTGGTAGAGGCTGTAGAGACTTTTAACTCGGAAATCAGTTTGAATCGAAGTCAGACCTTCTTTGGCCAAAGCTTTCTTCAACGATTTCATGAACTTCTCAAGCTGGCGCTGATTTTCTTCATGCTTTTGCTTGAAATCTTTTTTTATTTCCTCGTATTCTTTTGGATAGGCGTAAGGGAATGCTAGATTTTCAAGTTCGCGGTTGATTTTTCGGATACCGAGACGATAGGCGATGGGACTGTAGACTTCAAGAGTTTCCAAAGCAATGCGTTGTCTTTTTTCGACGGGTACAAAGGAGAGTGTTCTCATATTATGAAGCCTGTCGGCGAGTTTGATGATGATGACGCGAATATCTTGACCCATGGCGACAAATAGTTTGCGTAGACTTTCAATGTGGCGGTCTTCGCCACGGTAGCGCAATTGACCAAGTTTGGTAACGCCTTGGATTAAAAAGAGAATTTCACTGCCGAATTCTTTTTCAATAGTTTCGGGGGCGACATTGGCGTCTTCGATGGAGTCATGGAGAAGACCGGCGGCAATAGCTCGAGGACCCATGCCGATTTCTGCGAGGATTTTTGCGGTTTCAAAAAGGTGATTGAAATAGGGTTCGCCGGAATAGCGTTTGTGATCTTTGTGGGCGTTTAGAGCAAAATTATAGGCTTTTTCTATAAGCTGTTTATCTTCAGGTGAAGCGCCCTGCACGAGGCTTAAAAGTTCATTGAGACTTGCCATAAGAAGAGTATAGCGTAGAAAAGTCGAAAGTCCATAAAGTCGTAAGGTCTATAAAGTGAGAAGAAATGAAAAGGCTCGGTT
>JGI1358J11329_10003404_pt1 | contig 11868 bp, 11 predicted proteins | sample Subgroupgradi54m_FD_11329 | JGI IMG/M metagenome (IMG submission 11329)
AATATTGGTGCTTCTTCAGGCTTCGGTAACAACCCTGCCTTTAGTTATTTTACTTTTTCTAAATGCCGCGGTTGTTGCAAAAAAAACCTGGGTCTTTCCGGCTGCTTTTTTAACAGGAGTGGTACTTGATATTCTTCTTCTTAATCCTTTGGGGAAAACGAGCCTTTTTCTTGTGGTTTTTCTGTTTATAATTCTTCTCTATGATAAAAAATTTGACATACAAACCTTCCCTTTTGTTTTTTTAGCCTCTTTTATAGGAAGTTTTGTCTATTTTATTGCGTTTCAGATTTCAAATGTTTTTGCTCAAGCTTTAATTAGTACCGCTATTGCGACTTTATCGTTTTTTCTTTTAATTCAATTAAATAGGTTGCCTATAAAAGGAAAGGCTGGATTTAATGAAACTTAAAACAGGCGTAGCTTTTCCGGATTTTATAAGCAGTGAAAAACCTCGGGGGGGCGGTCATTATTATAAAAAACAATACCAAATGCGGGATGTTTTTCTTCCAATTATTCTTTTTTTAGTAATAATCAGTATTTTCGCGCGGCTTTTTTATATTCAGATTTTCCAAGGTTCAGATTTTAAAAAGCTCTCAGACAGTAATAGGATAAGAACAATAACTATTCATGCGCCCCGCGGAGTAATTCTAGATAGAAACGGCAGTCCTCTTGTTTATAATGTTCCCGGTTTTCGGCAAAATCCGCCATCTGGCGGAGGCAAAACAAAAATAATAAATCCTAACCAAGCGTTGTCTCTTATTGCCCAAGGCAAAAAAGATTTAGGAGTTGATTCTCTCAGACTCTACCCGTATAAAGAAGTCTTTTCCCACATTTTAGGATACATCGGCCAAATTTCTCAAGATGAGCTAAAGGAAGCAAGATTTTCCAATTACAATGGAGGAGATTTAATAGGAAAAATGGGAATAGAACAGGAATACGAAGAAATTTTAAAAGGAATAGACGGAAAACAGCTGGTTGAGGTAAATAGCTTAGGACAAACCGTTAGAAAACTCGGGCAAACCGATCCGACTTCGGGAGACAATATAACTGTTACTCTTGATCTTTCTTTGCAAAAAGCTGCCTTTGAGGCAACAAAAGATGTTAAAAGAGGCGCTGTAGTTATTACAACACCTGAAGGAGAAGTTCTTGCTCTTATTTCTAAACCTTCTTTTGATCCAAATCTTTTTACCCAAGGACAGAATTATAAGCCGTCATCGCCAAGCAGTTATCTGTCGGTAGAGGATATTTTATCGGATAATAAAGGGGAGCCTCTTTTAAATCGCGCGATTTCCGGGGTTTATCCTCCCGGTTCAACTTTTAAGATTGTTGTTGCGGCAGCGGGTCTTAATAGCAAAATAATCGATGAAAATTTTGAGGTGGAAGATACCGGATCAATTAATGTTGGTGATTTTACTTTTTCGAACTGGTATTTTACTCAGTATGGAAAAACAGACGGGATGCTTAACGTAGTTAGGGGAATTAAAAGATCCAACGATATTTTTTTCTATAAACTCGCAGAAAAGATTGGTGTTGATAAGATTTCCCAAACAGCAATGGATTTTGGTTTGGGGCAAAAACTAGGGATAGATCTTGCGGGAGAGTCAAAAGGACTTATTCCAACCAGGAAATGGAAAGAAGAAACTATCGGGCAGCCATGGTTTTTAGGAGACACATATCATTACGGCATTGGGCAGGGGTATGTATTAACCACACCCATTCAGGTGAATACTTGGACTCAAGTTATAGCAAATGGAGGAAGTCTTTATAGACCCCATCTTTTAAAATCTCAAATTTCAAATCTCAAATCTCAAAAATTCTTAAACAATAAGGCCACCTCTTTAATAAAAGAAGGGATGGTAGAATCTTGCAGTCCGGGAGGAGTCGCTTGGCCGTTGTTTCAGTTCACAGTTAAAAATGAAAAGTTGAAAGTTGATGGGAAAAATTTTCTTGAAGCACCAGAGTCAACAACTTCTGCGGATTTTAAAGATTATCGGAGAGTTTCGATTGCCTGTAAAACCGGTACTGCACAACACGGAGGAGAAAATACAATGCCGCATGCATGGATAACTCTTTTTGCGCCCGCCTATAATCCCGAGATAGTGCTAACGGTTCTTTCGGAGGAGGCCGGAGAAGGCTCAAATGTTGCAGCCCCAATCGCTAAAAAAATTTTAGAAGAGTATTTTAAGAATAGGAAAGATTAAAGCGGTTTTATTCGATACTTTTGATAAATTTTGAAACTATTATTAATAGTATGGATGAAAGAGACTATTGGTTGGGGTTTTCGGTTTTTTCAGGAATCGGGCCGTTTAAGTTTAAAAAAACTTTAGAAGAGTTCGGCACTGCCAAAAAAGCCTGGAACTGCTCAAATAGCAAAATCCTAAAAATTCTTGGAGAGAGCCTGGGACCAAAGTTTCTTGATTTCCGAAGCAAATTTTCAATAGAAAATTATCTTAAAAGTCTAAAGAAAGAAAATGTTTGGTTTTTAACGCTTGAGGATAAGCACTATCCAGCTCTTTTGTCTAAGATAAAAAACCCGCCTTTTGTTTTGTACGGCCGGGGAATTCCTTTTGAAAAATGGGAAGATCGGGAAATAAACAGAACTATTGCAGTTGTTGGGACTAGAAAGACTACTGCGTACGGAAGAGAAGTGACCCGAATTCTGGGGAGTCAGCTGTCCTTGGCCGGTTTTACTATAGTATCCGGTTTGGCTATTGGAGTGGATGCGATCTCTCACAAGGCAGCGCTTGATAATGGAGGGAAAACTATTGCTGTTTTGGGTTGCGGAGCTGACTGTTGTAATCCAACAACAAATAAAAATCTGTATAGTCAGATAATTAAAAACGGATGTGTAGTAGCGGAAGTTCCTCTTTCCAAAAGTCCGTCAAGAGGTCTTTTTCCTGCGCGAAACAGAATCATAACAGGACTCTCCCTTGGTGTTTTGGTAACAGAGGGGGGAGAAGACTCAGGTTCGTTAATAACGGCAGATTACGCATTTGCCAATAACAGAAAAGTTTTCGCAGTTCCCGGTCCCATTACATCCTCTCTTTCAAAAGGCCCATTTAGCTTAATCCAAAAAGGAGCAAAACTCGTTGTAAACGCAGATGACATATTAAAAGAATTCAAAATTCAAAGTTCAGAATTAAGAACTAGTCCCACTTCGCCAAGGCTTCGCGGGATAAAAGGCGTAAATAAAGACGAACAAAAAATACTACGCCTTTTAGAAAACGAATCTTTGCACTTTGATGAAATTGTAAGAAGATCGCAATTGGATTCTTCAAAAATCGGAAGTTTACTTTCGATAATGGAAATAAAAGGGCTTGTAAAAAATACAGATGGAGGATTTTACAGCATTGCCTCTTGACAAGGTCTGTACAATTTAAAATATACTGTCTAAATTGATTATGAAAAAATTAGTTATCGTCGAGTCTCCCACAAAGGCAAGAACAATAGGGCGATTTTTGGGAAGTGATTACGAAATTAAAGCTTCTATGGGGCACATAATGGATTTGCCAAAAAGCAAACTTGGCGTTGACGTTGACCATGGATTTTTGCCTCAGTATGAGCTAGTTTCCGAAAAAAGAATGATAATTTCGGACTTAAAAGAATCAGGCAAAAAGGCAGATTCCATAATTTTAGCAACCGATCCGGATAGAGAAGGAGAGGCCATCGCTTCGCACATTAAAGAAATGTTGGGAAAAGGAAACGATAAAAAATTCAAAAGAATTGTTTTTCACGAAATTACAAAGGAAGCTATAGAGGAAGCTCTTAAAAATCCCCGGGACATAGATAGAGATTTGGTTAACGCTCAAACTGCCCGAAGAGTTTTAGACCGATTAGTCGGCTATAAATTGTCGCCTGTCTTGTGGCAAAAAGTAAGAAGAGGACTTTCTGCAGGAAGAGTTCAATCGGTTGCACTTCGATTAATTGTAGAGAGGGAGCGGGAAATAGAAAAATTTAAAAAAGAAAAATACTATACCGTTACTGCAGTAACGGTAAATCCCAAATCCCAAATCACAAATAACAAAGAAGAGACGGAGTTTGAACTAGTAGAAATAAATGGAGATAGAGTGGAAACACAGGAGGTTCTAGAGCTTTACGATGGGCAGTACAGAGTTACTAAATCTTCTCTTGACAGCGAAAAAAAGGCGAAAGATAACGTTGCGGACCTCAATAAAAAAAACTTTAAAGTTGCGGACGTTTCAAAAAAAGAAACCAGACGAACTCCATATCCTCCTTTTACAACATCAACTCTTCAGCAGGAGGCATCAAGAAGATTGAGTTTCTCAGGAAAACGAACTATGACTTTGGCTCAGAAACTTTACGAAGAAGGTTTTATTACATACCACAGAACCGATTCGGTAGTTATTGCTCAAAGCGCAACTTTTGCATTAAGAGACTATGTTAAAAAAGAATTTGGAGATAAGTATATTCCGTCACAGCCTCGATTTTATAAAACCAAACAAAAATTAGCACAAGAGGCACATGAAGCAATAAGACCGACTGCGCTCGGTCAAATCTCAAATCTCAAATCTCAAATCTCAAACATGGGAAATGAATACTGGAGACTCTATGATTTGATTTGGAAAAGAGCTATTTCATCACAAATGGCAGATGCGGTTATCGAATCAACAACTGTGATTGCTGACTCTCAAAATGTCATCCTGAGTCCGGAGGACGAAGGATCTCAAAAAGATTCTTCGGCAAAGCCTCAGAATGACACGCGCTACAGATTTAAGGCAAACGGGTCGGTTTTACTTTTTGATGGATTCTTAAAAGTTACTCCTCAAGCTCTGAATGACAATCTCTTGCCGGATTTTAAAGTAAACGAGGAGATTAACTTCAAAGAAATTTTGGAAAAAGAGCACGAAACAACTCCGCCTCCAAGATACAACGATGCTTCTTTAGTTTCGGCTTTGGAAGAAAAAGGGATTGGAAGACCATCAACATATGCCACTATTATCTCAACGATTGAGGGGCGAAGATATATAGAAAGACAAGAGGGGCGATTTATTCCTACACATGTGGGGATTGCGGTTAATGATTTTTTGGTAGAAAATTTTTCTTCAATTGACGATGTTCCTTTTACGGCTCAGATGGAAGATGATCTTGACGCGGTTGCAAACGAAAAAAAAGAATGGGTTCCGGTTATTGAAAAATTTTACGGTGAACTTGCGCAAAAACTTGAAGATGTTAAAGACGCGCAAAGAGTCAAGATAGAGACGGAAGAGACAGACGAGATTTGCCCAAAATGCGGTTCAAAACTGGTAATTAGAATCGGCCGATTTGGAGAGTTTATGTCCTGCAGTACTTTCCCAAAATGTGATTTTACAAAACCTTATCTTGAAGAAGTAGGAATTCCATGTCCTAAATGTGGGCGCCGCCCAGAGGGCTCTGCCCGGCGGGAAGATCAAGGAGGACAAATTATACTCAGAAGAACTCGAAAAGGCCGCAAATTCTATGGTTGTTCTAACTACCCAAATTGCGACTTCGCCGCGTGGAAATTAGAAGATATCAAAAATCCAAAAGAAAAGCTATGATTTTGATAATCAGAAGAAAAGCAACAAAAGAAGAGATCGACAAAATGTCTATGGACATTAGCGGATATATTAAAGTAGTTGTAGATATTGAAAAAAATATTTTAGCAGGTGGAGGCAAAAGACATGTTGATGCCGAACAAATTTTACTGGTTTATGGCTCAAAACAAGAAAATCTTTGGGGAGGAGGCTTGGATCTAGATACCAAGCAAATCGATTATAATTCAATGATCAATGTCCGCCCCCGCCTGCAAAATTTTAGCCGTGATATTATGTCGGGAGAAATTAGAAAAAAATTTGATAGAATATTAAAGTTACTTGTATGATTTCAAATAAAGACAAAGTTATGGATATCTCCGTAAATCTTGCTCGAGTTAGTGATTGGATTTTTTCAGATAATAAGAAACAGCGAGTAGACCAGTTTTTAGGAGAAACAGAGCAATTTGTAGCGGATTTGTCGAAAGAAAATATTTCCGATCGCTTCAAGCCGACATTTAAACAATTTAAAAAAGAATTTAAAAAACTTATGGATGACCGTTCAACAGAAGATAAAGAAGAATGGGCGGAAAGAGCCTTAACTTGGGCAAACATCCTCCAGCACCGCGCAATCCTCGCCTAAATTTATTGTCCAGGGCATGCTGCAAATTCGCAGTTTGGTCCAGTTCTTCCTACATACGAACCATCCAGACAAAGCTTGGCATCTTGAGTGCAGGCAACTGCTTTTGGGCACATGTCGGATGTTTCCGGAATAAGACATCGTGGTGTTGCATCCAAACACGCAGGTCTCGGCCGACACGTCGGCGTTGGAGAAGTCTCCATGAATTTGAAAGTGGAAACCATTTTTTCCAGAGTATTTTTCGCAAGCTGTTCTATTTCTTTTGACGCCGCCGCACCTTCCATGTATGTGTTGGCAATAATGGCAAAAACCTTATCATTTTTATCAAAAGTTTTGTAGGCAAACGGACCATAATTGTTAACCCAATCTGAATTAAATTCTGTCTTATTAACAGCAATAACACTTACTAATGCAGGTTTAGGATCTAGCATGTTGCTTGTCGGGCTTGAGAAGGTTATTTTTTCGGGATTGGTACTTACTCCTTCTACGATGCTCCATTCCTTAGGATACTTTATAGAATAATGATATTTCGTATTTTCATAAATTTTCCAGTTGGCGGTTTGGTCGGTTGGGGCGGGCGACGGAGTTGATGTTGGAACAATTGGTTGGGGTTTTGCCTGCCTGCCGGCAGGCAGGGTTTTGGAATTTAGGGCAAGGTATATTCCGCCCAGACCAAAAAAAATTAATAGCACAATTAATAATATTATTTTACCAGTCAAAAAAGATTTTTTGGGCGGAGGATTATCGATATGCGGCGCAGTATAAACTTGGGATGGAGGAGTTTGCTCAATTGGCGGGGTTTGATTATCCATTAAAAAGATTGTTTCACTAAATCAAACTCTTTGTCAACCCCGATTTAATCGGGGTCAAGTTAAAAAATTTTGGCGGCTATGACAATTAAAACTAAAATCACAACCTGATTAATAATTCCCCAAGGAGCTCTCAATTCATTATCAAATAATTTCTGAAAGTTGTAGAACGGTTTGAAGGGTTTTATTCCAAAAAAATAATAAGGAGCCGTAACCCAATCAAGGGACTGCGCAACAAGTATCATTAATAAGACATATAAAAGACTGGTTTGCGGAAAGAGAACAAATATTATTAAATAGGAAATTGCAAACCCCAATAGTACATCAAATATAGCTTCCTTAATGAGTCTTTCTTTGCTTTTTTTCTTTCCATTTGTTCCCTCGTCCCAATGAGGAAAGGCGTCTGCCGCAATATGAGAAGCAAGGGCAAGGGGAACTGCGAGGGCAGGATTTCCGATTTTTACTGCAATTACCGTTCCTATTATTGCATGTCCTGTTGCAGTCATAAACATCATAGTACCACAGATACAAAAACTTGACAACCTAAGAGCTTTGTGATCATAATTGATTATGAATAAGAAGATAGCCGTTTATTCTTTGCTTTTATTGTTCTTGAGTTTGATTTTCTCAAGATCCGCCTATTCCCATCATAGGCAGCAGGTTTTGGGAGATTCTACCTCTTTCGCAACGCCCCAGATCCCTCCGACAACCGAAGGCCCCGGTCTAATACTTCCAGATAGCCCCCTGTTTTTCTTAGATGAGCTAAAACAAAATATTCGTTTATTTTTTGCATTTTCGCCGGAAGATAAAGCAAAAATCCACACGGCAATTGCTGGCGAACGCTTGGCAGAGTTAAGGCTCATGCTTTTAAAAAATAATCCGGATGCGATAAAAACCGATTTAAATGGAGTATCGGTAAATCTCGGCAAAGCAGCAAATAATATTGTTCAGGCACAACTTACAGGAAGAAACATTAAGGACCTTGCAAAGATTGTCAACGATGATATTAGAAGAAAACAAGAAACGCTTGATATTTTGGAAGCAGAGTCAGATGGAGAGCTAAAAGCACTGGTTGTAAGCGCTCAGTCTTCAATCTTAGAATCAAAGGTAAAAGTGGAAGATAGTTTGTCCGAAAATGAACTTAAAAACGAAATAAGAGACGATTTGAATAGACAAATTGAAAAAAGAGTTCATGAGGCATCGAATTCCACGAGAGAACTTTTCCGGGATTTGGACGAACTTAAAAGAGAAGCAAGTAAATCGGCCTCAAGGTCACTCAAAAACCGAGAAAATGCTCTTAAAAAGGCAATAGAAGAAAGAAATGAGGCGCTTGCGAAAGTTGAGGAAAAACTTTTGGAAAACGAGAGAAAAAGGCAGGATAAACTATTAGAGGTTCAAGAAAAAGTTGCTGGGGAGGCAAGGGAAGCAGTAGGAAAAGCACAGGAGGCAGCAAAAAAATTCCAAAAAACGCAAGAAGAAATTAAAAAAATTCAACAAGAAGGAGTTGGAGGAAATCCTGAAAATAAGAGCTCAGGTGAGAGATCATCGGGCTTAAGCTCCCCTTCATCAAGCGGAGGTTCGGGCACCTCAAAACCTTCTTTATAGTATAATAGCTCCATTATGAAATTGGGAGCAAAAGAACTTCGTACAACTTCGCCTGCACAAAAAGATATTCAAAAGATAAAAAAGAATCCGATTTACATAATAATAGATAATGTTTTGGATACTTATAATGTCGGCGGAATTTTTCGCTTGGCCGATGCAGTTTCTGCACAAAAAGTTTTTCTTTGCGGAGAAACAGAGACGCCGCCTCATACAAGAATAAAAAAAGCTTCCATAAATACCACCGAGTGGGTTTCGTGGCAGTATTCACCTTCGGCAAAAATTGCAATTAAAAATTTAATCCGCCAACCGGGCGGAAGAAATTTGATGGTTGTTGCCATTGAACAGAGCAAAAGAAGCGTTCCTTATACAAAGATTGATTATAAATTTCCGATCGCTTTTGTTGTAGGGCATGAGTCAGGCGGAGTTTCAAAAGAGGTTTTGAAAATTGCAGATCATATCGCCGAAATCCCGATGTGGGGAGTAAATAAGTCTCTAAATGTGATAGTATCTTTAGGTATTGTGGTTTTCGAAGCAATGAGAAGAATGAGGGATTATGCCGGAAAGTAAAGGCTTAGACCAAGAAAAAACAAAGAAGACTAAATTCTGGGCAAGAAGAGCGTTGGGTTCAATTTCTGAGATGAGACATAATAAAGAGACTGGTCTATTTCCCAAATCCGAAGGGTGGAGAAATGTAGTGGAGCATGAGTTAGTTGAGGCAGAAGCAGTGGATGTTTTGGCAGAAAAATTAGGACTATCAGAAGAAGATAGGAAAAACCTAAGAACCGCAGCTCTTCTTCACGATGTTTATAAAAGGAAAGAGATTGAAAGAGCAAGTGTGGAAGGCCCATCAAGTTTTGACAAAACAGCAGTCGAGGAGGCAGAGTGGGTACGATCTTTGGGGTACTCAGAGGAAATTGTAAAATATATTGAGTCAGTTGCTTGGACATCTCTTGAAGAATTCACTAGGGATTTTAATACTATTTCAACAGCAAGGAAGATAATTCACTATGTTGACGATATAACTTTGGGTGGCGACATCGTATATCTTGATAAAAGAATTGATTATTTAGAAGCAAAGCACGAGTATAGAGAGCTAAATGAAAGAGGTAGGGCAGTATTCAATGGGAGAACGTATTCCGAAGTTCAAAGGGAAATAAGTAAAAGAATCGAACGGGAATTTGCTCCAAAACTTGGAATCGCAGACCCCCAAGCAATTCCTGAGTTTATAAAGGATTGTATTAATACTCGTATTACACAAAGTGAATAATAAATGGAAATAACCGATAACTATAAAAAACACACAAGCAAGAATCCACTTCAGAAATTTTTAATCGGCAATTTCTATAAAGAACTTATCTCAAGCATAAAAGATTTAGGGATTGAATCGGCTTTGGATGTGGGTTGCGGGGAAGGGTTTACTTTAAATAAACTTTCGGAAAATAAAATCGGTGAAAGGCTTGAGGGGATAGATTTTCAAGAAACTGCAATTGAGATCGGCAGAAAACTTCATCCGGATTTAACTTTAAAACAAGGAAATATATATGGCCTTGAGTATAAAGATAATTCTTTTGATTTGGTTATGGCAACAGAGGTTTTGGAACATCTGGAAGATCCAAAAAAAGCGTTCTCTGAACTTCAAAGAGTTTCCTCAAGATATGTAATACTTTCTGTTCCGAACGAACCCCTTTTTATGATTGCGAATTTCTTGCGCGGAAAGAATTTAGGGAGGTGGGGAAATGATGTAGAGCACATTCATCACTGGTCAAGCAAAAGCTTTCAAAAATTCTCAACTCTCAATTCTCAACTCTCAATTCTCAAGGTGCGCCATCCTTTCCCCTGGACCATGCTTCTTCTTAAGAAATAAATATTTTTGACTTCTTGACAAAGGTTTTAATTGGGTTATAATAGATTTTGGTTCATCAATGCCTTAACTGGCGGGTGAATTAAAGATTATGTAAAACCTTCGCCAAAAGTTTGGGCCCCCTCGATTTAATCGAGGGAAAAGAAACCCGCCTTTGGCGGGTAATTTTGTCTTAGGGGACCTAGCGAAGGAGCACTTTGATAATTGAAATTCACTTTAACAGGATTGCACTTTTTAAAAAGGAGCCCATTTAATAAACTCAGGGTTCCTCGGTCGAGAAGTGGTAGGAAATTTTTTTTGAGGATTTGATCCTGGTCCAGGATGAACGCTGGCGGCGTGCCTTAGGCATGCAAGTCGAACGCTTGTGCGAAGCACAAGGTATCTTAAATCTTAGATCGCAAACCGCAAATCTACAGTTTAAATCTTAAATCTAATAAATCTTTCGAAAGATTTACAGTTTTGAGATGTAGATTTGAGTTTTAACATTTGAGCTTTGAGTTCCTCGTGCTTTGCACGAGAGTGGCAGACGGGTGAGTAACGCGTAGGAATCTACCTCTGGGTGGAGCATAGCCGTCCGAAAGGATGGGTAATTTTCCATAGTTCTCGTAAGAGTAAAGCATTAACTTTGCGCCGAGAGAGGAGCCTGCGTCCTATCAGCTTGTTGGTGGGGTAATTGCCTACCAAGGCGATGACGGGTAGCTGGACTGAGAGGTCGATCAGCCACAACTGCACTGAGACACGGGCAGTACACCTACGGGTGGCAGCAACTAGGAATATTGGGCAATGGACGAAAGTCTGACCCAGCGACGCCGCGTGGAGGAAGAAGGCCTTAGGGTCGTAAACTCCTTTTGCCAAGCTCTTCACGGCTTGGCGAATAAGCCTCTACTAACTACGTGCCAGAAGTCTCGGTAATACGTAGGAGGCAAGCGTTATCCGGATTTATTGGGCGTAAAGTGTGCGTAGGCGGTTTAGTAAGTCCAAGCTTAAATACCATAGCTTAACTATGGGAAAGGTTTGGATACTGCTGGACTTGAGGATTGGCAGGGATGCTGGAACAGCTGGTGTAGCAGTGAAATGCGTTGATATCAGCTGGAACACCAAAGGCGAAGGCAGGCATCTGGGCTTTTCCCTGACGCTGAGGCACGAAAGCTAGGGTAGCGAAACAGATTAGAGACCTGTGTAGTCCTAGCCGTAAACGATGTTCGCTAGCTCTTCGTTTCGCGAAGCTAAACTAACTAAGTAGGTTGGTGGTTTCGCGAAGCGAGGGGCGCAAGCTAACGCGTTAAGCGAACCGCCTGGGGAGTACGGCCGCAAGGCTAAAACTCAAAGGAATTGACGGGGACCCGCACAACCAGTGGAGCGTGTGGTTCAATTCGAGACAAAACGAAAAACCTCACCAGGGCTTGACATGTTACCGTTTTATTTCTCTGGAAACAAAGAAAGATC
>JGI1358J11329_10003405_pt1 | contig 11866 bp, 4 predicted proteins | sample Subgroupgradi54m_FD_11329 | JGI IMG/M metagenome (IMG submission 11329)
GGTTGCTCTAACCCTAGCGATACTCCAGCTTGTATGTCTGGTGTACCGGGTTGCTATAACTCTCTTGGTAACTTCACCTCAAATATTATTTGCTTAACTTCTACTTCTTCATCTTCCTCCAGCGGATCTTCTTCCACTTCTTCATCTTCTTCCTCTGGTGGTTCTTCTTCAACATCTTCAAGTTCTTCTTCTTCTGGTAGCAGCGGTCAATGTAATATAACCTGTCAAAATATAGGTGGAGAATTCTTCTTAATGGTTACACAAGGACACACTGCATTGTGTCCGGAATCTGGCTTTGAAGCATTCTGTGACTTTGATGGCAGCTTGGTTTGCTTTAACCCGAACACATTCCAAAGTTCAAACAGCATGCCATTCTGCGGAGGATGTATAGTCTGTGATGCCGGTGATAATTTACACGTAGCAGAAGGTTTATGTGCCACATGTGCTGATCCAGATGCAAAAGCTTATTGTAATGCTCAAACAGTTGAATGCTTTAACATACAAACTGGTATGGTTACTAGCGGACCAACATGCCAATCAGGATTATGTGATTGTCCAAGTTGCAAATTATCCGGAGGAGAATGGACTATTACTCCTAAACCTGGATACAGTGCAGTTTGTCCTCAAACAATAAGCGGAATGACTCCAAGCAATGGATTTATACCATTATGCTTAGAGGCACAACAAGGTTGCTTTAATGTAAATGTAAATGAAGTACCACCTTATTCATTCTTTGAGGGTGCTGCATTCTGTTCAAGTAGCTCATCAGGTAACATTATTAATGCTAGCAGTCACAATAAAGTATCATTACCACCAGACAAAAATATTAGCTGTCCATATGCCAAAGAAAATATAAACAACAAAACTAAACAAATAGTAATGGCATTTGATCTCTTCCTTGATGGTGCATACTTCAGTAAATCAAAAGAGCTTGCTTCAAGTGAAATTATTAAAGTTCAAACTTCCTGCACACCACAATGTATAGGAACTACTCCAACATGTTGCTCTGGTCAGTCATTTATATGTGATGCTGGATTTATGGCTGGTTGTCATCCAACACTAGGACCTATTTGTGCTGGAAATTCAATGTACGCACAGGGCACATGTCAAGTAGTCTGTGCACAAACTTGCAGCAACAATACTCCTCAATGCTGCCCGGGCAAATCATTCACCTGTCCAAACGGCTACACACAAATCTGTTTGAATGGAAGTACACCAAAATGCTACAGAGCAAACCCACTGAGTATTATTTCAGGTACCTGTCAAATACCATCATCAAGCAGTTCAAGCTCATCAAGTAGTTCTTCAGGTGGTTCTTCTTCTTCCACCTCTTCTTCCACTTCTTCTTCTTCAAGTTCTTCTTCAAGTGGAGCATGCACCGGTCAATCACCATTCTGCTCTAATTCCACAGCATCATGCTGTCCAGGATTTACATTCACATGTCAAACAGGATACACTCCGGGCTGTCAGGGTACTTTACCAAGATGCTTTGGTGGATCAATGATAACAACAGGCTCATGTCAGTCAGTTAGCTCAAGTTCTTCTTCATCAGGTAGTTCTTCAACTACAACTTCATCTACTTCATCTACATCTTCTACTTCATCTACATCTTCTACCTCATCAACGAGCTCAACCACCGGTGGATGCACACAAAACAGTGATTGTTCAAGACTATCAGATCCACTGCGCTGTCTTGAAGGTTCCTGCAATAACGGTTCATGTAGTCAATTATCAATATGTGCTCCAAGCGACACCTGTGTAAATGGAAACTGCATAGCTCAAAGCTCATCAACTTCAGGTACTCAACCTCCTTCACCAAGCTCAACTTCAGGCTCAACAAGCGGATCAGGTAGCTTAACTTTAGATAGTCTGCCACCAAACCCACCTACATTTAATCCTCAATCTAAGGTAAGAGAAGATTTACCACCTGATGCTAGTGTAAATGGTGTTTATTGGATTGAAGGTACAGATAAAAATATTGCTCCAAAATCAACTTTAAGTATTTCTGTTTCAGCAACAGATTCTGACACACCTCTTACTTCACTTAAGACAAGCTATGGAAACTGGACATTATATGATGCACTATATAATGATTTAAATTTAAATGTAGATAAATCAAACAGATTTGTCTGGACTCAAAAAGGACCAAATCCACAAACACTTACCCTGAATGCTAAGATGCATCCTGTTAACTTCCCATCAGGAGTATATAAGGTTACATTCCTTGCTAATGATGGGAGAAATGATAGCTTACCTTCTTCAATTTACTTCTCAGTTGATAATCCAAAAATAAATGACAGACCATACATAAAAGAAATACCAACTATTACTCTGCATGAAAATGATGAAACAATAATTAATCTTGATGATTTTGGAATTGATCCTGACAGAGACAGCAATGCACAGGGTAAACTTACTTATACGATATCTTCCACAAATCCTGCATATCCACGAGTAAAAATCTGCGGTACCAGTTCAAAGACAAATAATATAAACAATGTACTTACAATTGCACCGGCTACCGGTGATGCAAAATCAAATAAAAATATCACTGTAACCATAAATGTAACTGATGGTGGAAGTCCTGCATTAACATTTGAACGCAAGCTTAACATTGTAATAACTCCTGCAGGAACTACGCCTGTTAAATCAAACCCACAAAATCTTACAAGTTGTTTCGATGATACTCTTGAAGTTGATGCAGCCACAATAACAAGCCTGCCAAAAGTATTTAGTCTGCTTGATCTGAACATTAGTGATCTCAAGAAAGCACTAACAACTGATTCTGCATCAGTAGATAAATTTATATCTTCATTAAAAAGAACCTTAAAGAAGGATAGATTTGATGCAAGTCTTATAACAGGTGGAAAAGCTTACATTGGTTTAATGTTAGGCTCTACAACAAATCTACAATCATCACAATTAAATTCGTTAACTTTCTCACTTGTATCAAAATCTGATAAGAAGACAAGCGATATTATGGGCAAAGCCATAGCATTTGATCAATCAACTAAAGATTTAGTACTTGAATCTGAATTACCTGAAACTGCAATACTGGGTGAATCTACATTATTCATAAACGACACAAGAGATGGGAAACAAAAAACTATTTCCAAAGCTGATTTAATAGTTCAGCCATCTATAGTTGTAAAATCAATTGTGACAATGACTTTAATTGAAAAGCCAGTAATTAATAAAACACGATTGATCAAGGTAAAATCTAACGGTATAGAATCCACACCGGGTAAGAAACAGCTTCTACTTATACTTACTGGCAAGAACTTTATGAAGAGAACCGTTAATATTAACGGAACCCTGATTATTTCTCCTATAACTTATCAACCATTCAGCATACTTACTTTTGCTAATAAGACTGGGATTACAATCCATAGCATGAGAGTAACCAGAGACAGCAATAACAAGAAGAGAACAAAGATGCAGATATTCCTCGAGTATGAAGATCTGCAACCTGACAAGAAAGATGACGTAAGACTGTTTACTGTAAGCACTTTAAGCGGTCAGACAATTGGTTTTGTAAATTTAAAGACAAGTGAAATCCCAAAAAATTTAAGAGATCTTAATGTAGAACTTGAACTAGATGACAATGAAGATCCTATTAATAACTCAGAACACATAAACCATGAACCTACACCTACACCAAAAGTAAATGAGTCTGTTAAAGAAGAAAACATAAAACAACAAAACATTAATAATATCCCAGCCAATGTTACAGCACCAGCTCAACAACTGCCTGTCACAAACACTATTCCTTTAATACCACAACAAAATCAACCCTCATATGGAAGGACACCTGCCTTTAACAACATAGACACAGGCAGACCAGTAGAATTTGGTTCACAAGGGGCATATTCACCACCACCATTAACTATATCCCCAGAAGCTTTATATAATCCAAGATCACTTCCAACAATAGATCTCTCGGAAGTATCAAACAATTTTGTACCTGCGTTTCAGAACTCAAGACCCAGTTATTCAACAACTCTACCCAAACCTCCAAAACTTCCTAAAATAGAACAAAAACCACTTATTCAGAATATTCAAAACATACAAAACACACAAATAAGTACTACTCAACACACTAAGCTTGAATTAGGTGATATTCCTGATATTTCTCTTGTACCAACTGGGACCAAAATTATTAATTCAGATACATCTCAGGAAATTGATATAAAATCACTCAATTTGGGTGGGGCAGATCAGATAGTTACCCTCCCTAAAATAGCTCTAATTATTCAGCCACAGGAAAAACCAGAAATATTAAAAATTAAAAAAGGCACAGAAAAAATTCTTGAAGCCAAAACAGAACAAAAAAAGACAGATCTAACCCCAATAAAAACAACTGAGACAAGGGGCATAATTAAAGGCGGCAAAACAAGTTATTTAATAAATTTAAAAGAAGGTGTTAAATTAAAATCAAAAGACTTAAAAAATATAATTTTTACACTGATAGAAAGTGACAGGAAAGTAAAAGTGATTCCAGGCACAGGTGAATTATCCGGAAACAATAAGCTTTTTGCAAAATTTAATATTCCAGACGAAACAAGAAGCAGGGTAGCTACTTTAGCAGTACTGTTAAACAAGGGCGGGGGTAAAAAAGAAGTTATTTCAAAAAGCCCTATAAATATTTTAGATAGTGTTGATTTTGAAAACATTGGAAATCAACCAAACAAAAATAGCGAGGCACCTACAGTAACAAAAATATCCGGAAGAATTACAGGCAACTCTTTAGATGGAAAAAGTAAAATAATCCGATTGGTGTTTGCAGGAAATGGTTTTGCCTCAAGAAAAATAAAAATTAAAGATAGAATTTTTATTTCAGAACCATTTAAAACTCACACATCAATATCTTTCCTGAATGAGCAAGACATTGATGTTTTAAGAGTAAGAGTATTAGATCAGGGTAGAAAAATGCTTGTAACATTAAAATATAATGGCTCAGACATTAACTCCTTACGCTATATCATAAGTACTCCAAAGGGACAATATTTTGGAGACAAATTAAATCTAAATTTATCTTCTGGAGATAGAAGTATAACATTACAAGAGAAAAAAAGTTAAAACTACTGAGCTCAGGCTATATAATATAAAAATGAAATTCGGACTTACTTGCAAAGATAGGATTTGTCCCTAAATTTATAAAAGACTTGGCAAATCCTATCCAACAGAAGGCTTGACCACAGGAAGCTCCAGCTTGTCTGGAGCTATACAATAAAATGAAAAAATCAAATAGTATTTTAAGAATTAAAGATATTCATGCACTAACAAAAGAAGAATCTTCACACGGAGCACATAGATTAGTAAGAACACTTGGTGCATGGGATTTAATAAATCTTGGAATTGGATGCATTATAGGCACAGGAATATTCGTTTTAACCGGAATAGCATCAGCAAACTATGCCGGTCCTGGAGTATTCATTTCTTTTATACTTGCAGGATTTGCCTGTGCACTTGCTGCATTTGTTTACAGTGAGTTTGCATCTCTTGTCCCTCTTTCAGGCAGTGCCTACACTTACGTTTATGTAACTCTTGGTGAACTTGCAGCCTGGTTAATTGGATGGACTTTATTACTAGAATATCTAGTTTCTGTTTCAGTAGTTGCAATTGGCTGGAGTGCATATTTTCACAATATGTTAGCTAATTTTGGTTTACACTTACCAGAAGTATTAACTGCTTCACCAGGTACACCTGATGTTCCTGGTGCTATTATGAATCTTCCAGCTGCTGGTATTACCATTGCGCTTACTTTTTTAGCGATTGTTGGCATTAAAAGTTCTACTGTATTTAACAATATCATTGTCACTATTAAAGTGTCTGTGGTTTTATTTTTTATTGGTTTTGGACTTTTTCATATTCATCCGGAATACTGGCATCCATTTATACCACCACGGGTTGCTACAGCCAGTGGGCATGCAATGGATATTTTACATCTTCCATTTAATGAATTTCTAATTAAATTTTTTCAAGGCACACTAGGAGTTCATAATGACCTTGTTTATCATTACGGCTGGCAGGGGGTTTTAACTGCAGCAGGAATTGTTTTCTTTGCCTATATTGGATTTGATGCAGTATCAACTGTAGCCGAAGAGTCAAAAAACCCTCAAAGAGATTTGCCAATAGGAATACTCGGAAGCCTTGTAATCTGTACAATTTTATATCTTTGTGTTTCTCTTATTTTAACAGGTCTTATTCCTGTAACTATTGATGGAAAACCAAATCCAGCTTTAACAGGACATGAAGCAGGAGCTGCATTATCAGTAGCTCTTACAGCACTTGGTCATAAATGGGCAGCTTTAGTCATTAGTTTTGGCGCATTGTGCGGAATGACAAGTATAATTCTCGTAATGATTGTAGGACAGTCAAGGATCTTATTTTCAATGGCTCGTGACGGTCTTCTGCCAAAATTTTTCAGCACAATACACCCCAAATTCAGGACACCAATAACAGCTTCAATAATCACCGGTGGTTTTTCTGCAGTCATAGCTGCATTTACTCCCATACTTACAGTGGCTGAACTAACAAGCATTGGAACACTTGCAGCTTTTGTATTTGTATCTGTTGCAGTATTAATTTTAAGAACAACCAAACCAGATTTAAAAGCAAAATTTAGATGTCCCGGTATGCCATATACAGCTATAGCAGGCATAATTACAAACTTTCTTTTAATGACTGGGCTTCCTACAGCTACATGGATACGCTTTGTAGTTTGGATGTTAATTGGTTTTGTGATTTATTATATGTACGGTTTCTGGTTCAGTACAATGCGAAAGAAAAGCTAAGAACCAGCTGGCGCTAGAGCTATGTGTGGTATAGATGCAGGTTGTTGTTCTTTTTTCTTATTTGCTTCTCTTGATTCTTGTACTACACCTAAAGCTCCATGCCTTGCACCAAGTCTGTCTATAGCAAGTGCAACATGGTTTAAGTTTTCAAGTCCTGTCCATCTATAAATTAAATCTAAAACAGATCCAATAGCATATTCAATTCCAGACCAAGTATAAAAAGGCTTATGAGATTTTGGTGCTTCACCAGACACTTTTGAAAGTCCTTTTGCAATATATGCTAAATCTGCGTAAATACCAAAACCATCTCTAATTGTTGCACCTAGTTTTTTAAAGCCTAAAATTGTACCTAAGAATGCCCCACCAATTATGCCAGCACCTGAAACAAGGAGATTTTTTTCAGCATTTCTTTCCCCCTTTACAAAGCAAGACATAAATGCTTCTAAAGGATTCTTAGTTTTAAATTCATCTACAATATCCCCAACAATAACTTTTACTGCTAAAAGCATTTTTTTTGCACTATCACCAAAATCTTTATATGCTAAAAATTCATCTTTCTCTACTCCAATTTTAGGATTTGAATGCACCTCACCTAAAATTAACGGACTGTGATCTAATCCACTTCCAAAGCCTTTCCATTGATATAGATCTTCTCCATTTGCAATAGCTGTTGTAATCAGATCTATACCAAATGCTACGGTACCAAAAGAATCTCTATTCCAGAATCGATTTATAGTACTAAAAATAGCAGTTGCATATACTGCAGCTTTATTACTCCAAGTTGAAATTTTATCGACTAATTCGTTTTGATTTTTAAGAACGTGAGTTAATATAAAACTTGCAGCACTTGATAGTCCTGTAAAATACGTAGCCGGTGTAACTAAATATTTTTCAAGGTTGTTTAATGTATTTTCCTGTTCAGGTGTTAATTTACTTTTTGCTGGTGGTTGATTATTTTTATTTTGTGTACCAGTAGCTGTAGTTGGATTACCAGTATTCATTCCAGATTTTGTTACAGTTGCAAACGACATACATATCCTTCTAATTTATTCATCAAATACAGACATAAGAAAAACTCTAATGAGTTTTTTATTCTCAAAAGATTCCAAATGATGTCTAATTTTTAACTTAAGTCTCATCTTAATAACTTCCAGGTCCTAACCACAATGTTTATAAAGATTCTGAAATATACTTAAATAATAGCAAAAATCTGTAATGCCAGTAAATAGTTAAGAGGCTCATTTTACAAGCTTTTTCTTAACCTCTTAACCCAAAAAAATGACTTATCTTACTTCTTTTTAAAACTAAGCTTGGTTGTTTTATCTTTTTTAGTAATAGGGAAGGCTGCAGAGATTATACCTTCCGGTGTAGATATGACAATGACTGCATCAGTCTTTTCACTTACATTCTGTGGAAGTTCAAAATTAACTTTTAAGAATTTACTTCTATGAGTTACAACTTTCTTAGTTAAGTCAGCTCCTAATGAAGATGGATAAATTGTTATCGCTGTATTGGGATCTGGAATTCTTGGATTTGCCTTGAAAATTTCTACTCCATCTTTAGTGAAGTATACCTGCCTACTTACAAAGTTAATGCCTCTTATGTCAACAGTTAGTTTTCTACCCTTTTTATGTATTGTTATTCTCTTAATTTTTGGTTTTCCAATTTCCAGCCTGTTTGGATTTTTAATGGTAACTATATCTACATTCAATAAATCAATAACTTGAATAATACCATCAAGTTCTGTTCCATTTCTTCCATGCAAAACAAATAATGATTCACCTATACTTATATTATCCGGCAATGTCAGAGTAAGAATAAATTTATCTTCATTTCCTACTATTTCAGTTATCTCAAATGGAATATTCATAAACATTGTTCCAGTACTGTCTGTAATATCAATCGAATCAATGTGGAGTTCTGAAAATGGAACAATAGATATAATTTCAAATGATGGGTTAGCTCCCGGATACGAGAATCCAACCTTACCTGTAATATTGTCTTCAACCAGAGGTAATTCAACAAGAGCCGGTAGGTGCGGTGTTGACGTAATTTGAATAAAGTTTAAGTTATCTGGTATTAAATTAGGTTCACACATACCCGATACATAAGCTGTTCCAATCTTACAAGTGGGCAATCCAAGGAACTCACAAGTTTGTATTCCACTTGAAGTACAGATAAAGTGATAACCACTAGGACAGAATGGAACATTATTCATACAAGTCGGTGTAATTGACAAACAAATTCCTTGTGAAAATACATTTCCAAGCAAGCAACCCGGTAGTCCAAACTGGCAGATTGGGACACCACTTGAGCTGCATATAAAACTAAATCCACTAGGACAAATAGGTCCATTTAAGTTACAGGATCCTATAGTTCCTGAGCTACCACCTGAAGTAGAAGTTGTCGTATCAGGAATAAGACCACTTGTACCAGATGTAGTACCTGAAGTAGTTCCAGATGTAGTCCCTGAAGTGGTTGATGAGGAAGGTGTAGAAGACATTATAGAAGTTAATCCAGAAGATGAACTTGATACACAGAGAAAATCATTTGAACAAATATTTGCATTGTTACTGCAACATCCAAATATACAACAGCTTCCTCCACAGATAGTAAAGCTACAACCACCATTAGAAGTAGTACTGCTCATAGTAATTGTAACTCCACTACTTGAACTGCTTGATGATGAACTCGATGAGCTACTTGAGCTTGATGACGATGAACTAGATGAGGTTGTTGTTCCTCCACTACTTGACGAACTACTTGATACACCTGTACCTGAACTACTTGAACTTGATGAACTGCTTGATGCATTTGCACCTGAGCTACTTGAACTTGATGTTGTCGATGATCCTCCACTTGATGATGAACTTATCATTCCGCCGCTTGAGCTTGATGATGAACTTCCTCCAGATGTGGTGGTTCCACTTGTACTTCCACTTGATGAGCTGGAACTACTTGATAAACTGCCTGATGATGACACACATGACCCATCAGGAAAATTATTTACTTCTGCTGAATAATTTAATAGTACATTTGATGCTGTCAGTGCTGTATTGTATACCCTTGCCTTGGCTACCTGTCCATTAGTATAGTCTCCATTAAAACTGCCTGCTCTTCCTACTGTCTTATTGCCAGCTACTGAGTCTGATACTACTATCTTTCCTGTATAACTTTGAGCTGTTCCATATGGCACTCCATTTAAGTACAACTGCACTGTTTTTGATACATCATCTCTTACTGATGTAATATTATACCAAGTACTTGCTAGCAACGGTGTTGTTCCATCAAAGTTTAATGAACTAGTATCAGTATGTCTTTGATAGTATCCTAAGACTGCTCCACCATTTCCTACTCGTAAGCTGCCTTGGCTTATGTTTCCACTTCCATTAAAGTCTCCATAGAAATATGTGAACATTGTTGGATCTGTGAACTTAGCCCATACGCTTATTGTTTCACTTCCATTTATATTCAATAATCCTGGTTGTCCAATATTTACAAAATCATCTGTTCCATCCAGTTTCAATACTGATGGATTGCACATTACATTTGCTCCATCCCATCCACTTACTGCACCACTTGGAAGCATTATATTAGTTAGTGCTCCATTATTTCCATTTAATGTCAGATCTATCCATGTACTGTTTGCATCAAAGTTATCTGCAAAATTACCAGCTCCATCTATATTTGCTGCATCCAAATTCAATATCAAATTCGCAAGTACAATTCCACCACTACTTGAACTTGATGACGATGAACTAGATGAACTTGTCATTCCTCCACTACTTGAGCTTGTTTGACAAATCAAAAATGATGTACTGCATGCATTTGAATTTGGCACACAGCAGGTAAGTGTTCCATTCATACATATTGGTACTAGTGAGTTTACACTGCAAGCTACTATTCCACCATTACATTGCGGTGTCCCAGATGAGCAGAACAATCCACCTGAGCTACTTGAGGATGAGCTGCTTGAACTTGATGATGAACTTGAGCTTGATGAGCTACCACCAGAAGTTGTGGTCCCACTTGTAGTACAAACTGGTGTTGTTACTTGGCAGCTTAAGTTCATACAGCAGAGGAATATATCACCAAAGCAATTTACTGTTCCAGAAATACATACAGGCAATTGACCTATTTGACAGAAGAGATTTCCACCCTGACATAAACAACACACATTACCTGAAGATGAACTGGATGAAGAAGAGCTACTTGAGCTTGTTGTAGTTCCACCCGATGATGAACTAGATGAACTTGTCATTCCTCCACTGCTTGAACTACTAGAGCTTGTTGTTGAACTATTAGTTAGGCATACACCCATTACAACAAAACTACCATTGATACATGTTGGGGTAACCATCACACCTACTATAAAACATTGAGATGCAAAACCTGGAGGACATGTGAAAGTAGTACCAGAACAACAAGTGGGTTGTAATCCAACACATACTGGAACACAACCTGAAGATGAACTGGATGAAGAAGAGCTACTTGAGCTTGTTTGGCAAATCAAAAATGATGTACTGCATGCATTTGAATTTGGCACACAGCAGGTAAGTGTTCCATTCATACATACTGGTACTAGTGAGTTTACACTGCAAGCTACTATTCCACCATTACATTGCGGTGTCCCAGATGAGCAGAATAATCCACCTGAACTGCTTGAGGATGAGCTGCTTGAACTTGATGACGAACTTGAGCTTGATGAGCTACTTGAACTTGATGAGCTACTTGAACTTGATGAGCTACTTGAACTTGATGAGCTGCTTGAACTTGATGAGCTACTTGATGACGAAGAAGTACTAGAAATTACAGGTATGCATCTTGCTATTCGCATTTCACCTGTAACATGATCGTGGCAAATAGGGTCATTTGTACTTGGTACACAATGAAACTCTTCATTAGGAGCACAGTTAGGAGTAAAGCCTGAACAACAATAAGTACCACCAACACATTTAGGAGCAGTACATCCTGCTACTCTTGATTCTCCTGTTAGATGATTGTGGCAAATTGGTATATTTGTACTTGGTACACAATGGAACTCTTCTGCACAAGTACAGTCTGGGACA
>JGI1358J11329_10003406_pt1 | contig 11865 bp, 14 predicted proteins | sample Subgroupgradi54m_FD_11329 | JGI IMG/M metagenome (IMG submission 11329)
TTAGTATTTCATACATTTCGTTATCGACTAAAATGGCATCACAGTAAGGCAGAACTGTGGACAGCATTTCAATATCATTCACCATACCGATGTTAGGAGGTTTTTTTCTGCCACCATGTGCTGCTTGATGCGCCAAACATGCCCACAATAATGCTTGAATATGATTACTCGGTATTTTTAATAGTTCTTTGGAATTCAAAAATTGGATTACTGCGGTCAAATTTTCTTCATTCATGCCAGGTTTTCCTGGTGCGGATCTGACGAGAGAGCTCAATATAACTCCTGCATCATCTAATGCCAATGCCGTTACTTCTTCAGCTGTTAATTGCAGTCTTCCCGCCTCAAATTCTCCTAGTTTCATCGTACTATCTATAAAACGTCTTAAAATTGTCTTCCCCCATATCAAACCTTCTTCATGATACCAGTCTTGGAATTTTTTATTTTTTTCACTTTGCCATCTTTGGAAAACTCCAGTAACTCCATTGTGTGCTTTCTGCTTAATCTTTCGCATCTCTATTATCTCGTCGTTTTGGATTTTAAAATTTATACTAATCCTAAATCGATCTTGCCACTCATTGATTGGTCCTAAGAATACTGTGCTCCTTTTTATTTGTGGGGTATTTTTTCCGAAATGATTTTCAAATTGCCATGTTAATTGGAATCTTTTTATCGTGGCAGGATCATGGAAACTTAACCCGTGAGATAAATGCTCGTACATTTTTTTAAGAGCAGAGGTGTGCTGGTACAAAAGCGATTCAGCTTGATGGAAAGTTGAATCAGGACATATAACTAATTGTAATTTAGTTAAAATATCGAGACGCTCAAATAGATCGAACCAAACTTGATCTATTTTTTTACTTTTTCCGATTTTATCGTTAATTGCTTTCATCATTTCGCTAACTGCGAATTGATCAAGATAGATGATTTTCTTATTCAGCGGAGGCAATCTATAGCTGTTCGTATACCAACACTTTTTACATCTTCTGGTATAACTGTTACCTCCGATCATCAGTATTCCATAGCAGTCTTCCTCTTTGCATTTTAAACATTTCAAATAAGGTGGATTGATAAAAATCGTAGGGTCGATTTTAAAAGTTTTGCTCATCAAAAATTGTTAAAAATATTCTAAAATTTTTTATTTCAACTCCGCTTCGGCATCACCAGTGACACAATGGCGAACAAAGCCAGCCCTGTCAGCACAATGGAGCCTCCGCTGGCGAGGTTGTAGAGGTAAGAGACCCAGAGGCCGATGACGACGGAGAAAAGGGCGAGGAAAACCGCGATAACGGCGGTGGCTTTAAAACTGTGAGCCAGGCGTTGGGCGGTGAGCACGGGGATGACCATGAGGGCGCCCACCAGCAGTACCCCCACCACCCGGATGGAAATGGAAATGAGCAGGGCGGCCAGGAGCATTTGGAGTAAGTTGAGGAGCGTGACGCGGAGGCCCGAGGCGCGCGCGACTTCTTCATCGAAGCTGATCAGGTAAAATTCTTTGAAAAAGGCGATGACGCTCACAAAAATGAGGGGAGCCACCACGGCCATGATCTTTAAATCATCAGGACTCACGGTGGTGATACTGCCGAAAAGATAGGACATAAAGTTGGCGTTCGCCCCTTTGGCAAACCCCAGGAGCACCACGGCCAAGGCTAAACTGCCCGAAAGGAAAACCACCAGCACCGATTCGCTGAGTAATTTTTGACGGGAGCGCATGAGCTCCATGCCAAGCACCGCGACGAGCGAAGCCGCCATGGCCATGAGGATGGGGTGGATGCCCAAAATCACCCCCAGCGCTACCCCGGCCAAAGACACGTGAGCCAGCGTGTCGGAAATCATGGAATACCGCCGCGCCACCAAAAAAATACCGATGAGCGGGGCGATGACGGCAATCATCACTCCGGCCTCGAACGCCCGTTGCATGAAATCGAATTGGAAAAGGCTGAGCATGGCTAGTGGCTGTGGGAAATAAATTTGACGTTCTGGCCATAAATCTTTTCCAGGTTTTCCGGGCTGAAAAAAGCTGCCGGGCCCTGATGGCACACCAATTTGCGGTTGATGCAGAGTACGCAATTGACTTCTTTGGAAACAAAATTGAGGTCGTGGGTCACAAACAGGATGGTGAGCCCGAGTGTTTCGCGCAGGCTCCGCAAAAAGGCGTAAAAGATTTCCTGATGGGCCAGGTCGACCCCCACCGTCGGCTCATCCAAAATGAGGAGTTTGGGTTCGGCCGCCAGCGCCCGCGCGATGAACACCCGCTGTTTTTGCCCGCCGGAAAGCGAATCGAGGGGGCGGTCCTGAAGGTCGGCAAGTCCCGTCATCTCGAGAGCCTTTTCCGTCATTCGATCGTCCTGGGGCGTGAAAAAACGGAGCAGGCCCCGGGGCGCCGTGCGGCCGCTTTTGACCATTTCCCACACGGTGGTGGGGAGCGGAACGGCGCTTTCGGACGCGCGCTGGGGCACGTAGCCGATGTGAGTCAGCGCCGCCCGATTGAGGGGCTTTCCAAAAATCCGGATCATTCCCTGCGTCGGTCGAATCAGGCCGAGGAGAAGTTTGAGGAGCGTGGTTTTGCCGGCGCCATTCGGGCCCACAATGCCCACGTACTCTCCCGGATACACGTTAAAGCTGATGTCTTCGAGAATGACATTTCCTCCGACTTGGTAATGGAGGTCGGTGACCGAAAGGATGGGGTCTTGTTTTAGCGGCATTGTAACGCCATTCTAATGTTTTTCAGGTTGTTTTGCATCAGGGAAAAATAATCGGCGCCGGATTGGATTTCGGCGGCGGTGCGGCCTTCCAGGGGATTCAGCACCAGGGACTGGGCGCCGGTTTCACGGGCGAGCGTTTCGGCGAGGCGTGGACTGGCCAGCGTTTCAAAGAAAATGAATTTGATTTTTTTCTGCTGTACTGTTTGGACCAGGTCGGCCAGCGTTTGGGGCGAAGGCTCCTGTTCCGGCGAAAGTCCGGCGATGGGGAGCAAAGTCAGCTGGTAGCGCCGGGCCAGGTAGCTATAGGCATCGTGCGACACCACAATTTCACGCGTGGGACAGGACTTGAGGCTGTTTTTGAATGCCTGATCGAGCTTTTGGAGCTGGATCACCGCCGCCGCCGCGTTGGTTTTGTACGCCGAACGCCCGTCGGGATCCGCCTTGGTCAGCGCGTCGCGAATGAGGCCGACTTCTTTTTGAGCGAGCACAGGGTCAAGCCAAAAATGCGGATCATCACTGGTGGCGAGCCCCAGGTTCAGGGCTACGGGAAGGACGGCAACACCTTTGGATTCCAGATCTTTTTGGAGCCGTTCCGCCCAGGGGTCCAGCCCAAAACCGTTGAAGATGAAGAGGTTGGCGCGGTAAACCTCGATGGCTTTGGGCGTGGGTTCGTAATCATGCGGCTCCGTTTGCTCCGGAATTACACGCGTAACGTTGGCACGGTCACCCGCCACTTTTTGGGCCAATTCATACAGCGGATAAAAACTGGCCACCACGTTGATTTTCCCATTGGCCACGGGGCTGGCGGGCGACACGGACTGGCACGCCGTTAAAATCGCGATGATGGCCAAAGTGAGGATTTTTTTCATGGAATATTATTGCGTTCGCATTGTATGGCGATTAAACTCTCATGGCAAACTTTCGCGGCTCAAAACCATGAATACTGTACTCCTGCATGTCATCGGGTGGCTCGTCACTTACCGCTATTGGCTCCTCTTCCCTATCGTGGTGGCGGAAGGGCCGATTGTCACCGTGGTGGCGGGGTTTTTGGTGTTTTTAGGGCAAATGAACTTTTGGATCGTTTACGGGCTGGTGCTTTTGGGAGACCTGACCGGTGACACGCTGTATTACGGACTGGGACGGGGGGGTAAGGCGGCCATCCGTCGCTGGGGAAAATTTGTCGGCCTCTCGGAAAAGTTGGTGGAAAAACTGGAACGCCATTTCCACAAACACGCGGGTAAAACCCTGCTCTTGGGGAAACTCGCCCATGGGTTTGGGGGGCCGGTGCTGGTGGCGGCGGGGCTGGCGCGTATGCCTTATACAGAATTCCTTTTTTACAATCTGGTCGCGACGGCCCCCAAGTCGTTTGCCCTGTTGCTCGTGGGATATTACTCCGGCGGAGCTTTTGTGCAGATGAATCATTATTTGACGCTTTTTGGAGCCGTGTTTTTGGGGATCGGGCTTGCGATTCCCATGACTTACCTTATAATTCCCAAAGTGAGCCAAGGGGTGGTACGGCTCCTAAAATTGGATCAACGCAGTTTATGAAAATTCTGATTGCCAACGATACGTTTTATCCCGACCTGAACGGGTGTGCGTATTTTACCCACCGATTGGCCTTGTGGCTCATGGGGCGGGGGCATGAAGTGCTCGTGATCGCGCCCTCCCGGACGTTCCGGAGCGAATGGACTGAGCGGGGCGGAGTGAAGGTGTTTGGTGTGTGGTCGCTGCCGACCATCCATTACGCGGAGTTTCGCTTTTGCCTCCCGTTTTTCATCAAAAGCCCAATTGCCCGGGCTATCCGGGAATTCAAACCCGACGTGGTCCATGTGCAGGGGCATTTTATGGTGGGGCGAACGGTGGTGAAGGCGGCGCGGGAGCTTGGGTTAAAAGTGATGGGCACCAACCACTTCATGCCCGAAAATCTTTTGCCCTACCTGCATTTGCCCCGCCGCGCGGAAGAGTGGCTGACGCGGAAGGCGTGGAATGACTTTCGGAGCATTTTTGAGAAACTGGACCACGTGACTTCCCCCACCCAAACGGCGGTGGATTTGGTAAAAAAATATGGTTTTTCCGCCCCGATCCAAGTGGTTTCCAATGGCATTGATCTGAAGCGGTTCCGACCGGGGCTGGACGCGGCGTACCTGAAAGGGCGGTACCAGCTCCCCGATAAACCCATCATGCTTTACGTGGGTCGGCTGGACACGGAAAAGAACGTGGCGTTGATTTTGCGCGCGCTGGCCAAGGTGGATCCGGCCGTGGCCCCCCACTTTTTGATCGGTGGAAAAGGGTTTGAAACGAAGGGGCTGAAAGAGCTCACCCAAACGCTGGGACTCGGGGATCGGGTGACTTTTGCCGGTTTTGTGCCCGATGAAGATTTGCCAAGTCTGTACAACGTGGCGGACGCGTTTGTGATCGCCGGAATCGCGGAACTCCAGAGCCTGGTGACGATGGAGGCGATGGCCACCGGCCTGCCGGTGATCGGGGTGGATGCCATGGCCCTGCCCGAGCTGGTACACGACCAGGAAAACGGCTTTTCATTCCCCCCCGGAGATGCGGATCGGCTCGCCCAGGCGATTCAGGCGTTATTTACGGATACGGAACGGCGAAAAAAGATGGGCCAAAAAAGTCTCGAAATCATCCAGGCTCATTCGATTGATAAAGTGATGGCTACGTTTGAAGAGCTTTACGGTTCACTCGTTTGACCGCTTCGTACACGGCCAAATACAACAAACTCCCCAAGCCCGCGTACAGCCAGTCGCCGAGTGTGAGAGGGGCGGTTTGGAGGAATTGCGAAGGGGCGGGAACGTACACCAGCACGAAAACCAGGAGCAAAGAAACGCCGATGCTCACCCAGAGGCGCCAGTTCGACCACACGTAGCGGGTGAAAAGGGATTCGTTGGCGCTGATACGCTTGTACAGGATATTCACCCACGAAATCACCACCAGGGTCACGTACGTGAGCGTGGTGGCCCGGGCGTACAGCGGATGGGTAACCTCCAGGCCGACAAACGAAATGCCGTTCCGGTAAAACAGCCCGAGGAAATTAAGGAAGGCGATGGCGCCCATCAGACAGCCCGTCCAGGCCATGTTGACCAGCGTGAAACGGTTGAAAACGTGGTCGCTGGGTTTGCGCGGCGCTTCGGCCATGATGGCCTCCTGCGGCGGATCCCAGGTGAGGGCGGTGATCGGCAAAAGCTGGGCGACCAGGTCGACCGCCAGGATTTGGAGGGTGAGGATGGCCAATGGGGTTTTAAAGAGGGCTGTGGCCGCCAAACTCAAAAGCACCACCGACAATTCCCCCGTGTTGGTGGTGAGCGATGAGCGGATGGTTTTGACGATGTTAGAGAAAATCGTGCGGCCTTCTTTGACCGCGGCCACGAGCGTCCCAAAACTGTCGTCGAGCAAAATAATTTCCGCGGAATCTTTGGCGACTTCGGTCCCCGTTTTTCCCATGGCCACGCCGATGTCGGCGCGCTTGAGGGCGGGAGCGTCGTTGACGCCATCCCCCGTGACGGCCACGATTTCACCCGCGCGCTTGAGGAGCCCCACGATACGGAGCTTGTTTTCCGGCGAGGTGCGGGCGAAAATCAGGTTGGTGCAAATGAGCTTTTGCAGGAGTTCGATGTCCGACATCGCTTCCAGTTCTTTGCCGGTCACCACCGTGAGTTCGGAATCTTTTTCATCCTGGTTCAATCCGATTTTTTTGGCGATGGCGGCGGCGGTCAGCGCGTAATCGCCGGTGATGATGATGACGCGAATGTGGGCTTTTTTAGCAATCTGGATCGCTTCCGCCACTTCCTCCCGCGGGGGGTCGATCATGGAAGCCAACCCCAAAAACACCAAATCCTGTTCGGCCGCTTCTAAATCCATCGACGGAGAAAAGGCATCGAGTTCGCGGGTCGCATACGCGATATTCCTGAGCGCCATGGAAGCGAATTCATCATCTTTGGTTTTGATGAAGGCGCGATCCTGGTCGGTGAGCGGCCGGATGGTGTGGCCGTCCCAGATCCGCGTGCAGCGTTCCAGCAGGCTTTGGGGGGCGCCTTTGGCGTAGAGGATCGTTTTCCCCTCCTGCTGGCGCACGGAGGACATGCGTTTCCTCACCGCGTCAAAAGCGTACTCTTTGATTTCGGGAACCCGTTTATCCATCTCGACCGGATTCAGCCCCATTTTTTCCCCCAGGGTAATGAGCGCCGCCTCAGTGGGGTCGCCGATGCAATACCAATCCGGGTGTTCCGCGTCGGGCGGATTCACTTTGGCATTGGAAGCAAACACGCCTGTTTCAAAGAAAAGGCGATAAACGTCGGTTGCGCTTTTGGGAAGCGGCTGGCCCGCGGAATCCATCACGCTGCCTTTCGGCTCGTAGCCCACGCCGGTGATGTCCAGAACGGTGGCGCCGATCAGAATCTTCTGCACTGTCATTTCATTTTTGGTCAGCGTGCCGGTTTTATCGGTGCAGATGATGTGCGTGGATCCCAGGGTTTCTACCGCCGAGAGTTTTTTAATGACCGCGTGCTTTTGGGCCAGGCGGTTCGCGGCCAGCGAGAGCGCAACGGAAACTTCGGCCGGCAGGCCTTCCGGCACCATGCAGGCGGCCACGCCGATGGCAAAAATAAAGGCCTCCCGCAGGCTGAAGTGCACGGCGATGGCGATGAAGAACAGGGCCGCGCCGATGAGCACGGTGATGATCGTGAGGCTTTTGGCCAAATGGTTGATTTCGTTCTGCAGAGGGGAAAGTTCAGTGGTGGTCTCCTGGCTCAGGTGCGCGATGCGCCCGATTTCCGTTTGCATTCCCGTGCCGATGACGATGCCCTTCGCATTGCCCATGGCCACGGTGGTGCCCATGAAGGCGATATTGTTGCGATCCCCCACCGGGACTTCCCCGGCAATGGGATGGAGGAATTTGCGGGCCGGATTGGATTCGCCGGTCAGCGCGAAATCATTGGCCCCCAGTTCGTGCTCTTCAAAAAGCCGGAGGTCTGCCGGCACCGCGTCGCCTTCTTCCAATTGGACGACATCGCCGGGAACCAATTCTTCACTCGGGATTTCCATTTCTTTGTTGTTCCGGATCACTTTGGCCTTGGCGGCGATGAGCATTTTGAGGGAGTTCATGATTCTTTCGGCCTTGTACTCCTGCGCAAACCCGATGACGGCGTTCAGGGCTACGATCAAAAACATGATGGTCGCGCTGTGAAAATCCTGCATCCAAATCGAAAGCGCTCCCGCCACGATCAGGATGATGACCATGAGGTCTTTGAACTGGCGCATGAATTTGACGACAATGGATTCTTTTTGAGCCGCGACCAATTTATTCGGGCCGTAAAAAGCCAGCCGATGCCTGGCCTCCTCGGGTGAAAGGCCTTCGGGGTTTGTATTGAGCGCCTTAAAAACTTCTTCGGGCGATCGCTGATAATAAAGGATGCGTTGGACTTCCATTTTTAAAAAATATTCCCTTTATTATACTCTTTTTTAGCGGGGAACGCCACTGCGAAAGGTGGCGAGCGTTTTATAAGGCCCCTGAGGATCCCGATAGCTTTGCATCAAGTGGAACGCGTCGACGGGGAAAGACGGGGATTCACCCGGGATGAGTTTGGGGACGGCCGGCGGCCCTTTTTTGTAGCGCCCCAGCGTGACGTGAGGAAGAAAACGCTCATCGGGCAGGTAACCCAAATTCCCCATGGCCGCCCGCACCCGTTCAGCCAGTTGGTGCAAAGCAACTCCGCCCCGGCAGACAATCCAAACTCCGCTCGGGGCCTTGGGATTCGGAAAAGGCAGCGCCTCGTGGAGCGTCACCGGAAAAGCCGTAAATGAGATACCATCGAGCCTGTTTTTGATTTCCGGCAACCGTTCTTCGGGAATATCATCGCCGAGGAATTGGAGCGTCAGGTGAAATTCTTCCGTATTTTTCATTCCGGGAAAGCGCGTTTGGAGTTCGCGGCAATACGGATAAATTTCCGGCGGAAGGTTGATGGAGATGAAGAGGCGCATATTTTATGGGGACATTATAATCCAATTAATTCATGCTCCACCATGGACGTGTGATAAGCGATTTCTTTGTTGGTAATGTTTTCCCGATTGCCTTTGAAATAAAGAGTAACCGGAGCAAGAATGTTATTGAGCTCAATCAGTAATACAATCATTCGGAAGGCGTGGCTTTTGCCTCTGGAAATATCCTGGGATTTGACGCGTATTTTGTAGGCCCTTCCACCAAGCCAAATGCTGAGCCGTGGATCAAAAGTTTTAAGAGCAAAACGAATGTCTTTTGCTAAAGACCGATACTTTTTTAAGTACGGTTTAAGTTGTTTTTGAAAATGATGTCCAAAATAATACTGATAATTCATTTAGATTCTCTTATTCGTCTTACTTCTTAATCTTTCAGCAAGTCAGCCATTTGTTCTTCCAGGGGGGGAAATTTTCTTCCTTTTAATTTTTTTGCAATGGAATCCGTTAACCCCTTCATGATAACCTGAAATTCCTCATCGGTCAAATCCCGATCCAAATTCTTAATGAAATCCATGACTGCGAAACGAAAAAGTTCGGCCTTGCTGGTGAACCCCAACTTTTTGATGGTTTGATTAATTTTTTGCTCAAGAGTTGGGGTGATGGTGAAATTAACAATCGGCATATTTAAATTACATTAAATCTATATATAGTATATATAAGATCAATATTGAAATCAAGACATAAGGCGCAATTGACTTTAAAAAGTATAAAATGTATAATGGAAGTTGTAATTATTACAACTTCGGTATCATATATTGATTATGGAGCATCTTGTCGCACGACTCTACCAGACTTCCAAAAATATTCTGACGGTCAAAGATCTGGCTTTGATTTGGGGGGAAGGCAACCGCGACCGCCTGAAAGATAAAATTTTTTATTACGTAAAAACCGGTCTGCTCTTCCGAATCACGCGGGGGATTTTTGCCAAAAACAGAGATTATAACCCCAAAGAACTCGCCACCAGCCTGTACACGCCGTCTTACATCAGCTTTGAAACGGTTCTCCGTGAATCGGGAATGATTTTTCAGCATTATGACAGCCTTTTTGTTGCGAGCCATTGGTCGCGTTCCGTTGAGCTGGATGGTCACCGCTTCACGATTCGAAAATTAAAAAATGAAGTACTTTATAACCCTACGGGTATCATACAACAGGAGGGGTTTAGTATCGCCGAGAAGGAGCGGGCTTTTTTGGACATGATTTACCTTTTTCCGGCCTATTATTTTGACAATCTTCGTCCGCTGGACTGGGAAAAATGTTTTGAGTGGGTTAAACTTTATCAGAATCGACAATTGGTTAAACGCCTTAACACTTATCACAAAAACCATGCTGAATAGAACCAAACACCAGCTCATCATGGGGCAAATCCTCCGCGATATTTACAGCGACGTGACCGTGGCCCCTTTTTTGGGGCTCAAGGGCGGCACCTGCGCTTATTTTTTCTACGATTTACCGCGTTTTTCCGTGGATTTGGATTTTGATTTTCTTGCTGACTCGGCAGAGCAGGCGCCCATTGTTTTTGAAAAAATAAAAACGATTCTTCAAAAATACGGGGTTATCAAAGACGAGGCTATCAAGCGAAATACTTTGTTTTTCATGCTGTCTTACGGCGAGGAAGACCATAACATCAAAGTTGAAATTTCCACGCGGGTTCCACTCCCCGACCTCAAAAAACAGTATGAAATGAAAGAGTTGTTGGGCATGGCCATGCTCGTGGCCAAACCGGACTATCTGTTCGCGGGTAAGCTTTCGGCTTTGGCACTACGAAAAGAAACAGCTATGCGGGATATTTACGACGTTCACTTTTTTGCAAAAAAAAATATGGCGGTGAACGAAGATGCGGTGAAAGCTTTTACCGGAAAAAGCCTGAAACAGGTTTTACCCCAATGCATTGAGGTAGTCGAAAAACTCAAGGACAACCAACTCCTGCAAGGGCTTGGGGAACTTTTGGATGTCAAAGAAAAGCAGTGGGTGAAGCAAAATCTGAAAGCCGAAGCGCTTTTCATGCTCAGGAACTACCAGTCTGCGCTCCGATAAAAACGACGCCTCTCAAAACCCTTGTGTTTCGGGCCGTTTTTTGCTATAATATTTAGATTAATTGAATATGCAAAATCCCTTTCAGCAATACGCCGACGCGGTGATCGCGCCTGAAACCCAGGTTCGGCTGAACCAGCCGTTGGCGACGGATAGCCTGAATCCTGAAGAGGAAGCCTTTTTGAAAGATCTGACGGAGAAGCTGGAAAAAGGCGGGCTGGACCCCATGAACACCCGAACGCTGTTCAACCGCGCCGTGTACGACAAGCTGAGCGAATCGGAGCAAGAGGCTACCGACATGACCGCCATCAACGTGATGGGCATCCTGCGGCAAATCCAGCGGCTGTGGGCCGAAAACCATCACCAGACGTTTCAGATTCAGAACCTCGTGCACACGGTGTTCCGGATGAAATCCCGTTTTGAGGAGAAGCACGGGGATGTTTTTATCATTTAACTCAACTGTCGTTCTGAGCAACGCGAAGAACCTGCCCTATTACTACCAATCCTGAGATTCTTCGCTTCGCTCAGAATGACATACAAGAATGGGAGACGGAGATTTAATCCCCACCGGCTATCACTCCCGGAAAACGGATCCGGCCTACGCCAAAAAGATCCGTGAAGGGGGCAAGCGAGCCGACGCGATGAGGGCCCATCGGGAACAGCATCATGCCACCCTGGAAGTGCCTGTCGCGGAAACGCAGCTCAATGAAGATTTAAAGAAATTGGGCAATGCGTAACCTAGCAGATCCTTCGGTCGCCTGTGGCGCCCTCAGGATGACAACTATGACCAACGCTGAACAGCAAATCATCGCGCTGATCGAAAAAAACCCCTACCTCGCGGAGGATTTGAAAAAACGGTATATCCTGGCGCTTTTCCTGATGGACACCAAACAGCAGGAGGATTACCTGGAACTCTGGAAAGCCTTCGACAGCCGCTGTAAAAACATCGCCGCCGGGCATTTTAAGCTGGAGACGACCGACGTCACCAACATCCTGCGCTCGGTGGACGAAGTGAAACGCGAACTGATCCAAAAAATTAAATCCTCTCACCCTTAATTATGGCCGCCGACGGGTCCCTGGACCTTACTAAAATCACCGAAGTGTTCGGAAAGCTCACGGACGCGCT
>JGI1358J11329_10003415_pt1 | contig 11859 bp, 15 predicted proteins | sample Subgroupgradi54m_FD_11329 | JGI IMG/M metagenome (IMG submission 11329)
GCTGGGACGGCAAGGACCTCGATGGGCGCACGCTCTCGGTCTCCTTCGCCCGCCCACAGGGCGATCGCCCTCCTCGCCGCGAAGGCGGTGGTGGGTACGGCAATGACCGTGGCGGCTACGGCGGGAACGACCGCGGTGGTTACGGAGGTGGTGGAGGCGGGTACTAATCAGCCTCTCCTCAAACACAAAACCCGCGCCCCTGGCGCGGGTTTTGTGTCCTATTGACATTATTTTGTAGTGTGTATATAATGGCCCTAGCTGACCTTTCAGCTGTACATACCACCACCATCACTCTAGGGAGAGTCTCATGTCAGAGGTAGTCACGGCGACCCAGTCCACCACCCCGTCCCCGTCCAAGCGCCCCGCCCGAGCGGTGTCGCGCAGGACACTTTGGGATGGCGATCTCGTCTCCATCCATGTGCCCGAGAGGGCGGAGGTTCGCATCTTCGACCGGGAGGGTGAGAAGTTCACCTATCTTGCCTTCCAGTTTGCAATCGACGGAGGGAAGTTCATTGACGTGTTCGTCCGGCCGGCGGGTTCGGAGCTGATCGGCACCGAGGTCGAGGGCTGGCTCTCGATCTGCGAGAAGCGGGAGAATGGCCGAGTGTCCAGGTACATCGACATTGAGTCGGTCGATGAACTCGACGAGGTCGACCCCGACGAGCCGGTCGACCGATGTGTCACCGTCGTGCCGGTTCGCGCGAGCGAAGTGGAGATTCGGGAGGGGTGGACGTTCTTCGACATCCCCCACCCCTTCAAGCGCGAGAGGACGCTACGCGGAGCGATTCTCCTTTATCCGCTTGGCGAGAAGGTTCGCATCCGCAAAACGGTGGATGCGGATCCCAAGCCAATGAAGGCGTCTGTGGAGGCCGAATACGCGGAGCCCGTGGCGGAAGCCACCGAGATCGGCGGCGTGGTGCTGGCCCAAGCTGCGCCCGAGCCGGAGTTCGTCGAGACGAACCTGGGGGAGACTCCCGAGCCCGTGCGGATGGGCGAGATGCCGCGCAAGCCGAGGAGCACGTCGCGGCGCAATACCGAAAAGAAAAAGTTGGTATCGAAGTCGCCCCAGGTCGATCCCGCGCGGCTCAAAGAGCTCGTGGAGAACGGCTTCGGCATGCGTCCGCAGGAGGGGGCAACTTCCGTCTTCTAAAAAACACGATACGTGGGGCGCCGCCGGCAACGGTGGCGCCCTTTCCTTTTATCCGCTTGAATGCGGGCATGACTCGGGATGAGCAGTGGGTGCTTGAAGAGAAGTATGATGTTTCGAGTATGAAAGACCTCGTAGGTCTTTCATTGACGACATTTGAAGCAGACAGAGCCCGGCTCGCCGCAGGCGAGCCGGTGGCGTATGTCATTGGATCCCAACCCTTCCTCGGCCTTAAGATTTTTCTTGATTCCAAGCCGCTCATCCCCCGCTCCGAGACGGAGTGGTGGGTCGGGCAAATGCTAGCTGCTATCAAGCCGGAGCCGTCGGAGCGAAAAAAGGGGATAGGACTTGGCCTAGCGGCCCGGAGCGTGCCCTTTTTTCGTTCTGGCGGTGAAGGCTTGGAAAATATGCGACCTCCGAAATCCGTTGCCAGCTTGCGCGTCCTCGATCTCTGCGCAGGCTCGGGCGCCATCGGCTGTGCGATGCTTGCGACGCTCCCGGAGGCGCACGTCTACTTCGGCGAGATTGATCCGGCGCATGAAGCGACGATACGCAAAAATATCGAGATGAGTGGTTTCGATGCCAAACTCACACATATCGGCATTGGGGATCTCTTCGCGCCATTCTCGGATGTGAAGTTCGATCTCATCGCCTGTAATCCGCCTTATGTCCCGAGTGGCCGGGAGCTCCCTGTAAGTGTGGCCCAGTACGAGCCGGCGCTTGCGCTACGCGCGGGCGATGATGGTCTTGCGCTCATCCGCCGCATCGCTATCGAGCTACCAAATCACCTGACAGAGCGTGGCGTGGCTTGGATCGAGTGCGACAGTACTCATGCGGAGGCCGCCAGCGCTCTCTTCGAGGGCGCTGGTCTGCAAGCGGACATACGCACCGACCAGTACGGCTTCCCGCGCGTCATCGTTGTATCATTCTCCTGATGCCTGACCAGCCGCTCCAACCCTTTGCCTTGCCACAAGGTATTTCTATTCATCTCTCGGCGGGTTCTACCATTGGCTGGGCGCTCTTGCTCGTCTTCCTTATATGGGCTGTCTATACGCTCGTCGCCTCCTACCACTGGATACGCTACTCGCACGCGCCGGCAGTGGCCCTCCCGGCTATCATCGCTCACCTCGCCGTCTCTGCCGCGCTCATGAGCTTCGCGCTCTCGGGCGCCTTATTGCCATGATATTTTCCCCCGCCTTCGAGCTAGAGTCGGGCGAGGTCGTCATCCACGAAGCACGCAAGCATTGGCTCCTCTTCGTCTTCGAGCTTTTGCCCTACGCTATCCTGGCCATCATTCCGTTCGCTCTCCCCGGCTTCTTGCGTCTTGTGGGCCCGCTCTCTCCCTATGCCGATCTTATTAACTACGGAGAACCGCTTCCGCGCGCTGTCCTCGGCATCTGGCTCCTTGTCGTGTGGACGAGCGCCTGGGGTGCCCTCACTCGCTACTATCTCAATCTCTGGATACTTACCGATAGGCGCATCGTCGAGATAACCCAGTACCATTATTTTGATCGTGAAGTATCGAGCGTGCTTCTGAACCGCGTGCAGGACGTGACCACCGAGGTGAAGGGCGCTCTCTTCTCCCTACTCGATATCGGCAACATACATGTCCAGAGCGCGGGCGCTGTCGACGAATTCCACATGAACGGCATCGGCTCTCCAGAAGCTCTGCGCGACATCATCCTGAAGAAGGCGAGTGAGAACTCGAAAACTACCGGCGTCTGATATACTCGGACATATGTCCGAACGCCTCTCAACCGAGCCGTACAAGGGTGTGCGCGACTTCTATCCAGAGGACTGGGCCCGGCTGGAGGCGATGTTCGCCACTCTGCGACAGACACTTGGTACGTGGGGCTACGAGGAGTACAACGCCTCCCCGCTTGAGCGCGCCGAGCTCTACGAGTCGAAGACTTCTGAAGAGATAGTGAGCGAGCAGACCTACACCTTCACCGACCGCGGGGATAGGCGCGTGACGCTCCGACCCGAGATGACGCCGACCTTGGCGCGCATGGTTGCGGCTAGGCGCCGCGAGCTCGCTCTCCCCTTGCGCTGGTTCTCCATCGGCAACCGCTTCCGCTACGAGCGGCCACAGAAGGGGCGCTTACGCGAGTTCTATCAGACCGATATTGATCTCGTCGGGCTCCCTACAGGCGAGGCGGACATGGAGATACTCTCGCTCGCCCACGCCCTGCTTGCGGCCTTTGGCACTACAGACAGCGATTTTGTCATTCGCGTCAATTCGCGCACTCTCCTCAACGCCGCGTGCAAAGCGGCCGGGCTCAAGGGCGAGGCCGTGAAGCGATATCTCCATCTCCTTGACCGTAAAGCCAAGATGCCCACCGAAGAATTCGCCCAAGCACTTGGTGCGCTCACCGACAAAGACCCGCTCGCGTTTATCGACAATACGAACAAAGATCTGGATGTCGCTCGAGAAAAGCATGCTTTGCTTGACTTGCTCGACACACTTGCAAAACGCGGCGTCGCCAATACTGTCTTCGATGCCACCATTACGCGCGGCTTCGACTACTATACCGGCATGGTCTTCGAGATCTTCGATACGAACCCAGAAAACCCACGTGCGCTGTTCGGTGGTGGCCGCTATGACGGATTGATGGCGCTCTTCGGGAGCGAACCAGTTCCCGCAGTCGGCTTCGCCATCGGCGAAGTCACCCTCGGCGACTTCCTCACAACGCACAAACTATCGCTCGACCTGGCCACGAACCGGCCCCAGCTGTATCTGGGCACGCCAGGCGCCCTCGACATACCGGGCGCCCAGGCCTTCGCCGCAGAACTCCGAAAAAAAGGCTGTCGCGTCTTCGTCAACCTCACGGAGCGGACGCTTGGCGACCAGATTAAAGACGCGGTAAAGCGCGGTATTCCACTCTTCATCGCCTATGGCAAAGATGAAACCGCAAACGGCACCGTGCGAATGAAGGTACTCGCAACCGGCGTCGAATCGGCATTCTCGGCACGTGACCTGCCTCTCCACCTCGCCTCCGGCAGCTGATGCTCATGCGTGCTATCACCTTCGACATTGAATCAATCTCGGATAGTAATGTGCGCGGACGTGTCAATGTTGATGAGCAGGAGCTGACCGTCGTCGCTATACATGATTCGCAGACGGGCGAGTACGCCTCCTATTCGCGTGAAGAGCTCCCTCGGCTCTGGCCTATCATCGAGCGTGCCGATCTCCTCATCGGCTTCAATTCAGATACGTTCGACATTCCTTTATTGAACCGCTACTACCCTGGCGACCTAACAAACATGCGCTCGCTTGACTTGCTCTCCGAGGTAGCGAAAGCGCTCGGTCGACGCATCCGGCTCCAGTCGCTTGCGCAGGCAACCTTGGGCAAGGGCAAGGCGGGGGATGGGCTCGCGGCCATGGACTGGTGGCGTGAGGGCAAGCACGACAAGGTGCGCGAGTACTGCATTGAGGATGTGCGGCTGACCCGCGAGCTCTATGACTACGCGCTCGCTCATGGCGTCTTGAAGTACAAGGACTTGCGCGAGATTCGTGATATTAAGCTCGATACCTCCAGCTGGCTCCTCGCTATACCTGGCGAAGCGCGCGCACTCACCCACGCGCTCCCGTTATGAAACCTTCCCCTACTCTCCCAATAGCCATTGTGCTCGGCGGGAGCATCCTCGCGGGCGCTATTTATTTCTCGATGGGCGGACAGTGGCCCTCATTCGCCGGCCCCAGCGGCAACTCTGCTCGCGTGCGCCCTGTCGATACCTCGGATCATATTCTCGGCAATCCGGCTGCACCAATAATGATTATTGAGTACGCTGATTTCGATTGTGAATATTGCAAAGACTTCTCGGGCTCTCTCGAGCAGATTGTCGCGAATGCCGGTACGAAAGGGCAGGTAGCATGGGTCTATCGGGAATTCCCACTCTCTGAATTGCACCCCAACGCGCTTGCGGAGGCGCGCGCCGCCGAGTGCGCCGCGAAGTTTGCGGGTAATGATGCCTTCTGGGCCTTCGCCAATCTACTCTTCAAGAATCAGCCGGCGGACCCTGCGACCTATGGTGCCCTGGCCAAGCAGGCAGGTATCCCGGGTGACACCTTCGCCACCTGCTATGCTGACGCGGCGAATCAAGTCGATGCTCGCATTAAGGCCGATCGGAAGAACGCGCTCGATGCTGGCGCCTCCGGCGCGCCTTATTCCCTCCTCCTTGTGGACGGGAAGGTTACCCAGGTCATCAACAGCGCTTACTCCTATGACGCCCTCAACCAGCTCGTTATGGAAGCCCTCGCTTCGGTAAGGTAAGGTGACGTGAGGTACGCTATACTATCCATATGAACGAGGGGTCCCCGAAGCACGAGCCCATGCCAAGCGAAGAACGTCCGAAGAAAGAGCGAATGATTGCTTTGGCTCTAGAGCTGAGCCAAAGCCAGGAAACATTCTCCTTCCCGGGTCTTGATCCGGACACCTATCCGAAGATTAAAGCTGCCGAGGAAGAATATCCAGGGTACACCACTCCTATAGACAAGCTCGTAGAAAGATTCAAAAGGGAAGGAGTGAAAGTAGTTCTAGGGAAACATCCTGAGAGTGGCAATGTCTTTATTTTGCCATCACAGAGCAACGATATTGAAAATGACAGCATTTCTCCTAAACAGTTGCACACTAGTGAGTTGACGGATGCAAGACTCAAAGAATTAAGCCAGCTCGATAGGAGTTAGTAAAATGTAGGACATCCGATGTCCTACATTTCGAGGGCGGTGCTGTAGTCTGCAAGTGAGGCATCATTAATGATGTCTCGTATCGTTCTTTCTTGTTCCGACCGTGAACCAAGAACGTCGTTAAGCAAGGATGTATCGAGGATGGATGGAAAATTCTTCATACCAGTGTAATCGAGAAAACTGCTCCAGCGATACGCCGAGAGTGTTTTTAGGGCTACTGCCGTGTCGCGTACTCTGCCTTCGCGCCATTCCGGCATTAAAAGGTCGAGAGCGTTGAGGTGGATATAGAACGGAATATAGAGGAAGTGAGCATCACGCTCTATGTGTATCTTCTTGTATTTGCCCTGCCATAGCGAACCAGAGCGTTCATATTTTTCATTGAAGAACTTTGAATAGCCCATACCAAACTTTTGAGCGAACAACGACAGGCTTGTCAGGTCGTCGTCTACAGGCGAAACGAGCAAGTGATAGTGATTGGGCATTAAACACCATGCGAGAATGCGGACAAGAAGGTTCCTCTTATGTTCAGTGCGTGCGACCGAGCCTCGCGCCTCAAGAATATGATTTGGCGCAGGATGCGAGTCATTCATTACGAACAGGTTATGGACGAACCGAGCGCGATCGCCGTCATCAAGAAACACATTGCGCTTATCAACTCCACGATTGCATAGGTGATATATCTCCATGCCTATATTCTAAATGTAGGACATCGGATGTCCTACATTACACCTGTGGACAAGGTTTATGGGTCGATTAGATTCAGGCGGTATAGGTCGAAGGAGTGCTCGCCCTCGAACATGTCGGAGGGGTTGGGGAGCCAGAGGCGGGGGCGCGCTATCTCGGCGGTGGCGTCTTTTATGAGTCGGTGGAACAGGGCGAATTCCTCTGCACACTTGGCGTAGTCGATGATGTATCGCCGGAGCTGGGAGCGGCCATCAGCGTTCCGAGACTTCTTACACTCATAGACCATGAAGCGGCGCACGGGCCGGCCAGTGAGCTCGCGCACCGTGTAGTAGTTGAAGAGAGCTTGCATCACAAATAGAGTCTTGGTCGCCCCGCCCTTCGAAAAAGAATCCACAAATTTGTGGTCGACCACATCCACAGCAGAAGGGTCGAGTCGCGACTCGACGACGAGATCAGAGACGGCGGTGAGCGGGAGCGGGAGGCCCGCCACCGGCACTGTGCCGCGCAGCTCGACCGCGATCACCTTGTGGCGGGGCGCCCGAGCAAGGTAGAAGCCGATGGCGCGTAGATAGTCTGCCTCCATGGCTACTCTCTTTTTCTTCTGCGCTTCTGCGTGGCGCGAGTCTTTGCCTTGCCGAAGTTGAGCTCGGAGTCCGGCACCGCACGTAGATATTCGAGGCCGAGTCTCGTTGCGACCTCTTTGGCCGCGCCACTATAGAAATGCTCAAGAGCTTTATGCCCGGCACGCCCGATGATCGAAGCAGGGTTAGCCGGTGTGTCGTAAATCTTCTCGACATAGCGCTTGTGCCAGGCAAGCGGATTGCGCAAGAATGCCATTAACGACGAATGGCTCCAGTGTGCTATCGGTAGCGGCCTTTGCACTTTTTTTTGCGAGGTTTTTGCGCCATTGGCCGAGTATAGCAAGCGGGGAGTTGTCATGAAGCTGCAATGGACGTAGACTCCGAAAGGACGCTATTTCCGTGCCACGCCAGTGGTCCAACCATCAACAACGAAGGTGACTTATGTGCGCTATCATCGGCCTTGCGAACGCGGCGAAAGCCGCCGAACGGACCATGGCCGGCCTGCACGCCATGCAGCACCGCGCTATCGATTACGCGGGTATCGTTACGACCGACGGCCAGCAGTTCTATGAGCACCGAGGCAAGGGTCTCGCTCGTCAAATCTTCCTCAAGAAGGTGGATGGCGGCAAGGAGATCGTGCTTGACCGGCTCCATGGCCGCTACGCCATCGGCCACTTGCGCTACCCGACGGTGGCTGATCGGCCCGATCGGCTCAACATACAACCGATCGAAGGGCTCTATAACGGGACGAAGTTCTATCTCGCCCATAATGGAAACCTGACCAACCGACAGGAGCTCACAGAGCAACTCCCCGGTCTCCGGCTGGCGACCGATATGGATTCGGAACTCATTGTCCGGCTCCTCGAGCGCAATGCGACCGGAAATATCGTCCGGGACCTGGGTAAGATCTGTGCACGGACGCTTCAAGGTAGCTACTCGCTTGTATTGCTTTTCCCCGATCGGCTCATCGCCGTCCGGGACCCGTCAGGGTGCCGACCGCTCTCAATTGCTCGCAATGGTAATCTCATTGGGGGAAACCTGCGCATTCGAGACGCTCGGTCTCCATCATGTGCGGGACGTGAAGCCGGGAACCATATTTGAGGTTCATGGCAATCCGGTGCAGACCAATGGTTTTTGTTTCGCAGAGGAAACCCCGGCCCGATGCCTATTCGAGCTGGTTTATTTCTCCCACCCGACGAGCCGAGTGTTCGACGTCCCTGCGAGCACATTTCGACAACAGCTTGGGGAGCTCTTTGAAGTGAAGCGGCCAGTTCTGAATGCTGACCTCGTGGTCGGTGTTCCCGACAGCGGAACAGCATTCGCTGTCGGCTGGGGTCGAAGTGGTCGGTCGGGCCGGTTCATCCCAGTAGTCGTCCGGAACCATTACGTCGGGCGCACGTTCATTGCGGCGAATCAAGCGTTACGAGATGCGGAGGTCGCACAGAAGTTTCAGTTCGACCTTGACGCCTTACGTGGCAAACGAGTTGTCCTTCTCGATGATTCGATTGTGCGTTTGACCACGCTTCCGGAGGTGGTGGCGCGCATCAAGGCGGCGGGAGCAGTTGAGGTTCATGGTCGGATTGCCTTCCCGCCGGTCCGCCATCCCTGTCTCTATGGCATTAATACGCCGAGTTACGAGGAACTTGCGGCAGCGAACTGTTCAAATGAAGAGATCAGAAAACGGGCAGGCCTCGATTCGCTCGAGTATTTCAAACTCGAATGGTTCCAGGAATTGACGGGTGATGGTGGCAGTTTCTGCACCGCCTGCGTTACGGGCAAGTACTGGCACGAGAAAAAGGCGGCATAACGCCGAACGCCTCGCGGCGGCCTCATAGGCCGCCGCGATTCTTTTTTACCGAAGTCTGACTTCGGTAGTTAATAACTCTTCAAATGCCGCGCCTTGTCGTGGAGGCGTATCTTCTCGAGGGCCTTCGCCTCTATCTGGCGGATGCGCTCGCGCGTGACACCGAACTCCTTCCCCACCTCCTCAAGGGTGTGGTAGATGCCGTCCATGAGCCCGTGACGCATCTCGAGAATCTTGCGCTCCTTGGGCGAGAGATCGTTCAAGATAGACCTAACTTGCTCGGTCAGGATGCGCTCGGATGATTCCTGAATAGGGCTCGGGAGCTTGTCATCAGGGATGAAGTCGCCAAGGGTCGAGCGTTCATCATCATCGCTACCAATGGGGTTCTCGAGTGAGAGCGTGTCCTGATTTATCTTCTCTATCTGATATATCTTCTCGGGCTCCACACCCATCTCGACTGCAATTTCTTCGGGTTGAGGGTCGCGACCAAGTGCCTGGGCGAGTCGGCGAGAGACCTGCTTATACTTCGCGATGGTCTCGACCATGTGTACGGGGATACGGATGGTACGCGACTGGTCGGCCAAGGCACGCGTGATGGCCTGGCGAATCCACCACGTCGCATAGGTAGAAAATTTATAGCCCTTCTTCCAGTCGAATTTTTCGACAGCACGGAAGAGACCGATGTTCCCTTCTTGAATGAGGTCGAGAAGGGTGAGGTCAGGTGAGCGTCCGACATATTTCTTCGCGATAGAGACGACGAGACGGAGGTTGCTCCTCGCGAGGATGTTGCGCGCCTCATTGTCGCCCCTTTCAATCCGCTGGGCGAGCTCGCGCTCCTCGGCGGCGGTAAGCAGAGGATATTGACCTATTTCCCGAAGGTAAATTTGTATGGAATCATAGCCGGTGGATTGGCGGTCCTTGATGTTACGGGTCGCGAGATATTGATCTGCATTATCTTCGAGAATGCCGCCCTCGAGCACGTCCACACCTGCAACTGCAAAACGCTCGTAGAGCGCCTCGAGAAAGTCGACATCCTCCTCAACGTGGGGGAAAGACTTGAGAATCTCGCTGTAGGTGACGTAGCCGCGCTCCTTGCCCTTCTTGAGGAGCTCGTCGGCAGAGAGCGCCTTGGCCGAGGCGGCTTTCGCACGGGAGATTGAAGCCGCCTTGCGCAGGACATGCTTGACGCGTGGCTTCCCGCCAGAGGACTTTGCCTTCTGGATATTCTTATTTTTTGTGGGGGCGCGAGCTGCCACCCGCTTTTTGGTGGGCTTGCTAGTCTTGCGTATTGAATGCGCCGACTTCTTTTTTGGACGAGTTGCCATGAATAATGGTGGTGAGGATTGAAAAGACAATCAAGAACCTATCTGAGCGAGACGAGCAGAGAGCTCCACGCATCGTGCGCCTGCTGTCTCAATCGTAGGGATATCGCCCACAGCCTCTGCGTGCCGCAGAGCAGCTACTGCCTCTTGATACGCCTCGCGGATAACCGCTTCTTCAAAGGCGTGCAGGAGTTCGTCGGCCGCATGCTCACCCGGCTCCTCCCCGAAGGCTTGTTCTGCCTCGAACAAGACTCGTTCGGAAGGGGTGGTAGCAAGCACTGCCTCGTCTCCGATAATACGAGCGTACTCTGTTTGTATCCTCTGCGCAAGGGGAGATTTGGGATAGGCGTGGACAGCTCCAGAGAGGAGAGTAGCGCGGGTTAGACGTGCAGAAATTGGGTTGGTGGTCATGCTGACTGGTCGAACACCTTGAAAGTCAGACTTTCCAGAAGAGCTTGAAAGTCTGACTTTCAAGAGAGATTCGCGGACGGACTCCGAGGAGAGGCCAAGTGACCGAGCGACCGACTGTGCCGCGCGCTCGCGCTCCATGGGGCTCTTGGTTGCAAGGATGAGCGGTAAAATAATCGCCTCGACAAGCCGCAAAAGGCGGTTCGAGTCGCGTTCACGCTCAGCGAGAGCCGCTAAGAAAAATTCGATAACGGGCTCGGCACTCTTCATGCGTGCAGTGAAATCCTTCACATCCCGTGTAATCAGATCAGCCGGATCTTCATCAAGCGGCAAGCGCGCCGCCTTCACGCGCAATCCCGTGCGTAAAGCGGCTTGCGCGGCCGAAGCACTTGCCTTGAGTCCTGCGTTGTCGGCATCAAGTACAAGCATGAGATTATCGCTGTAGCGCTTCATAAGAGCGAGATGTTTTTCTGTGAGTGCCGTGCCCGAGAGTGCTACTGTGTTGCCGAAACCAGCTTGGTGAGCATGGAGCGCATCCATCTGTCCTTCGACGAGCAGGGTGAACCCGCGCGTGCGGATAGCGTCCTTGGCGACATCAAGGCCGAAGAGAATATCGGACTTGTGATAGATCTCGGTCTCGGGCGAATTGAGATACTTGGCTGGATCGTCAGGAGAGAGCGCGCGCCCGGTGAAGGCCACAATGCGCCCGCCTACATCGCAAATAGGGAACATGAGCCGATTGCGGAAGCGGTCGTAGTAGGTGCCAAGCTTCCCCTCCGCTTCTTTAATCAACCCGGCGGCAAGTAGCTCTGGCGTCGTGAAGCCTTCCGCACCAAGCGCCTCGAGAAGTGTTCGCCACCCTTCTGGCGCATACCCAATGCTCCAAGAGGAAATCGTTGCGTCTGTGAGACCGCGCTTCTTCGCATAGTCCTCGGCGGCGCTCCCCGGCAGGTGCGAGGCATACCACTCGGCCGCGCGCGCCATCGCGCTATACAGGCGCTCGCGTTTGTCTGTGCGCTCTTTGCCACCGCTCGAGTATTCGAGCGGCACGCCTGCTTTTTCTGCGAGCATCTTGAGTGCGCCCTTGAAATCTACACCCTCTATCTTCTCGATGAAGGAAAACATGTCGCCGCCCTCGCCACAGCCGAAGCAGTGATAGCTCCCGCGCTCCAAGGAGACGTGGAATGAGGGCGTCTTCTCTTTATGAAAGGGGCAGAGGCCCACCA
>JGI1358J11329_10003421_pt1 | contig 11843 bp, 10 predicted proteins | sample Subgroupgradi54m_FD_11329 | JGI IMG/M metagenome (IMG submission 11329)
CTTTTACACCTTTTGCTGCTATCTTTTCTTTGATTTCATCAACCATCATAGGACCATAGGGACAAAAGGGAGAAGTGAATGTCATTAATATTTTGATGCCATTTTCAGTAATATCAACGTTGTAAATCAAGCCTAATGTCCAGACATCTAATTGTAGTTCTGGGTCCATACATTCTTTGAATACAGGTATTAATTCTTCTTTGGTTAGCATTGTTATTTTCCTCGTTCTGTGTCTTTTGATAGTTGGTTTTATTTGGTTTTATTTGGTCTTATGCTACGATTATTTTCTCGTTTAATGTTCTTCTTTAAACCCTTTTTCATCAATTTCATTGATTAAACTGGCATCCCCTTCTTTGATGATTCTTCCATCTAAAAGAATACTTACTTTATCTGGATGAAGTAATTCTACAAAACGTTTGTAGTGGGTTATGATGATTATGCCCATCTGCGATTTATTTTGACGCAGGAGATTGATATTTTCTGCAACTATTTTCATGGCATCAATATCTAAGCCGGAGTCGGTTTCATCTAATATTGCATATTTTGGCTCTAATAAGAGAAGCTGTAGGATTTCTGCCCGTTTTTTTTCTCCTCCTGAAAAGCCTTCGTTGAGATAACGGCGAGAGAATGAATGATCCATCTTTAAAAGGTCCATTTTCTGTTTAAGTAATTCTTGAAATTCTAGGACAGATAATTTTTTTTCTCTGTGATTATTGACTGCTGTTCGAAGAAAATGGCTTAGTCTAATACCAGGTATCTCAACGGGATATTGGAATGAGAGAAAGAGACCAGCTTTTGCTCGCTGATCTGTTGGAATATCTGTGATGTCTTTGCCATTGAGCAAGATCTTCCCTTGAGTGATATTATATTTAGGATGTCCCATTAAAGCATATGATAGAGTGCTTTTGCCGGCGCCATTTGGTCCCATTATGACATGGATTTTTCCCGGTTCAAAGGTGAGATTAATTCCTTTGAGAATTTCTTTGCTTTCTACTTGAACGTGAAGATTGTTTATTTCAATTGCTGATTTCATGTTAATATTCCTCATTATTTCTTGGTTTTAAACGAAGTGTTTTCTTTTTTTGCTGTTTCTTCTTTTTCTTTTTCTTGTTTTATCTTGTACACCTCTAAGCCTTTCTTTAATGTATTTAAAGATAATAAAGCACAGTTTACTCTGCCGGGACTTATTTTTATTCCTAAAAGAGTATAGATACTTTCAGGGGTTAATTTTTCGATGTCTTGTATTGTTTTGTGTTGCAGCGAATCGATTAATAATGAAGCGGATGCTTGGCTGATGGCGCAGCCGTGACCCATGAAACTTAAGGTAATTTTTTTATCTTTGTTTATTTTTCCGTAAATGGTAATGTCATCACCACATAAAGGGTTTAGATCATGATACGTGAAGCTGAAGGTTGACATTATTTCTTTGTGAAGCGGATGTTTATAATGTTCTAAGATCTGTTCTTGATAGAGTTCTTCATCCATTTTATTTGAATACCTCAATTGCTTTTTGAAGCGATTTGATGAGTTGATCGATTTCTTCTTTGGTGTTATAGTGATATAAAGATATTCTTGCGGTAGCATTGAGCTTCAAGTCGTGATGAAGCGGCATAGTGCAGTGATGTCCTGCTCTGATACAGATATTATCACGATTGAGAATTTCCGCGATATCGTGCGGATGGATATTTTTTAGTGTGAATGTTATTATTGGTGCACTTTGTTCTTGTGTTGAGGAGATGATTGTTAATTGAGAAAATTTTTTGANCTGTTCTTGGGTGTATTTTTTTAATTCATTTAAATAGGAATTAATTTTTTCAGAAGGGAAGGATTGATGATATCTTATTGCCTCTGCGAGCGCTATTGCGCCCGCTATATTAGGGGTTCCTGCTTCCCATTTCCACGGAAGATCGTTCCACGTTGTCTTTGTTTGTGTTACTTCTTTGATCATTTCACCACCGTGAAAAACTGGTTCTAAGTTTTGTAGATGGTGTTTTTTTCCAAAGAGAATACCTATTCCGGTTGGTCCCATTATTTTATGTCCAGAAAAAGCGAGAAAGTCACAATCTAATTCTTTGACATCGATTGGAAGATGAGAGACTGCTTGGGCGGCGTCAATTATTGTGATGGCACCGACTTTTTTGGCCTCTTGGATTATTTCTTTTATTGGATTTTTGGTTCCTAAAGTGTTGGAGATATATGAAACGGCGATTATTTTTGTTTTGGAGGAGAGTGATTCTTTAAGATAATTTAGATTAAGAGTGATATTATCTTTTGCTAATGGAACAATGATTAGTTTTGCTTTCGTTCTTTGCGCAAGCTGCTGCCAGGGGACAAAGTTGCTATGATGTTCCATGATAGTGATGATGATCTCATCATTTTCTTTAATAGATGGTTCGAGCACGTGAGCTACTGTATTGATACTTGCTGTTGTGCCACTGCTNAATATTATTTCTTCTCTTTCTGCATTTAAGAATTTAGCTATGGTGTCTCTACTTGATTCGTATTCTTGTGTTGCTTTGGCGGCAATTGTGTAGAGACCACGATGGACGTTGGCGTTGTATTGCTCATAGAAATCTTTTTCTTTTTTTATCACTACTGTTGGTTTTTGAGTTGTTGCCGCACTATCTAGATAGATTATCTTTTTTCCGTTTATTGTTTGATTTAATAAAGGAATGTCTTTTCTTATTTTTTGGATAAGTGTGTGGTACTGGCTAAAAACATTTTTTCGGTTCATTTTTCTTTAGGAAACAGATCTAAGATTGGTGCTAAAAATCCGGCAATGATCATCTCTTTGGCTTGTGTTTGATTCAATCCTCTGCTTGTGAGGTAGAAGAGATGTTCATCGGTCATTTGAGCTATGGTTGCTGCATGAATACAATTGATGTCATTATTTTGAACGTTTAGTATGGGAACTGCTTCTCCTTTGGCTTTGTCACCAATTAGAAGAAGATCTGTTCTTTGTTCTCCTTTTGCATTTTTTGCTTTTGAACCAATATTTACTTTTCCCTGAAAGAGTGCTTTGGCTTGATCTTCAATTAATCCTTTACATATTAATTTACATTCAGTGGAGGGAGCTAACTGCTGTGACTCACTCACAAGATCGTAATCGGCATTGTTTGAGGTATTAAATGCAAGAAAGTGATGAGCGGTGGCACTTTGTTCTTGAAGGTGGAAAGAGTTATGGTGCTGGATGCTATTTCCACCATTTAAGTGGTCATATAGTTTATATTTGCTGTTTTGTGATTGAATGGTTTTGCTTTTGCTTAGGTAGTAGGTGTTGTTATGAAGATGATGTGTTTGAAAATAGTTTAATGTTGCGTTTTGTGCAATGATGATTTCTTTGAATGAAGTGAGGGCATAGGTTTCTTTGCTTGAGGTTGTTGTTTCGATTATTGTTGCTGAGCTGTTTTCTTCTGCAATGATAATCAAGTGAGAAGAAGTAGAACCTGTGGTGATATCTATTGTGATTGTTAATGGCTCGGAGGGATTGATATTTTTTGGAATGATGAGGAAAATAATGTTTTGGGGAGATTTTTTGATAGTATGATAATGCATTTGGTTTATTGCGTTCTCGTCTTCAGGAATTATTAAAGAGAAATACTTGAAATACTGTTTTGGGACGGTTGTGAGGCTGTATTTTTTTATTTCTTTTGGAAGATTGAATGTCTGATTGAGTGAAGAGAGGTTTATTTTTTCTTCAAATGTATTTAGAGAGAAATCTTTGAGATCCGTCTTTATACCCGAGCCATAGGATGTTACCGGATTGAATGAATGGCTGAATGATTGATTGGATGATTGATTGGATGGATGATTAAGTGAGGAATTGGTACTGGAGGAGTTTATTTCTTTTGATTCCATGTTTATAGTCCTTCAACCTCTAATTCTATAAGTTTGTTTAGTTCAACGGCGTATTCTAATGGCAGCGCTTTGACGACAGGTTCGATGAATCCTGCGATGATCATTTTGATTGCTTCTGCTTGACTCAGTCCCCTACTTTGCAGATAAAAAATCTGTTCGTCGGCAATTTTACCAACGGTTGCTTCATGTGCAACTTGCGAGGTTGCGTTGTCTACTTTCATGTAAGGATAGGTATTTGAAGTTGATTGAGGATCGAGCAGAAGTGCATCGCATTGCACTCTCGATTTGCTGTTTGTGGCATTGGGATTTATTTTGACCAAGCCACGATAGGAGGAAATGCCTCCTGCTTTACTGATACTTTTGGATTGAATGAATGAAGTTGTGTTGGGTGCTGCGTGTATTACTTTGGTTCCGGTATCTTGATTTTGATTCTGCCCTGCAAAGGCAATACCGATACTTTCTGTTCTGGCATTTTCGCCGATAAGAATGGAGCAGGGATAGAGCATGGTTTTTGTGCTTCCCATATTACCATTTACCCAAATCATCCTGGCATCTTTGTGTACCAATGCACGTTTGGTGTTGAGGTTGTAGACGTTTTTACTCCAATTTTCAATGCTGGTATAACGCATGGTTGCGTTTGGAAGAACATGCACTTCAACGCATCCTGCATGCAAAGAACTTTGGCCGTATCTTGGAGATGAGCAGCCTTCAATATAATGTAACTGTGCGCCTTCATCGAGAATGATGAGTGTGTGTTCAAATTGACCCCCTTTTTGTGCGTTCATACGAAAATATGCTTGCAAGGGAAGGTCAATGATTACATTTTTTGGAACGTAGATGAAAGTACCACCACTCCACACTGCGCCATGGAGCATGATGAATTTATGGTCGTTTATTGGAATACAGCTCGTCATAAAATATTTTTTGACGAGTTCAGGATATTTGTGAATGGCAACGTCCATGTTTTCAAAGATAACGCCTTTGTCTTGAAGCGATTTCTGAAGGTTATGATAAACTATAGATGAGTCATATTGCGCACCTACACCTGAGAGCATTTTCTTTTCTGCTTCAGGAATGCCAAGCCTATCAAATGTTTTTTTGATTTCTTCAGGCACATCTTTCCAATTGTCAGTCTCTTTTGCATTTGGATCGATAAAGTAGACTATACTGTTTAAATCAAGTTGATTTAAATCTGGACCCCATTTTGGAATACTTGTTTTTTGAAAGTGTTCGAATGATTGAAGACGTTTGTTTAACATCCATTCTGGTTCATTTTTTGTTTTTGAGATGAGCCGAATGATCTCTTCACTTATGCCGGGCTTTGCGGTAAATCTTGCTTTATGATTATCAGCATCATCAAACATGGAACGGTCCATTATTACTTTAGGGCTATCCGTTTTTGGTTGTGCAACTGACTCTTGTTTACACCCTATTATTTTATCTCTAGTTGAATTACTTTTTATCTTAGGCATGGAGCACTCTCCACTTTTTTAAGACAGCCTACATGATGAGGGTCGCAATTGTCTGGAAGATTAGAAAAATCATGATGAATCTGGCATAGAACTTTCTGTTCTCTGATTATGTGAAGAAGATGCTGCACTTCTTTAAGATAGGTTAAGCGGGAATTTATTTTTGTTGCAGATTGTTTTATCTCGTCAATTATTCTGGGAGGAAGGTTGATTTGATGTGCACGTTTGTTACTATTATATTGGCTGATGGTGGCACTATTTATTCCAAATAAATCGGCAATATCTTTCTGTTTCATTCCGCGTTCTTTGAGTGCTAAAGCAAGATAGCGCCTGAGAGTTGGGATGATGTAAAATGTTTCTATTTCTTGGGGATGCAGTATTGCTTTATTATTAACCATAGTTAACTTTTTTGAAGCGTTATTTATAAATGTTATGAGTGAATTATCTCATTGTACTGAAGAAATTCTTTTTGGAGTAAGAATGTGTGGAAATAAAGGGATAATTAGCGGATAATCTCTCTAAAAAGCTTATTTTTGGTTTATTTGGTTATATTTGCCACTAAGTGTTCACAAAAGTGCATAAACTTTAAATAGTTGGCTTGTTTTAACTTGTTATTACAAATCGAAACGGAGGCTTACAATGGAAAATATCCAATTTATGGCTTTTGATGATGATGATGAGTATGAAACAGACCCCAATGATGATTGGGATTGAATTTTTTCGAGAAAGATTTAAATGATTGATTTGCTTATTTCTTTGTAATGGTAACTATGCAGGAGGAGTATGGTACGTATAAAGTTCTAGAACATTGGAAAGCGGAGAAAGAAATTCGTGAGGAAGCTTTTGTTTTATCTAAAGATCCGCTTTTTGTATTGTTTGATTTTCTGTTTAAAAGAACTAAAGAAATGTATGCTCAATTACCGCAGCGAAAGAATGGTGAAAATCCTCTTATCCATCCCTTTAATGTGGTTGTCATTCTCAAACGAGCACAAGTAGATGATGCTTTAACTTTATGTGCAGGTTTATTACATGATTATGTTGAAGAGAAAGTGGATATCTATAAAGCAATGGAAGGAATTAAAGAGGATTTTGAGGGATGTCTGGTTCTTGATGATTATGAATTAAAAGTGTTTGGGGAATTTGAGGAGGAGTTAAAGATATTTTGTCTTCAACACAATATTAATAATACAATTTGCATGGAGTTGATTGATATAATTAAACTGCTTACACGACATAAACGTGATTTTTATTATGAAACGATCATTAATCTGTTTACCTCAAAAGATGAGAAAGTAAAGAAAATGGCGATTCAAATTAAGCTTGCTGATCGAATGCATAATATTTTGTGTATCGATTCATTTAATCCGCAACAGCGCTTGTATCAGTGTTTTAAGAATCTTTTTATCTTGAATAATACTAAAAAATATTTGCTCGAATGCAAAGAGAAGGAAATTGAAGACTTGCAGACGGAGAAATTGTTTAAGAAGTGCTCGAAGGCAACGTATGATGCTTTTTTGCGAGTGTGCAGTTTATGTTCTGCTCAGGGTATTAGTTCCATTAAGTCGATGATGCACCTCGCATTTAAGAAATTTGCTCTAGAAAAAGGGGGGATGTGGGCGGTTACGGACTTAGACGAGCGGGAGAGACATCCGATGCGATTGTTTCATGGAGTTATTCGAAAGTATGATGCTCGACTTCATCAGGAATGGGAGAAATTTGAAGAGTATCGACAAAAAGAGAGAGAATATTGTACTAAATTCTTTGCAGATTATCATTTTACACCAGAGCAGATCGAGGCTATTTTAGATTACAAAGATGCGTATGCACTTAAAGAGGTTGTTGCTTATCTGATGTATCTGCCAGAGTATATTATCGGCGGCTTTGAGTATGGCAGATTGTTTCGAGAGGATTGAGAGATGATTTTAAAATGAATGCTCTATTACTTGGTGGACTGAGTAAGAGATCAAATTGCGAATGGATTTATGAAGTTGAAAAATGTGTTAAGCCGTTTTTTGATAAAGTTTCTGTTGTTCATTATGATCATTGGAAGTTGGAAGGAGAGCAACCAATTAATTTTCCTGTGGAGTTGGAGAAGGTTGTGAAAACTGTTGCGTTATTAGATAAACCATATATTGTTATTGCTAAATCAATTGGAAGCAGGCTCGCTTTGAAGGCTTTGTCTGAGGGAATGATTAATCCCGTTGGAATGTTTATTTGTGGTTTGCCTTTGTCTTCTGAAAGAGAGAGTGGAGAGTTGTTGAAATTGTTAGGAGAGAATAAATTACCTACAACTATTTTACAGAATGTTGATGAACGGTATATCAAACCTGATGAATTGAGAAAATTGCTTGAACCATTTGAGAATTATCAAGTGGTTGCAGGAGTGAGTGGAGGACATAGTTATCAAGCTGAGAGTATTGCTGGTGGGCTGAAATATTTTTTAGAAAGATTTGGTGCTATTTCTCCGGCACAATCCGAAAAGTGAGTGATAGCACACCGCTCTCAAAGCCGATTTCTCGAGAATTATTCTATTTATAGAGAGAAATCGGATATGTTCCTGTAAAATAGCGATGCTTTGAGAGCCTTTTGGTGGTGCTATCACTCACAAAAGGGATTGTGCCATTTCTCCATAAAGCATATAAACCGTATACTTTCTTCGATTTTTTATGGCAATTAGAGTTACTTTAGAAGAACACGAATTGGGTAAATATGGGATGATTGGACGTAGTCTCCCTATGCTTAAAGTGTATGATACTATCCGAAGGGTTGCAGAGAGTAGTGCTACTGTCTATATTGCCGGTGAGAGTGGCAGTGGTAAAGAATTGGTTGCTAGAGCATTACATGAACAGAGTAGGAGAAGAGAACATCCTTATGTTACAGTTAATGTTACTGAATTTGGTGATGATGAACTACTTGAAGCAAATCTTTATGGAATTAATGAAAGGATAGCAACAGGTGTTAAAGGAAGAGAGGGATTATTTGTTCAAGCTGATGGAGGAACATTGTTTCTCGATGAGATTGCTGAAATGAGCACTGCGATGCAGGCAAAACTGCTGCGAGTATTACAAGAGAAAACAGTTGTGCCGGTTGGTGGTTCTCGTGTGAAACCAGTTACTTTTGATGCTAGACTTGTTGCTGCATCAAGTAGACCACTTGAGACATATGTTTCTGAAAAGACTTTTCGAAGTGATCTTTTTTATCGGTTGAATGTCGTTCATATTACTGTTCCTCCACTGCGAGAGAGAGTTGAAGATATTTCACTCTTAGCTGATTTCTTTTTGAAGAAGTATGCACAAAGAGAAGGAAAAGAAGGACTTGAGTTTAAACCAGAGACTTATGATTGGTTACGAAATCAAGAATGGCCAGGGAATGTTAGGCAATTGCAGAATTTAATTGAAGGCGCTGTTGCGTATACGGATAGACGAGATACACTGCGCCCGAAAGATTTTTGGGATTTTGGACATAATACCACCGTACACTCACACTCTGAATTTGAACCAACTCTTACTTTAAAAGAAGTTCTGCGTTTATCTGAAGAAAAACACGTACGTCATGTTCTTGAAAGTACAAATGGAAATATGGTTCACGCAGCCGAAAAATTAGGTATAACGCGGAATAGTCTCTATCCTATGCTTAGACGTTATGGAATTAGCCCGGATGAATTTCGTAAGAGTTAGATTTTTTTCTAAGAAACGAAACGTTCAAATTCAAATCAACGTCTTTTCTATCATTACTTGCGCTAATTTTTTTCCAAGAGAAAATGGAGTTCTGAGAATTTTGTAGTCTCTGCCCCAGATTCTTTCTAAATGAGGACGAGTCTCTTCGCTCGCAAAGGAAAGGCAGCAGGTTTGAATGCCGTAATACTCACATTCTTCTAATGCTTTTCTGACATCAGCGATGGCATACTCACCCACATAAGGCTTTACAAAATCACCTATTTTTGAACCCCACGAAGTCATCTCACTTCGCGTTGCTTCTACATCATCGCTGGGCAGACCATCATTCAAATGAATGAGTAATTTTGTTTGCGCAGGATGAGGAAGAAGATATTGATTGAGCGCGTGGCGAATTGCAGCGCCATCATGATTATTGAATTGCGGCTTGGTGCGAAATAGATCTAATGTGACTTGTGCAAGCGACTTTGTTGAATCACCAAAGGACATAATTGGGTAAAGATTAATATGATTTCTTCCCTTTGAATTATAAGCGAGGATAGCGCAATCATCACCAAGCTGTGTTGCTGCCATGGTATAATGAATTATGCCGTGACGAATCATATCAATAATACGCATATTTTGTTCCATGGCAACTTTTGAACAATAATTGAGAGTACTGCCACTGCAATCAACAAGCAATAGATGTGCTACGCTGCGACTTTTCTTTTCTTGATGCTGATAGATCTTCTCTTCAGGGGATAAGCCGGCTCTTTTGTCAATAAGATATTGCATGGCTGCATTTAGATCAAGATCGCCTGAAGCACGTTTTCTTTGGACTTTTTTGCCCTCTGGTCTTAATATCTCAAGCTGGTCACTAATTTCTCCTGCGTGCTCTGTACTGATTACAAAACGAGAGAGTTCGCTTTGATCTAATTTGTCATACTCAGTAGGAGATACTTCGATTACTTTACACAGCTGTTTTTGATACGTTTTTGTATTGTTATCCCATTCATCTACATAGGTTATGTGAGAAAATTTTCTACTGTCTTTAGCAGGCTCAGAGGTTGCTATTTTTATTTCTGTTAAACGTTCTTGAGATTCGTTTAAATACCATAACAGTGGACGTCTGAGGTTAAATAGCTGTGTTGCATAATCATCACTTACTGTCGAAGTTCTGGAATTTCTTTTATCTAAGGGGGAGGTGAATCTTCTTTTTTTTAGATAATCTTTTGGATAAACTAATTCTTCTAGTATTTCAAATGTTAAACGAACGGAATCAGAACGAGTTGTGTTTTCTTGTGTGATGATAGGAGAAACTCTGTCAAACCACTTTGTTGTTGTTAGTGAAGATGTTCTCTTTACTGTTTCTTGGATCTGTTGGTCGCTTATTAACAGAAGATATTCTAATTCTAGCAAGGCGCGATTTAAGTCTATCTTTTCTCTGTTAAATTCTTTGACAAATTTATTGAGATAATCAGGAGAGATTGTCTTTGCTAGAGATTTTGTGAGATCGGCTGTTGGTTGAAAAAGGCTTGGATGATTAGCTGTTTGGTTTCTTTTATCATTTAAATCACATTCTGCTTGAACATAATCATTAATGTCTTTATCTAAAGCGGGATATTCACGGGCTATTACGTGACGAATTCTACCCCATTCTATTACTTTTAGTACGTCAAGAAAGTTTTCTTTATAGTGCGGGGGAAGAGCAGGGTCTATCAAATAGGTCTCAAGAGAGTAGTCTTGCTCTACTTTTCTTACACCATAACGCCACAGCGGTTCTAATGATTTTGGATCAATCCTCTCATCAGTGTATCTCAATACACACGCTTGCAATGCTGTTAGCATACGATAGTTGAATTCATTTCTTTCTCGGGTTGTTGCGGAAGTTAATTCTGGTGGGAGAAATATTTTATTTTCAGGGGAATTTGGATTTAATTTATCTCTGGATACAAGTGTTACTTCTTTTCCGGAAAGCGCTATCGCATAGAGCGTTAGTTGCTCAACTATTTCTTCTAATTTAATAGTAGACGACATTTGGTTAAAAGTTATTTAAAGTGATTTTTAATTAAATCTTCAATGGCGTTTTGCGTTGTTGCCTGACGAGTTAAGGGATGGCATAAAGTAACTTGTGCTGCTTCTTTTGGACTGATCCCATCGTTGATGAGCTGCGCGGCATAAATGATTTCCCGCGTTGATGCGCCTTCTTTGAGTTCACGTTTTTCTGCGAGTGTCCTTGTGCCCCGTGCAATTGAAACAAGACTTTTGGCAATTTTAGGGTCTAATCCCGTTTTGTCTGTTACAATTTTTATTTCAAGGGCTTCATCTTTAGGATAGGCTAGGGGAACGTGGATGAATCGCTGCGCGGTTGAGGGCTTGAATTCTTTCTTAGGATCTTGATAGCGGTCGTTATAGGACATGCCAAATCCAAATGAACTGGCTGCTTTTTGTGTGAGTCCTAATCGCTCTAGGGTTAATTGCTGCCGATGGTCGGTTAATTCGTGTAATACTACTAAAGTATCTGGACGAGCTTCTGCCGGTTCATCAAAATAAAGGAATGCACCATATTTTGCGGCTAAAAAAGCGGGACCGTTGAGCCAGACAACTTCATCGTTTAGTAAATAATGCCTGCCTTTGAGCGTGTCTGCGTCAAGGTCTTCATGCCCATTGATTGTGATGAGCGGAAAACCTTCTGCTTTTAATGTTGCATGTTCTTTGTTACATTTATCCATTATTTTTTCAAAGACGGTTTTTCTTGATTTTGGATCTTTGGATTTGCTTAATGCTTTTTTGTACTGTGTCTCTAGCTGTTCAAAGCCAGTGCCTAAGAGATAGACACAATGCTCCACTAATGTTGATTTAC
>JGI1358J11329_10003426_pt1 | contig 11823 bp, 4 predicted proteins | sample Subgroupgradi54m_FD_11329 | JGI IMG/M metagenome (IMG submission 11329)
CTGCGGGTTAACAATGCCGGAAGCGATCAACGGGCCTTCATCCTGGGTCAGAGCGCTGTCCACAGACCCGAAGAATTCCGCCAACGCCTTGATCGTGGCAGGGCCGCAGCCGGGCACAGCATTAAAGACAATAAAAGCGTCATGCGCGTTCATGAGACATCCTTTCAATGATTCGCGCGACCACGCCTTCGATGGACGGATCAGAAGCGTCCAGAATGACGTCGGCCTGGTCGTACAGGGACATGCGTTCTTTGAACAGTTGGGCGATGCGTTCCCTGGGATCGGGAACATTGACCAGCGGGCGCGCGGGGTCGCCTTTGATACGGTTGTAAATGACTTCGGGGCTGGTTTTCAGGTGGAAAACAACGCCGTTTTCCTTGAGCAAAGGCAAATGGCCGGGGTCAAGGACAATGCCTCCCCCGCAATCAATGATTGCGCCTTTTTTCCGGGCTAATTCAAGAATAACAGCATGTTCAGCCTGCCTGAAATAGGCTTCCCCGGGGTCTTTAAAAATGTCCCTGACAGGCCGGCCTTCTTTGGCCTCGATCATGGCATCCGTGGAAAACCGCGGCAGGCCTAAACGGGCCTCTAAGGCCTTGGCCACCATGGACTTGCCCGAACCCATCAATCCGATGAGCACAATGTTCTTAATCATGGCAGGGATTGTAACACAAGCCTTTCGGGCGTGTCAACTCTTGAGAGGGGCCTTCCTTCTCTAATATGCGGGGAATTAAACGCCGGCCAATTGGGGATGGCCTAAGAGCAGGGGCAGCCCCTCAAAACCCTCGCGCTTGATACGCTCAAGCATGGTCTGGTCAATATTCTGCAACCAGCGGGTATTTTTCAAGATTGTCCAGCGATTCGAGGTGTAAATCGACATCTAAAGCGGGCCAGCGCAAATGAAAACCATGCAGCAGTTGGACATTGTGGATCTGGACTACCGTCGCCTTCTCAAACCATGGGAATTCCTGAAAAGGCAAAAAATATTCAACACCTTTGGCCAACAGCCAGATCCCATGGGTTGAAATTTGGGTGACTTCAACTTTTGAAAAACTTTTTCCAAGCTCTTTTAATTTCATCTTGTCTCTCCTCGACTATTTTCTGCATTGTCCTGATTTGCCTGGCCGACAAACCAAAAGAATTTGCAAGGGCAATGACCGGTTCCAGCCAAAATTTTGCCTCTCCATCAGGCGAATGGACGTGAACGTGCATGCGTGTTTCTTCGCGCGCAAAGAAATAAAACTGATATTCTTTATATCGAAAAATGGTCGGGCTCATATCACGCTATGAATATAGCATTTAAAACCTTTTAGGCAAACAAAAACCTTAGGGAGGGGGTTATGCCCCGGCCAACTGGGGATGGCCTTGCTGCTCATCTTCCCTAAGACCTAGGAGCATGGGCAGATTTGTGATGGGGACAATGGTGTCGATCTTGAAATCCAGGCCGTCAAAGCCGTCGCGTTTAATGCGCTCGATCATGGCCGGGTCAAATTGCATCTGTACGCCCTGGCCTTCCTTGCGCACGTTCATCCGCATCCTGGCGCGGTTGAGGTCAATACCGCCGGGCACATTCTTTGCTACAACGGCTTTATCCGGATGGGCTATAGCGGCCTTATCATACTCCTCAATAGACACCTGCCTCGGTTCAACATTGAGCGAAACAGGTTCTCTTGTTTGATCAGGTCTGACCCATTCTCCATACATCGTATGATGCCCGATCTTGGGTTCGGTGATATTCTTGAACCTGTCGCCAAAACGCTCAAAGAACGGACCGAATGCCTCCGGTGTCTGCGCAACAATTTCCAGGTTTGCCCCCGGGCCTCCTGCGCCCAAAGGAAATATGGCAATGTTATGTTCTTTGGCATAGGCCCTGATCTCTGGGGTCAATCCCCAGGTATAGAGACTGCTTTCGCGTACCAGCTGACGCCTCGATGCATCGGCACGTTCATACAGCTCTCTCAACGGCGCAAACTGCCTGGCAAAAACATCCTCGGGATCATTGGATCGACGGAAGATCAGGTCCGCCAATTGTTCCGCCAATTGCCTTGCCCTGTCTCCCTCGATCTGTTTACCCTCATGCGCATCAAAAGCAAGATTAATACCCCTTAGTGTTATTTCATCCCGGATATCGGCATATTCCCGCAAAGAAGCGATGACCTGGGGGATGTTTTTCCGGCGCATTGCCTCCGCGTAACTATGTGCCAGCTCAAGTTCTCTCGATTCTAGATCGACCGTTTGCGGATCTTCATTGTCAAAGAAAAATGTCCAGAATTCATTGATCAAGGTGGCTGTCCGCGCAAGTTCTTCGTCCGCCGCGTAATTGACCTGGGCCAAACGGGTATATCTGGCAATGGTATCCGCATCTTCAGGCCGGTCAAACAAAGGCCGCATCACGATCCCTCGCGGATTAACCAGACGCCCCTCGCTGTCCCTGACCTGGCCAACAAAGAAAATTTGGACATTACCAAACCGGCCCGCCAGCCATCCCTGCAAACCGGTAATATCCGCCAGAGGCCCCTCGGCCGTCACCAACCCTAACCCGAACAAGTCGCCTTCGCTTAAATGCGCCATGGTCAATTCCCGCATCCCGTAGAAAAGGGACGCGTTAAAAGCATTGGATGATTCCAGCCCTCCCCCCTTGATGACCTGGGGATTGGACAGGGTTAAAGTGATCTTGATCCCCGTCACGCCAAACAATTGCCCCACCACAAAATCCGCGGCATTGGCCTGTCCTCCGGGGATACGGCCTTTTGCATCAAGGGTGTTTGTCCCATCCGTGACCCGTGCTTCCTCCATATAATCCGGGGCAACATAGGTTATTTTCCCATCCCGGCCTTTCTCAAAGGTAACCTCGACGTATAATGGCTGCTTGGGATCGTCCATATCGGTGATAGTAGCCGACAATGTCGGCATGGCCCCAAATCCCAGGGATGCCTTGAATTTGTTGAACCATAATTTGGTGGCCCGGCGGACAAATTTCCACAGATCAAAGGAAGAGCCGCTGCCGTCAAACAGGCGTAAAGGTATTTTATAAACAAGCTTATCGCCTTTTTCAAGCCGCTGCATATTCCGTGCGAATACCTCCGGATCGATCGCATTGCGTACCTGGTCCCGCATGTGGGTAAAAGCTGCCTGGATCTCTTCAGGACTGTACCCGTCCGGTTCCTGTACTATATCCAATTGCTTTTGATCGAAATTCGGGCTCATGGATAAAGCTATGGCATTGGGGATCGTTTCAATCAATTGTGCTAAATCGCGGGCTTGGGCGCGGTTGAGGTCAATACCGCCTTTAGTCATGGCAGAATCTACTGTATTCTCATCTAAATAACCATCATCTTGGGGAATCCCGGTCTGAATAGTCGTATCCTGAGCGACATTCTGGTCGAAAACAGAAGTAGTCATCGCCTGGTCCAAATCCTTTAGCGCATCCTCAATAGTAGGATATTTCTGAACGGCCATCTGTTCAACTTCGAGGGCCGTATTAACGCCGAATATGGACCTTAATCCCTTGGTTTCGATGTCTTCGATCTTAGGAAGATTAGGATCAATCTCATTGCGGGTGTGGACCCATAATGCCACCAGGATTTCCGTCAACTTCCTTAAATCCTGCGCATTGGTCGCTTGAGCGCCAAAACAGTCCTTGGGAGACGTGTTCGACCAGCCCCAAAAAATCTCACCGATCGGGGTCTTCAAATAATATACCCCATCGACGTCAATTAATGTAAATGGCTTGTCCGATCCTTCAAAGGTACGCCATGTGTTTTCAAAATGAAAACGGTCAGAACGTTGAGCAAAAAATTTGATCACATGTTGCTCCATCGCTGTCATGAACTGCTTCTTATGATCTTCCGGAATGGATGTGCGCTGTTCATTCAATTGCTCAGCTTGCTTAATCATCTTGCTGTCCAGAAGATGTTGGATATAGCCCGGTAATGTCCAATCGGGTTTGCCATATTTATTCTTGATCTGAGTGAATACCTCGATCCAGAATAACGCAAACCGCAAGGCGTCGTCTCCCGCCTCCCCGCGTTCATTAGTCAGGAACATATGCAGTGAATATTCCGCCTGGGCCAATCTAAAACCAGGATGTTTGTCCACAAAATCCGGAACACTCAACCCTTCCCGATCAGCCAAATCCTTCATAATAACATCCATCGTTGCTTTAACCTTTGAATGCCCTTTGGGATGGACTTTGGCAACGCCTCCTAAATGTTCGGCCAATTGACGAAACTGCATATTCATACGCGTGTCAAAATAAAATGTCTTGTTAAATGCTTTATACGGATCCTGTGTCAACATGTATTCAATGACAGGATAGAACATCTTGTCCCCAAGATACAATCCCCCATTCCAAAGAATGCCGACGCGATCCACGTCCAAATCAACGTTTAAAATAAGGCGGCTCGGATGCTTTTTGGAATATTCCACCATGTCCGCTTTAGGATGACCTAGGGCCACAGCGTCCGCCCTGGACGGGTCAGGCAAACCGCCCCTTTCAGTCAAAGGATCGGGATCAGAACGCAAGACATCCTTCAAATGAGCCCCCAATAATTCCCGAAATAATCGGACATAGTCCTGCTGGGCTCCAGCTCCGCCGCCAAGATTAATTGCAATTTCCATTGGTATCTGATCCAACAACGCCTTTAGGGGAGCAAATTCGGCACGCAAAGCATCAAAATACATTTGACGGGCCTTGGTACGTCCCGCGGGACGGTCATTTAAGAGACCCCGAACTTCGGCCTTTCGATACTGTCCATCTAAAATTGGTTTCTTTAAAACCTGTAACATATCACCATAAAGGGTGATGCCCCCGATAAGGGGTTTAAAACCGTTGGTCCCAATTTCCACATGACTACGGGTAATATATAAACCCCCTTGTGCCCCAAATCGGGAAATATTACTGTACAGTTCACCTGAAACCATGGTGCCGAGATCAATCACATTAATGCCCGCGTCGCGAAGCCCTTCAATTAAATTCTGTTTCACCAACACATCTGTCGATGGACCATTATCCCCGGCAATAAGAAAGGTGTCGCCCGGCTTAAGGCCAACCGCTCGGACATGAACATCAGAATGAAACTCAACGCTTCCCAATGCCCGGCCCAGCCAGCGCACCAACACCGGATCCATCTGCTGGGGAAATTTATCCGGATCTCCGAACCCGTCATAACCGCGAATATCATATTCTTTGATTAATTTATCCAGAGCTTCCCTCAATGTTAATACCTTGCCGCTCGAATATGTAATTTTCCAATCCCGAATATTTTCAAGATCATTATTTGCCGCCGTCATCGCCCTGTCGGTTGCAAGCTTTTGAGCCAAAATACGGATCGCTTCTGTCAGTATTGTTCGAATGCCTGCCAATTGTTCCTTATTCTGATATTCAACAATAATGGTGGGCGACCCGCCCAGAGCCATGCGGGCGACATTGGCAAAATTATAGATCTTATTAGCCATATTAATGGTCAGACCTTTGCGAATTTCTACATCCCCGGATTCTTCCGTTGTAAAACTTTGCGTGGGGATCAAACCAATAACCATGAGTATCTCCATCAAAGCCTGGGCCGCCTCAATACCCGTATGGGCAAAGCGCGGGAAACCCATAGGTAATGCATTAATCCCCCGGTTTTTTAACTCTTTATTAATGACGGCCATGATCCCTTCAATATCCGGATGACCGGTATCCGCATCCATGTAAGCCAGACCAAGAGTGTTGGTCGTTTTTAACCGGTCGGCTTGATGCAAAAGGTCCCATAAATATTGTGCCAGGACTTCCGGCGTATTTGCCTGACCTTCATATTGCTTTGCATCCATTCCTTCAGGCAAAGCCGCCGAGATAATGACCCCATCTTGGTTATAAACATCAACCTGCCGGGATAAAGGCGTCATTTCAAAATCTTTGGTATATGTTCCCAACCCATGAATGAATTCCGTTTCTTCCACAATAGCATCGACCTTGGAGCTGGACACTCCTTTCGACTCAGCCAAATCAGCCTTAAACACTGCTTTAGATATAGAGCCAATGAGCACGCCAACAACCGCCTTTTCGTCTACTCCTAATTTTGTGGCTATTCCTGTTAACTGATTCATGAACCCCTGAAATACTTCCGGCAAAGCAGTTGGACTGGCTTTAGCACTTCTTATTTTATCGCCTAAATCTTTCCTTGCTTTTGCTAATGCGCCTTCTCTAGTCTGGGTTAACTTTGCTAAAACCTGGGGCAAGGTAACGCGGCTTTCCTCTTCCGTCAACTTTCTCCCAAATTGCGCGGCCCTTTCCACCAAAATATCCTGAATGGCTGCCGTGACCTCGCGCGTCATTTTAACGGCAGGATTGCTGTTGGCATCCTGATAAGTTAAATGAGTAAAGGTCGTGACATACGTCTGCAAGAGAGCTGTGGCATTGGCTTGCACGGCCAGGTTATGGGCTAAATCTTTTTCATCTTCGATAGGTCTTAAATTGAGCTGGATCACTTTAACAGGAATACCCCTGGCTACTAAGGCATCCGCCTCACTTAACATTTGGGCGCGCTCATGAGAACTCATATCGATCAAAAACATCACTTGATACAATTCCGGACGAGCGGTAAAAACCCCCATATAATCCAGGACTTTATTGGAAGCATCCCAGATCGAAGTCATATTGTTATTACGCTCATCCTCCCTGGCTGGTTTTGCGCCTCCTTCATTCGTATTCTGGAAATATTCAACGGCAAAATGTTTTAAATCATGGTCATGAACAACGGCAAGCTTTTTACGGCCTTCCACATCGCGCTTGCGCAATGTTTCGGTTGCCATTTGACTGGCGGGATTATCCATGGCGGCTTGTTCATTCTCTTGTTTGGGGGACAGATCATTATTGGATCTAAATAAATTCTCGACATAAATTCTCAACTTTTCCTCGGCCCAATCGAGGGCTTTCTGTGTATCTCCCGGAAATATTTTGGAACCCAAAATGGCCAAAGCCATGAACAAAGGACCATAGACCATTCCTGTTTTTAAATTCATGTGCCGGCCGCCGATATCCTCCGGTGTATTATCGATTTTTAAAACAGAAGTACCGGGAGTTCGAAGCAAATTATCTGCTAAATCCACAAACCGGTTATCATTAGCCCAAACAATTCGTTTAAGAATAGGAAGTATCCCTTTAGGATCTGAAGTAACTTCAAATAAATCACCTGGCTCGGTGGTAGTTCCACTGCGGCTCATATCATAAGCAATGGTATTGCGGGCGCTTTGCCCCGGCCTGATCATTGTTTCTTTAATACGAATAAGATCGGACGGATTATCTGCAACAATCCAGCGAAATTGAATTCCCATTTTTTCGGCCAGTTGATTGACCATCTGGGCCAATTGATGCAAATACATTTCATTGCCCCCGATGCCGTTATTGAGCAGATTTTCTATGTCACTGAGATTAATGGACCCCCCTTCGACTTCTTCCCCACGGATAAATCGCCTGAGCCGGTCCACTTCATCCCGAAGGTCACTCATCTCTTTTTGCTTCTTACCGATCCTTCTTGCGACGTAACTTGCGGGTTTCTCTTGCAATTCTCCCAGAAATCTACCCACATACTCCAACATACCATCCCGATAAGGAAATCTTGTGTTCCGGGCACCAAGATATCGCTTCTCTATAAAAGCGTCATGAACATGTTCTGTGTGTAGGGGAGCGGTTTGACCCTCCGGGGATGTTACCTTATCTTTATCAACGGATACTTCCAATAAACGCGATGGAGAGGGCGTATTTTTTATATCCCCTGATTTGATTTCCTGAAGCACCCTGTATTTTAAAACCTTATCCTCAAAACCATACTCTTTCAAAACGTCTAAAACTTCCCGTTCTGTCTTTCTGCTTGTCTCCATTAATTGCTTTACCAGGGCTACTGGATCCAAAAAATTTTTCATAATATCAAGGACGCGTTCTGGATCATCTGAGTCCAAAACATCCATCACAAATTTGACCTGTCCCATCAGATCAGCCGACGACATTTCCACCGTCATCGCCGTGTCTCCACCCCCGCCTCTAACCATTTTTAGGGCTGACCTTCCCAGGCCTCTAAGATCATCAAGGGCTGTGGGAAAGTAACTCAAACCGTGGTTCGGGTCATCAGCAAATCCAATTCTGCCCAACGCATCCCTTCCAAGAACTGCATAAGTCCTTCTCTTATCATCGGTAAAGCGCATAACACCCAGATAAGAAAAATGTTTGATCAGCAGGGCCCTCAACTTGCCGGGCTTTGTTGATCTCCTGATCGCCTTGGAAAGGGCCTGACTAACGGCATAATCCCATCCATACGCATCAAAGAATTTTCTCTGGCCTTGGACACCAAACGCATCTTTCTGTAATGCCTCAGCTAATATCTTCAACGACGACGTATCAATTGCACTATAAATTTCATTACGAACTCTTTGACCAGCAGAAAACTGGTTCTCTTGAACTCTCGGAACAGATTCTGCCGGCGTTACGGCCATGGTTGGACTGACCTGATTTGCCGTCATCGCCCGGTCTTTGTCCACTACGGCGGCAACGGCTTTCTTGACCTCTTCGACCAGGAAGGCGCCGGCCATGGCTTCTCTTGAATCTTCATTACCTTTTGCTATCAACAAAATATTTCTTAAACCAGCCTCTAATCCTCGGACTTGATTCCCCAATAACCGCCGAACCCCATTGAAAATACGGATATCATCTGTGGTAACAAATATTTTGATTGAATGACCCCTTCGGCCGTTCAATACGACAGCGTAACCATTTTTGTATCGCTTTGCCGTCAAACCATACAAAATTTTCCGATGCACATCATCAAAAGCAAGGATGACATCCGGATCAGACGGCCCTATAAAGCCACCGAGTTCATCATCACTCATGATCCTGACCTGATCCACCGCCGTCATTGCCATGTCTCTGCGGATGAACGGATTGGTTCGACCTGCCACCCTGCTTTGTTCGGCTTGCTCAATTTTCCTGTCAATCATGCGGATCCCGGCATCCCTGAGAGCAATGAGATCTGTATCCCGTAAATTGAGTGCAGATAACTCAGCCGATAATCCACGTAGACGTTCAACAGCCTCTGGCGCATCTGACACAATAAGTTGATACTCCCGAGTGACTCTATCGATGGCCGCTTCCGCATTCTGTCTTTTATCTTCTGCACCGGCATTACCCGGCACGCTAACCCCGCTGACCATGGCCAAATCGCCGGTTGGACTTAAATTACCCGTAGGGAATGTCAGGCGCCGTATCACCCGTTCGGTCTCGATCTGCAACCCCCCCGAAAAATACTTCCTGGGGATAAGTTGTTTGGTTGTGCTGTTTAAGTCCTCTTTGATGTAGTTGAATACCCCTTTCTTATAGGCCTTGAGGTATTGTTCGAAGATCTTGTCCTTGTCATTGGGGTTGTTGGCATTGATGCCTACTTTGACCTTGGATTGGTTACCATAGATCTGGGTCAGGATGGTATCTTTGAGGGCCATCTTGTACCAGGAAGCTAAGATCATGGAGTAAAACATTTGTCTTAAAGGAGCGAAGTTCTTTCCCTGGTTGACTTCCTGTTCGATGGAGGGAAGGATAACTTCTTTGACGATTTGGGAAGCCAAGGTATGAGACGCCGTGTCTGGATTCCCGACAGAAGCATTCGGGAATGACAATCCATGTTGATTCTTGTTTAAAGCCGTGTAATCCTCCTCCAGCATCACCTTCAGATGTGTCCCTACAATGTAGGCTGTGTTTCCTCTTTCAAAGACATCGGCCTTGTCGGCCACGATCCAGACCTTGTTAAAGGTATTGACCGGTATCTCGGTTGTTCCATAGAGGTCTTGGGCTTTTTGATAAACCTTGTCCCAGAAGGCCTTACCGAGGTCTTTCTCAGGATAAATGAGTGAGGCTGTTAGTTGTTTGAGGATATAGTCCTGGGTTAACATGTCCTGGCCCATCTGGGTTGACCCAAGATTATCTGCGATCATGCGGTCTTTCTCATAGGGAGAGAGGTTGACCCAGAGGTCTTTTTCGGGGATGGTCATGGAGGCTAAAAAGTACTTGATCAGACGGTTGCTTTCGTCTTTGAGGGCCTGGTCCCCTGCTTTAAGACCACTATGGCCGGTATCTACAATGAAATCAAAGGCAAAGGGGTTCTCGGGATGGACTTTCAAGCCCTTAATGAGTACGGGCTCAAAGGCAGGGCTTAGATTGACCATGGTGCCGGGTTCTGGTAGGGCCAAAGCGGCATTGGCATTGGGGATAGGGATGACCAATGTTGAGATAAAGCTAACGGTGATCCAGCCAGAAAGCAAACGGCGCCAAAACATGATTTTCCTTAATTTTAATTTTTTCGGGAAAACGCTAACTGAAACAAAGGATAACACATCTTTCATAAAAAGCAAGTTTTCAGAGATGGTAAGAATATTTATAACTATTTGGAATATAAAGAGTTATAAATCTTTAAAAAATTTCTTGCTTTAATACATGCTTTTTGGAGAAGAAAGCGGGGTTTCGGGGGCTGACCCTTCGGCTGGGCTCAAGGTAGGCGGAGTAGTGTCAGGGGCCGGGCTGGTAGAACTTATGGTCAATTCCGCCCTTTTACTGCCGCCCTGGCTGCAGAAAACTTCAACGGCAATGGTTTCCCCGGGCTTGGCAACAAAGGGAAGGTCTTCAACGAATTTCGAGGGGTATTTTTGGCGGGTGTAAGCCATTTCCTGTTCTTTGACACCATTGCGATAGATCACCAGTCGGCGCAGATAATGCTTGTCCAAATGGTCGGAAACATGCTTGGCTTCAACATGCAAAACTCCCGCGGTAGGATCATATGTCAGGTCCAACGTGGTTGGCGGCGTGGCCCAGGCGAGAGAGAAAGAAAATAAATTTAATAATGTCCAAAATCCGAATATTCGAATATTCGAAACAAATCCGAATGATCGAATGTTCAAATGACCAAAATGTTTTGAAAATTTGGTCATTCGAATTTTGAACATTGTTTCGGATATTCGAGTTTCGAACATTCAAATTTAACCGTATAGTCCGCCATTTAAAATCCAGGCGATGATGTGCTCGCCCCAGAACTGGCTGACCAAAACGCCCATGATCAAAAAAGGGCCGTAGGCGATAGCGCTGTCCCTGGTGCGGATCTTTTCGATGATGCCGTACACCGCCCCGAAGAAAGGCGCTATAAAAAACGCCAGCAAAGCCACCTTCCATCCCAAAAACGCGCCGGCCATGGCCATGAGTTTGACGTCGCCCCCGCCCATGCTTTCTTTTTTGAAAATGATGTCACCGATGAGCCCCATCGCGTACACCGCCCCTCCCCCGACGATCAATCCGGACAAAGACGCGCTTAAGGCCAACAGATGCGGCGCGACAATGACGGACAGATGGGACGCATTGGCGTTAATAACAGCGATAACAAGTAAAGCGCCCAGGACCAGCCCTTTGACTAACCGGTCAGCGCTCGCATCCTCTTTGTCCATCAAATGTTTGCAAAAAATCGGATAAATAAAACCAAGGCCTACGCAGGCCAGGACCAAAGCGCCTGCCAGAAAAGAACCCAACAAAAGTTCCTCATACCCCGGCGTATGCAGGCGCGGAATCAGAACGCTGAAAACAATGCCGGCCCATATCCCTCCCACTGAAACCTCGTCGGGAATGATGCGCTCGGCAAAATCCACGAACGCGGCCACGATAAAGCCGCTGACCATGACCAGATACGCCGGCAAGGCCCAATCCAGGCCATAATGACGGTAAAAACCGTAAAAGGCCGATGCCGTCAAAAATTCCACCAGCCAGTACCGGAAAGAAATGATCGCCTTGCATTGACGGCATTTGCCTGTCAGGAC
>JGI1358J11329_10003429_pt1 | contig 11816 bp, 9 predicted proteins | sample Subgroupgradi54m_FD_11329 | JGI IMG/M metagenome (IMG submission 11329)
ATACCGCTTCGTCCACATCGTGTGTCACCATCACTACCGTGCTACCGGTCTTGGCGACAATCTTCAGCAATTCATCCTGCAAATGCGCGCGCGTCAGCGCATCGAGTGCGCCGAATGGCTCGTCCATCAACAGCACCTTGGGTTCCATCGACAGCGCACGCGCGATACCGACGCGCTGTTTCATGCCCCCGGAAATTTCAGCGGGACGTTTGTGCTGTGCCTGCGTCAAACCCACCAGCGCCAGTGCCGACTGAGTGCGCTCTTTCAATTTCGCCTTTGATTCGGTGGCACCAAAGACGCGCTCGACCGCGAGATAAACATTTTCATGACACGTCAGCCACGGCAGCAACGAATGGTTTTGAAACACCATCGAGCGTTCCGGGCCAGGGCCGGCGATTTCACGGTTGGCACACAGCAGCACACCGGAGGTCGCGTGCAACAAACCTGCCATCAGATTCAGCAAGGTGGATTTGCCGCACCCGGAGTGGCCGATCAACGTCACAAATTCACCCTTCGCTACCGTCAAATTGATATCGCGCAGCGCAGTGAAATAACCCTGCCTGGTGTCGAACACCATGCCGGCGTTTTCCACCTTCAGATATTCACGTTCAATTTTTTCCAGGGACATGGCCATCACCTCATTCGTAAGAAAAACGTTTTGCCAGCGCCATCAGGCCCAGCTCCAGCAACAGACCGATCACACCGATCACAATGATCGCAATCAGGATGCTTTCCACTTTCAGGTTGTTCCACTCATCCCACACCCAGAAGCCAACACCGACACCACCGGTCAGCATCTCGGCTGCCACAATCACCAGCCAGGCCACGCCGATGGACAAACGTACACCGGTCATCATGTAGGGCAGCACGGCGGGAAACAGAATGCGCGTGAAAATTTTCCACTCAGACAGATTCAGCACCTTGGCAACGTTCATGTAGTCCGACGGCACGCGCTGCACGCCCACGGCGGTGTTGATCAGCATCGGCCAGATCGAGGAAATGAAAATCGTCCAGATCGCCGCCGGGTTGGCGCCTTTGAACACCAGCAGGCCAATCGGCAACCAGGCCAGTGGCGACACCGGGCGCAGCAGCGAAATGATGGGCCCGAACATATTGTTGAAAAACGCGAAACGGCCCAGCATGAAACCAGCTGGAATCCCGACCAGCGCCGCCAGCCCGAAACCCAGCGCGACCCGCTGCAGCGAATTGATGATCTTGTAGGCGATGCCTTGATCGTTCGGCCCGTTTTGATAAAACGGATCGGAAAAAATCGTCACGCCATGTTTGAACGTCACCCACGGACCGGGGATGGTCTGCCCCCCCTTGGAGACAATCTCCCACACCAGCAGCAGCAGCAAAATGCCGAACAGCGGCGCCACCACCTTGAGGATGCGTTCATTGCGGATCTTGCGCTTGATGGCCGCCGAAATGACGGGCTGCATCACCGGCGGTGACGCCGATGCATTAGCAGCATCCTGCTGCGGCTCAACGACCGTGGCGGTGCGAGCCATTTTTACTGCTCTGTCTTTCTTGGGCGCCGCCCCTGTGGCGAGCACCGGATTCATTGCTGCACTCATGATGAACTCCATTTCTAAACTCCCTCCCCGCCAAGGGGAGGGATTTCAAATCTCAACCCGCGCGAATCTTGAACGACGCTGCATACTTCGCTGGATCCTTGCCATCCCACACCGTGCCGTCGATGAATTTGGATGTGCGCATATCGCTCTTCGGTAGCGGCGTCTTGCTGGCGGCAGCGGCGTCTTTGTACAGCGCAATCTTGTTGACCTGTTTGGCCACGGCCAGATAATCCGGATCGGTCTTCAGCAAGCCCCAGCGTTTGTGCTGCGTCAGGAACCACATGCCGTCGGACAGGTAGGGGAAGGTCGCCAGACCTTCGTTGTAGAACTTCATGTGGTTCGGGTCGTCCCAGGTTTTGCCGAGGCCGTTTTGATAGCGACCGAGAATGCGTTCGTTGATCGCATCGGTGGAGGTGTTGACATACGCGGGGGCAGAAACCACTTCGGCCATCTTGCGCTTGTTCATCAAACCGCTATCGATCCAGCGCCCGGCTTCCAGAATCGCGCTGACCACCGCGCGGCAGGTGTTGGGATTCTGCTGGACGAATTCGTCGCGCGTGCCGAGCACTTTTTCCGGGTGATCTTTCCAGATGTCCTGCGTCGTCGCACCGGTGATGCCGATGCCGTCGATGATGGCGCGATGCCCCCACGGCTCGCCCACACAATAGCCGTCCATGTTCCCGACGCGCATGTTGGCGACCATTTGCGGCGGCGGCACGGTAATCGTTTTGACTTCCTTGAACGGATCGACACCATAGGTGGCCAGCCAGTAGTACAGCCACATCGCATGGGTGCCGGTCGGGAAGGTATGCGCAAAGGTGAATTCGCGTTTGTCGGTCTTGATCAGCTTGGCGACCGACTCACCATCGACCGCGCCTTTTTCCGCCAGCTTCTTCGACAACGTGATCGCCTGACCGTTGTGGTTCAGCGTCATCAACAGCGCCATGTTCGTCTTCGGCCCGCTGAGACCCATCTGCAAACCGTAGATCAGGCCATACAGCACATGCGCCATATCGAGTTCGCCGTTAACCAGCTTGTCGCGCACCGAGGCCCACGAGGCTTCCTTGGTGGGAATGATCTTGATGCCGTATTTCTCGTCGAACTTGTTGACTGCGGCCATCACCACCGAGGCGCAATCGGTCAGCGGAATGAAGCCGATGCGTACTTCCTTTTTCTCGGGTGCGTCGGAGCCGGCGGCCCAGGCCACATTGCGCAAGGTTTGCGGAATCATCGAGGCCGTGGTGACAGCGGCACCCACCGCCTGAATCAAACGACGACGCGACAAATCCGGAGTCAGATCGGCGCCGGTCACGATGATGTTTTTTGTTTCGATTGATTTTGGTTTGAATGCGTCACTCATGTCCCACTCCTTCAGTGTCGAAAGTCAGTGTCGAAAAACAGAAAACAAAAAGGGCGTCCGCAATGTGCGCACCTTCAGTGCACACATCAACGGACGCCCTTGTCCAGGTGACTCCATCATGGAGCCGAAATACTTGACTGCTATTGCGCCACCATTGGCGCATTCAACATGTTTCTACTTAGCAATGACTGTGCCAGGTGATTTGTTTTTATTTTCACCACAGAGAACATATACGATCTTGCAGCCGCTTTAGCGGGTAGCAAGTCGGAATCCCCTTGTGGGACGGAGAAAAGCAAAACAAAAAACCCTAGGGAAACGNAGATTTAACAACGGAGCTCGTCATTCCCGCGAAAGCGGGAATCCAAGTTAATCAACCGTTTCAATGGATTCCCGCCTTCGCGGGAATGACGTTTCCAGAATCAATCCGTGTCCCCCTAGCCTTTTTCTTTCTCTGAGTTCTCTGTGGTAAATGCTTTTGCTGTCGCCTTTACCCCCCTCAACCCAGCAAATCCGCCGCATCGACAATCCGCTCAGCCAGTTCCGCCAACTTCAGATTCTTGTCCATCGCACCCTTGCGCAGGCGCTTGTATGCTTCGTCTTCGGTCAGTGCATGTTTCTGCATCATCAAGCCCTTGGCACGCTCGATCAATTTACGCTCGGCCAGCTGGTTGCGTGTAGAAGCCAGTTCAGCACGCAGGCGTTGCTCCACATTGAAGCGTGCTTGCGCTACTTCCAGCACTGGTTTGATGCGTTCCGGTGGCAAGCCCGCCACGATATAGGCCGAGACGCCCGCCTCGAACGCTTGCTGTGCATAGCTGGTGTCGGCATTTTCGGTAAACAGTACGACCGGACGCGGCTGCTCGCGCGTAGCGGCCACCACATGTTCCAGCGCCGCCCGTGCACCGGATTCCGCATCGACAATGATCATGTCGGGTTGCAGCTGAAGCAGCCGCTCCGCCAAATGCGCATCGGCGGGCAACACGGCCGCAATGTTGTAGCCCGCTTCCAGCAGACCAATCCGCAAGGCACGGTCGCGCAAGTCGATATCCGGCGGTGCCGAGCCTGCGATGTGGTGCACCACAACAATGCGTAAAGAATGTTCCATGCCGTACTACCTTCAATAGATGAACTGTTTTCGTGCGCCCGGGAAAATCAGTGGAACCGCCAAGACGCCAAGAGCGCCAAGAAAATCTTTGGAAACCTGGATTCAGTCTGAAAACGGGCCGTGCGTCGCTCCCGCGCAGGCAGGAGCCCAGTGTCTGTGCGGGGCGATTCAAACCGCTGGATGCCTGCCTTGCTCTGCATAGCCAAGCGACCAGGCCACAACAACCTGCGCCAAGTCACTGGTTAGCAGGAACGCCAATCACTCGGCGTTTCCCTTTGTTTGCCTTGGCGCTCTTGGCGTCTTGGCGGTTCAAAATCAACATCCTTTAGAATGTCGTTCTTCATTTGATTGCAAAAAGCAGACCATGTTGATCCTGGGCTTGGAATCTTCCTGCGATGAAACCGGCGTGGCCCTGTACGACACCACCCAGGGTCTGCTCGCCCAAACACTGTATTCGCAAGTGGAGATGCACGAGGCCTATGGCGGTGTGGTGCCGGAACTGGCGTCGCGCGATCACATCCGCCGCGTGCTGCCACTGCTGCGTCAATGTCTCGATCAGGCCCACCGCACGCCAGCACAGATTGACGCGATCGCCGTCACGCAAGGCCCGGGACTGGCCGGTGCACTGCTGGTCGGCAGCAGCGTGGCTCATGCGCTCGGTTTTGCCCTGAACAAACCGGTACTCGGCATTCATCACCTGGAGGGCCACTTGCTGTCGCCGCTGCTGGCGCAAGACCCGCCCACGTTCCCCTTTATCGCCCTGCTGGTTTCCGGTGGACATACGCAGTTGATGCAGGTCAATCAGGTGGGCGACTACCGCATGCTCGGCGAAACGCTGGACGATGCCGCTGGCGAAGCTTTCGACAAAACCGCCAAGCTGCTTGGACTGGGTTACCCGGGTGGCCCGGCACTGGCCAAACTGGCCGAGCAAGGCACACCGAATGCCTACACCCTGCCCCGCCCGATGCTGCACTCGGGTGATCTGAATTTCAGTTTCTCGGGCTTGAAGACGGCGGTTTCAACCTTGGTGAAACAGCACCCCGAGTTGAATCGCCCTCTACCCGACCCCGGCCCGCTCCCGTCAAAGGGAGAGGGTGAGAACGATTCACAGGTTCGTGCAAACATCGCGCGCGCCTTCGAAGACGCGATGGTGGATGTGCTGGTGGGTAAATGCGTCAATGCGCTGCGCCAGACCGGATTGACACAAATCGTTGTCGCCGGCGGCGTCAGTGCCAATCGTCAACTCCGCACACGACTGGATCAGGCCGCGCAGAAAAACGGCTTCCGCGCCAGTTACCCCGAACCTGCCCTGTGCACCGACAATGGCGCGATGATCGCCTTCGCCGCCGCGCTGCGCCTGCAACACGGCGCAGCCACACTGAGCCCGGCAGGCAGTTTCACCATCAAACCACGTTGGGATCTCAGTGAACTCACCCCCAGCCTGCGGCGTGATATGGCGGCAAAAAGGAAGAGGAAGTAGTGACTGAGAAGCCGTGACAGGTGACAGGTGACGAGTGCGCGATCGACTCCCCTCCCCCCCTCGCGGGGCATACGACTTTGCACGCGCTTTAGCGCGTAGCAAATCGGAGCTCCCATGGGAGTTAGGGGTTGGGGGAGAGAGGGGGGGGTTGGCCGAGTGACAAATGCGCGACCACGATACACCACCATCGCACTTCGCAATCTGGATTTTGTCACCCGTCACCAGTCACTTGTCACCGCTTTTCACACCCTCGCCCTCGGCAACAACATCATCGTCCCGATTCAGATAATTCCACAGCAACCAATGCCCAACACCCGTGAGTATCTCCAGCACCAGGGCGATCAACATCAGGACGAAATGTTGCATGCCCCGGTGCCCTTCACTGCTGAGCACCCGCTCGAACCACTCCTTGCGTAGTTCAGACAGCATGACTTCCTCCGGCATCTCTTCACCGTCGTCCGCACACAGACGATCAAGCCGGCAGACATCCCAGAACGCCTGATTGGTCTGGTACTTGTCATATTGCTCGCCACTGAGCGTAATCTCGGGCGCGCTCATGCGCACCACGTCATACAACATGACCGTCAGCGTCACGACGCCAATGATCGTCATCGAAAAACACATCGTCAGAATGTAGATATGAAATTCCAGACTGGGTTTTTTCACGGATTCTCCATAAACAACAGCCGGTACCGACAAGTCGATACCGGCTGCATGAAAATCAACGGCAGCAGTAATGCTGTTAACGCTGGCAACGCCAGCTCACTCAAATAGCGCGTTCCAGCGATGTCAACAGCGACAGCGGGGTATAGACCTCGTAATCGCGATGGGTGCTGCCGGCACGCCGCATCGCATGCCCGGCATTGTCCAGCAGGCTGGCGTCATCGGAACCATGGATGGGATTGAGTGCCACACCGATCGACACACGCATCTGAAATTCACGCGCCTCGATCTGAACCGGTTTGCGCAACGTAGCGGCAATCCGTTCGGATACCACCACCGCATCTCGCGCCGAGCGCGCACCCATCAACATGACTGCAAACTCGTCACGCCCGAAACGGGCCAGGCTATCGGTTTCACGAAACAACAGTTGCAGGCGTTGCGTGGCTTCGACCAACAGATGCTCCACATACTCAAGCCCGTAGTCGCGCTGAATGTCCTCAATCTGATGCAGATGCATCATCAACACGGCAAACGGTGGCGCGCCCCGATTCACCGCAATGCAGGCCTGCGCCAGACGATCGCAAAACAAACTGCGATTAGGCAAGCCGGTATGTCCATCGTACAAGCCCAACCAGGGAAGTCCACGTTGGGTCTGGGCCAGCCAGCGCTCCATCTTCACCATGCGCAGACCACCCTCGATCACAGCCGCAACCGGCTTCTTCGATTCCGAAGCCATCTGACTCTTAGTACTCATCGAACACCCCTCCTTTGGGAATTGTCTGGTTTGTTTAGTCTTGTGGGTTTCAGAACCTGCCTGCGGAAAAAGAAAAAGGAAAGCGCGGTATGCGCGCAGACCCTGAAACCATTGTAGGTTTACGAACCGGGATTGCCAAACTTGAGATGAAGGGCTTTATGCTGCTGCGCAGCATGCGGGGGTGCCAAGTAACTGGAAGTACAGTGACTGGTGATGGGTGATGGCGACCTGCTCCCCTCTCCCCTCGCGGGAGAGGGGTTGGGGGAGAGGGGGCTGGACGTACGTACGTACGCACCCACCCTCCTCACCTTTTACAACCCCCCTCTCCCCCAACCCCTAACTCCCATGGGAGCTCCGATTTGCTACGCGCTAAAGCGCGTGCAAAGTCGTATGCCCCGCAAGGGGGGAGGGGGGTAGATCACGCACCTGGCACCCGTCACTGCCGTTTGCCCAAACGGCCTTCCTTACCCTGCAGCAGATTCGCAATGTTGCTGCGATGGCGATACACCAGCAGACCGGAGAGGATGAAGACCACCAATGCCTGCGCGTCGAAACCGAACAGCAGCACATTGTAAAAACTGGCGAAGAGCGCAGCAACAATCGCGGCCAGCGACGAGTAGCGAAAGAAAAAAGCAATCAGCAACCAGGTCACCAAGGTGGCCAACCCAAGCCAGATATTGAATGCAAACAGCACCCCAGCCGCCGTCGCCACCCCCTTGCCACCCTTGAAGCCGTGATAGAGCGGGTAGAGATGGCCGAGCAACACCGCCAGCCCCACCAACGGCACCAGCCAGTCGCCCAGCCCCAATGACGCGCCATAACGCTGCGCCAGAAACACCGCCACCCAACCCTTGAGCGCATCGCCCAGCAGCGTCAAAATCGCCGCCAGCTTGCTGCCACTACGCAGCACATTAGTCGCCCCCGGATTGCCGGAACCATAGCTGCGTGGATCGGACATCCCCATCAGCCTGGTCACGATAATCGCGAAAGACAGGGAACCGATCAGATAGGCGCCTAGCAGCGCAATTAAAAAATAAATCGTAGTCATGGTGTTCTGAAACCCGGATACAAGTTGATTGGCGAAAGATTATAACGATTCGGCCGTGTCTCCTGCGCGCCTCATCGCTCCCGCAAACTCTCACTCGTATGCGCAATCAGCGGGCTGAGGAAATACTCGATCACGCGGCGCTGGCCGGTTTTGATTTCCACTGTCACGGCCATGCCGGGTGAGAGCCGCACAGTTTTGCCATCCACCTGAAGCGTGGTGCGTTCCAGTCTTACCTTGGTCTGGTAGATCAGGCCGCGCTTCTCGTCGCTGATGGCATCGTCCGAAACGCTGGCCACTTTGGCGGGGAGCGTGCCGTACTTGGTATAGGGAAAGGTCTCTACCTTGACGGCGGCTTCCTGATCGGCCTGCACAAAGCCGATGTCCTTGTTTTCCAGCATCGCCTCGATCTCGACCGGGTTGTCGCGCGGCACGATGATCATCAGCGGCTGTGCGGCCGTCACCACACCACCCACGGTGTGCACGGCCAGTTGCTGGACGGTGCCATCGACGGGGGCAGTCAGTTGCAGCGACTCGGTGTTGGCTTGCGCTTTGTTGAGCTCCTGTTGCAACACATCCTGCTTATGCAGCGATTCGTTCAGCAGATCCATGGCGGCGCGACGCGTTTCCGCTTCCAGCGATTGGCGCTGGTGCCGTGATTGCGCGAGGCTGGCGTCAATCTCCTGCAGGCGGCTTTTCTGCACCGCCAGTTCGCCTTCCTGTTCGAGGCGGATTTGTTCTTTCTCCATCCAGCCGTGTTTGGAGATGAAGTTCTTTTCGACTAGATCCTTGAAATCGCGGGCGCGTTGCTGCGCCAGCGGGACGGTCTGTTCGAGGCGGCTCACGGCGGCCTGGGTCGAGCGCAGCTCGGCTTCGCGACGCATCATATCGGCGGAGAGTTGAGCGCGTTTGCTCAGGTATTCCTGATACTGACTCAGCACCAGCCGCTGCGCTTCTTCGATCCGGGCCGGGTCTTGTTTGATGGCGGAAGTGTCGGTGCTGCTGCCCGCACTGCTGCCCGCACTACTGCCCATACTGGGCGGGCGATTCTGTTCGAGTGCCTTGAGCAAGGCACGACTGCGCAGAATATCCACCTGCGCGACCGCCAGTTCACGCGTATAGCGCTCCTGATCGGCGGCGGCGATGGTGGCATCCAGTTCGATCAACACCTCACCGGCTTTGACGCTTTGACCGTCGCGCACATGGATCGCCTTGACCTGCGCCTGGGTGAGCGATTGAATCGTCTTGCTACCTTCGCTGGGAATGATCTTGCCGGTCGCGGTCGCCACCACGTCGATCTTGCCGAACACGGCCCACAACAAGGCAATCAGCGCGAACGTAATCAGCGCCCACATCGCCACGCGCGGCGCGGGTGAGAGCGGCGTTTCCTGCAAGGCCAGCGCAGCGGGCAGGAACTCGGCTTCGGCGGGGGTAAAGCCTTTGCTGTCCAGACTCTTGCGCACTTGCCAGACGCTGCGGAAGACGCGGCCGTAATGCTGCAGGAAGGCTTTGAGGGCGGAGAATTTAACGCGCAACATCGTCACCCCTGCTGCAACTTCAGCAAATGCGCATACTGCCCGCCCTGCGCCGCCAGTTCATGGTGCGGCCCCTGTTCGATGATCTCGCCACGCTCCATGACGATGATGCGGTTGGCGTGACGCACGGCCGACAGGCGGTGAGCGATGATGAGGACGGTACGGCCTTTGCAGATGAACTGCATGTTGTCCTGGATGATGCGTTCGGATTCGTAGTCGAGTGCGCTGGTGGCTTCGTCGAAGATCAGGATGCGCGGCTGGGTCATCAGGGCGCGCGCAATGGCGATGCGCTGACGTTGCCCACCGGAAAGCGTGGCGCCGTGTTCGCCGACCATGGTGTCGTAGGCTTCCGGTAGTTCGGTGATGAATTCGTGGGCGCCTGCCATCTTGGCGGCGACAATGATTTTTTCCAGCGGGGCACCGGGGTCGGCCAAGGCAATGTTGTCGCGGATGCTGCGGTTGAACAGCATATTCTCCTGCAACACGACGCCGACCTGGCGGCGCAGCGAAGCGGTGTCGATCACCGCCAGATCGAGGTCGTCCACCAGCACACGGCCGCGTTCGGGTACGTACAGACGCTGTACCAGCCGCGTGAGTGTGCTTTTGCCAGAGCCGGAACGGCCGACGATGCCGATCACTTCACCGGGCTGAACATCGAGCGAGATATTGCGCAGCACTTCCGGCGCATCGGGGCGATAGCGGAAAGTCACGCCGTCCAACGTAATCCTTCCTTTGATCGGCGGCAGACTGGATTTCTGGCCCGCCAGTTCGGTGGGCGTGTTGAGGATGTCGCCCAACCGCTGCACCGAGATGCCGGTCTGCTGGAAGTCCGTCCACAGTTGCGCCAGGCGCATGATCGGGCTGGCGACCTGGCCAGCCAGCATGTTGAAGGCAATCAGCTGGCCGACCGTCAATTCGCCATCGATTACCAGGCGCGCCCCCAGCCATAAGGTAGCGACCGTGACCAGCTTGCTAATCAAAGTTACGCCGGAGTTGGCCAGCGTGCCCAGCGTGGCGGTGCGGAAACTGGCGCGCACATAACCAGCCAGTTGCTGATCCCATTTGCGGGTCCAGTGCGGCTCGACCGCCATCGATTTGACGGTGTCAATGCCACCGATGGTTTCCACCAGAAATGCCTGGTTCTCGGCGCTGCGATTGAATTTCTCGTGCAGGCGGGCGCGCAGGACTGGAGTAATCAGAATCGATACCAGCAGGTAGCACGGCAGCGAGACCAGCACGATCAGCGTCAGCCAGCCGCTGTAGAACAGCATCACGGCAATGAACACCACCGAGAACAGGATGTCCAGCACCAGCGTGATGGCGTTGCCGGTGAGGAAGGAGCGGATGTTTTCCAGTTCGCGCACGCGCGCCACCGAGTCGCCTACTCTGCGCGCCTGGAAATACGCCAGCGGCAGGTGCAGCAGGTGTTTGAACAGTTTCGCTCCCAACTCAACATCGATGCGGCTGGTGGTATGGGCAAACACGTAACTGCGCAGGGCCGTCAATCCAACCTCGAACAGGATGATGAAAAACAATCCCACTGCAATCACATCCAGCGTGGTCAGCCCGCGATGCACCAACACCTTGTCCATCACCACCTGAAAAAACAGCGGCGTCACCAGCGCAAACAACTGCAAAGCCAGTGAAACGATCAACACTTCCGACAGCAGCTTGCGGTATTTGACGATCGCGGGGATGAACCAGGTGAAGTCGAATTTGGCCAGTTCACTCAGGACGGAGGCTTTGGAGGTGAAGAGCAGCAGACGGCCACTCCAACGCGCAGCGAATTCTTCCCGGCTCAGCACCTCCGGGCGTGGTGCACCGGGGCTCTGAATCAACACTTGCGCTTCATCGACGCGCGCGAGAATGAAGAATTGACCATTCTGGTCGATGGCTACTGCGGGCAGCGCAACGAACGACAAACGCTCCAGCGAGGATTTGTGTTCCTTGACGGACAGGCCGATCTTCTTGCCGGCATGGCGGATTTCATCGACACCGAATGGCTGATCGCCGTGCTTGAATTCGTGCGCGAGTTGGTCGACATCGACGGCAATGCCGTGGAAACGCGCCAGCATGGCGAGACACAGCAGGCCGCTGTCAGTGGCGTGCACTTCTTCCTGTGCAGGCTGCGACGGCCCTTCCCCTGCGGGGATGTTTGTTGTTGTGTGTTCCACTGCGATTCCCTGAAATACTGTTTTATAAATCTGTCGCGCTTTCCCTGCGGGGTGTTGCAACAAGGCTGCCAGCATCCATTCGTGGTGAGCAGCGCACCGCGCGTGTCGAACCACCTTGCGGGC
>JGI1358J11329_10003430_pt1 | contig 11815 bp, 9 predicted proteins | sample Subgroupgradi54m_FD_11329 | JGI IMG/M metagenome (IMG submission 11329)
TCAAGTATATCTGGAAAGTCAACTGACCGCGCAGTATCCCAAAGTTGTATTGACTCCCGTTGGCGACTGGGCGCCGCATTTTTTGAATCTTCCCCATGTTGCTGGCCAACTGGTGTTATCTTCTCCTTTTTATTACCCTCTCAAAACGCACAAGGATGTTCGCGATTTGGATCTGTTGGCAAGTGTGTTGGGACAGATGGCCAAGCTTCCTATGGGGGAAGCAGTCGGGGTGCAGATTCGTCTGTCGCCAGCAGGAACCCACTGGCAGCACCATGGGGCGGCGGTGGTTGCCAAAGGAATTCCCGATCTTTCCTCAACCGTAGGTCGCACAAAATCACACCCTCAAGCGCGACTTATTGAAACAAAATTGGCGCAAGTAGGGTTTGTCGCCGCCATTCGACTCCTTGTGGTTGCTCCCGACCAGGAGCGGGCAGCTGCCCTTCTCCAGTCACTTGCGGGTTCCTTTGGTGTGTTTACGTTGGGAGAGGGGAATGTGCTGACCATTACCCAGCCTGCGTTTTGGCAAAAAAAGAAACTTGAAGCGGCAATCGTTAATCGAAGTGGGGACCTTACTCCTCGCGGTCAAGTATTGGGGTCTGCTGAGCTTGCATCGCTTTGGCATCCGCCGGGACTAGCCCTTTCTATGATTAAAAATATTTCCTGGGGCAGTCACCTGACGGGTGAGGCGCCGGAAAATTTGCCGATTGCCACAGATAATCCAGACGAACAACGGGAGATTAATTTTTTTGCCCGAACGGAATACAAAAATAAAACGGCAACGTTTGGCATTAAAAGAGACGATCGCAGAAAGCACCTGTATATTATGGGAAAAACGGGCACCGGAAAATCCACCATGATAGCCAATATGGCAATCAATGATATGCGAAATGGTGAAGGAGTAGCAATTATTGATCCTCATGGAGATCTCTGTGATATCCTTTTGGATTACGTGCCAAGTAGCCGCATCAATGACGTGGCGTACCTGGATCCATCGGATATTGCCTATCCCTTTCACCTCAATCCCTTGGAGATTAAACACGAAAGTTATCGTGAGCTTATTGCCTCCGGCATCGTCTCTATTTTTTACAAACTCTATCACTTCAGCTGGGGCCCGCGCCTGGAGTACATTTTACGCAATACTATTTTGACGCTTCTTCACGTTCCCGATTCGACGCTTCTTCAGGTGCCGGAGCTGTTGACCAATGAAAAGTACCGAGATCGCGTGGTAGAAAAGTTGACTGATCCGGTGCTTAAAAATTTTTGGTTGTATGAGTTTGCCAAAATGAGTCCGCAGATGAGAAGCGAGGCAGTGTCGCCCATCTTAAATAAAGTCGGGCAATTTTTATCATCACAAACCATCCGAAACATCGTGGGAAGTCCGCAGTCCACGATTGATTTGGAAAAAATGATGAACGATGGGAAAATTGTCATCGTCAATTTATCCCAAGGAAAGTTAGGAGAAGACAGCAGTGCACTGTTGGGAGCGATGATTATCACCAAGATGCAGCTTGCTGCCATGAATCGAGTCTATCAAGCAGAAGAGAAACGGCGGGATTTTTATCTCTATGTAGATGAGTTTCAGAATTTTGCCACACGATCCTTCATCAAAATTCTTTCTGAAGCACGGAAATACCGACTCAATCTCACGCTTGCCAATCAGTATATCGGTCAAATCGATGAGGACGTGCAAAAAGCAATTTTTGGCAATACGGGTTCTATGGTTTCTTTTAGCGTGGGAGCAGCGGATGCGCGTTCTTTGGCAAAAGAATTTGGTTTGAAGTACAAAGAAGAAGAGTTGGTGGGGCTAGGAAATTACAATGTTATCTTGAAGCTTTCGATTGACAACCAAACATCTAGTCCCTTTTCTGCAACGACGCTCCCTCTGCCTCGTGCTCGTAACCAGAATCGGGATAAAATTATTCGTTCTTCTCGCGAGCGATACACAAAGAAAGTATAACAATCATATGAAGATTGGTCTTTTTGGTGGCGTGTTTAATCCACCGCACATAGGACACATATTGGTTGCCCAACAAGTTCTTGATTTTACGGACTTGGATGAAGTGTGGTTTTTACCGAGCTACGGCCAACATCCGCCAAAGCCAGGTGTGGCGACCGTAGAACACCGGCTTTTGATGACCAAGATGCTGGTGGTACCCAAGACGCGCACTTCGACCTTGGAGATTGATCACAAACTTAATGGAAACACGATCAATCTTATTCCATATCTTCTGAAAGAACATCAATTCACTTTTATTATGGGCGCTGACTGGCTCCCTTCATTTCAGTTTTGGGGCAGATGGCAAGAGCTTTTGGCCGCCATGCCGTTTCTCATATTTCCGCGAAACGGCTACCGTAATGAGCCGCTGTACCAGAACATGCGGCTTCTTGAGCATCCGATCTTGATGACGAGTAATATTTCGGCAACAAAAATTCGGGAGCGCATCAAAAATGGATTATCCATCGAGCAGTTTGTACCGGAGGGGATTGCAGTATACATTAAAAAACATGGATTATACCAGTAAGCTTATAGACTTCTTAAAACGGTCTTTTACAGAGACTGGCTTTACCAAAGCAGTGATTGCCGTCTCCGGTGGGGTAGATTCGGCGACGAGCTGTGCTCTGGCGGTGCGGGCACTTGGGAAGGAAAATGCATACCCGATTTTGCTTCCCTATGGGCAACTCAACCATCAAGGCGTGGTGGACGCGCGGTTGGTCATTGATGCCTTGCAGATTCCTCACGATAACATCAGCGAAATCGATATCAAGCCCCTTATTGATCCATTGCTTACCCTTGATCCAGACATGGATAATGTTCGCAAGGGCAATAGCATGGCCAGGATGCGTATGATTGTGCTTTTTGATCAAGCCAAAAAAAGAAACGCACTGGTTGTCGGTACGGAAAATAAAAGTGAACATCTCTTGGGATACTTTACACGCTTTGGGGATGAAGCAAGCGACATTGAGCCTTTACGAAATCTCTATAAGACACAAGTCTATGAACTTGCTAGGCATTTAAATATTCCGGAGCCGATTTTGACAAAAAAGCCCACCGCTGGTCTTTGGGAAGGTCAGACGGATGAGGGGGAGTTTGGGTTTACGTACAAAGAAGCAGATGCGATTTTGTCGCTTCTCTATGACGAGAAAAAATCAGTCAAGGACGTTGTTGGTCAAGGAATAAGCCGAGAAATTATAGAAAAAGTCCAGGCCCGCGTGGATCAAAACGCCTTTAAGCACCATTTGCCGATGTTTCCTCGAGCCTAAAACTGGCATATTCGTGATATAATATATTTATATGGAAACAAAAGTTCTTAACTATCGCATCATTATTGAACCAGAAAAATATGAGGATGGTTCTACTGTCTATACCGCCTATTGTCCAACATTGGGTATTTCTGATTATGGGGATACGGTAGAAGAAGTTCTGGAAAGTATAAAAGAGGGCATCGAGCTTGCAGTTGAGGTACTTATGGAAGAGGGGAAAGAAGTGCCTTTTGATCGTGTAACAGAACAGATCATTACTTCAACCAAAGTGAATGTACCAGCACATCCTTCTTTTTCAGTTATTGCATGACCAAGCTTCCGCGTAATATTAAAAGCCAAGAGTGCATTAAAGCACTTCAGCGGTTAGGTTTTGTTAAAGCTAGAGGAAAAGGGAGTCATGTACGGCTTAATCACTCCAATGGTCGTTGGACACAGGTGGCGGTGCACCCAAAACCAATACCTCAAGGAACACTTCGTGCCATACTTCGTCAAGCAGGAATTACCACTGAGCAATTTTTAGAAGTCCTCTAGTAGATCGAAGAAGTCCCATAGTTTGAGTTTCCTATCAAAGAACGGTATAATGTGAAGGAAAGAAAGCACTCCAACTTAAGCAATCGCGCTTGATGACTTGGGGACTTCTTCGCACTTTGACATATGCAGTTGTAATTGACTGGCTCTCAATGATTTCACTTCGAAATCAGAAGTCAGTGATCGGCCAGTCAAAAAAAGAAATAGGAGAGGATATCATGAAATGGCTACGAAAACTTCTTGGTCGAGACAGTGGAGAAAAATGGTGGTTGACTGCGCAAGCAAAGGAGGATTGGGGCAGAGCATTCAACAGGAGTGCCCTACCGGTCTTCGATCGATATCTCAGAGAAATTGTTGGGAAAACCGCATACCGAGGAAAACAGAAAGCAAGTCAACAAGAGATCGACTCGCTAATAACATCTATACACAGTCTTGTTCGGCCGGTGGTTAACAGTGAGTCCGAGGAAGCATGGTATCATGAACGTAATGTTCATAGTGATGCGGAATTAGCAAAGATTCTAACTCCATATGTTGAGCAATTCTTGCGATATCCGTTCATCATCTACGCTTTGTTGGGCTACGAATCTATCTCACGAATTAGCTTCACCGCGGGTCATCTTTGGCACCTTGAATACATCGTTGCACGCATCATGTATCATTATGCGCCTGAATCGTACGACACGATAAAGGATATGTTTAATCGGCTCGATGCTACTACCGCCGCTTATGCGCAGAAACTTGAAGGCTATCAAGATGTCGCTGGCACCCTTCAGCGATGTCGGATTGACCTGATTGGTGTGTTATATCAGTTGGCATTGCCGGCTGACGAAAATTGGCCAGACAAACGCCAAGAAGTTTCTCGTTGGGCAAAAACGTATCTCGAATCAATACGTAAATGGGGATACGCCAATAATGAATCCAATTTGGCCTATGATGTGGGCGGGTACCTTGGGGAGCTGGAAAGAAAACAGCGCTACTCGAAGTGAATTCAGAAACGAAAGGAAAGGCGTGAAATGGCAGAGAAGTGGGAATACTTCACGACATTCATTGGGGCAAACGCCGAGAAAGTACTACAGGAAGTGAAAAAGACGAGGAAGAACGCAGGGAAATACGCGCCAGAGGCGATGGCTCCATCGCTCAATTCGTTTGGTGAGCAAGGTTGGGAACTGGTGCACATGCAACCAGTTTTTATCGGCAACAACGACGATGTTAAGATAACAGATACTGGTCCACTATGGACAGCTTGGTATTTCTGTGTCTTTAAGCGCCGGAAGGCCTGATCTACACAACTGCATATAACAATTAAATAGCAAGCCGCTCCGGAGGAGGAGTTTTCAATACTCATCTGGAGCGGTTTTTCGTGGTCTTTTTAAGAGTAAAGTAAGTATGAAGTTAGAAGAGATATTCTATCAATAGTTAATAAGGGGGTGTTTGTCCTGAAAAATAATCGCGAGTATCGACAGACCCTTGATATATAGATGGGTTTTGGAATGCTTTAAAGACTGCCTCTTCAATGACAGAAGGATTTTGTTGCCATTCTTCCCGACTGAATTTAAAAGTTTTCTCCCCACTAATGGATATTTCTTCATTGCGGAAAACCATGGCTTTAATGCCATTGCTACCCCAGTGTAATATAATTTGTTTGAATGGGTTGAGTTTTCCACTATAAAAATAAAATCCGTAGTCGTCTGTTGGATAGCCCATCCCATCTCTTGTATTCCAATGGGGCTGGTTTCCTTCTTGTCGATTTCCCCAGCCGTATATGTCTCCCCATTCAGGATGAATTCCATTTGCTTCTAAGGCTCTACTTACAGACTCAAAATATTCGGCTATTCTCGTTTTTTCCAAAAGTTTTCGCATTCTTTCTGCTTCTTCTCTTACTTTTTTTAACTGTTCTTCTCTTTGTTCATCGCGACTCTTAGTATTTTGTTTGTTTTCTTCTAAGGCAGTATTTTCTTGTCTTTTTTTAGAAGCAAGTAATTGTTCTATGCGTTCTTTAAGGTTAGGCATATTCTAGAGGCGATTATAGCGCTGTATCGTATAAAGTCAATTTTTTGTACCAGCTGACGCTGGTTCAGTGGTTTGCGCTTGCTCTCTTTTTTTAAAAGCATTAGAATTAAGTACAATATGCCACCACCCGAGATAATAAAAGAAGGATCATTCCCTAAAAATCCAGAATCAGCTACACCAAAACCAATGGGTGTGGTTGAGACAGTGACAGAAATTCTAGAAAAGATCAGTGGAGAAAAACCTGTGGAAAAACAGAAACAGGCGCCAAGTGCAAAAAAGGGTTCCGAAGCAACAAAATCAGAAGCAACAAAAACTCCATCTGAGCCACAAGGAAGAGGCTTTGGTCAAGACAAAGAAGCCTTGGTACACGCAAAAATCGTTATTCAAGAAGCAATGGCGGAAGACCCGATAGTGCGACAGGTTTTTGCGGAAAAACCAATTAAAAGTCTTGAAGTTGAACAATTTATCGCGGATAGACTTGAGGTAGGAAAAGGGCTTGTTGAGATAGGGCGAGATTTGAATACAGGCGTATACGAAGGGAAATTTACTGGGCCAGTTGAGTCATTTGAGGCAATGAAGGTTTTGAATAGAATTCAACAGGCGACAGGAGTAGAATTTCCAGTCATGCGTCCTCATGAATTTGGTGCGCCGACGGCCGTTGAAGATTTATTCCATCCATCTGGGAACGATCCGATTATTACAAATCCTGAGTTGGCACGAATAATGAAGGAAATCAAAGGAGCACTAGAGACCACTTTTGCTGCATCTCTTGGTGTACATGACACTGATATACCTCAGACTATAGAAACAATTGGTCGTGGAGTCGCTAGGGGACAATGGCCCAAGGATCAGGCAGATGAGGCGGTAAATAGGATACAGCGAGTGATTGAAGAAATTGAAAAGAAGCAAAGAGGTCGTGCAGGAGCACGCATGGGTACCGCAACTCCTTCGGCTTCTCCGAGTTGGATTGATAAAGAGCCAGTTACTGATAATGCCGGAAACCCCATTACTATTTCCAATCCTGACTTGCAAAGAGGACTTGACGAGTTAAGAGATTTAAGCAGTGGAAACCAGTGGGATCCCATAAACGATAAGTTTACTGAGCTTCGAGGAAGAATCCGAGCTAGTCTTTCCCCTGGAGAGTTAGAGTACTTTGACAAACTCTGGGAGATTGCCTCAAAGCGCTTCAAACCAGGGATGCATGGGTCACATTGGAGTCCTACTGCAGAAGAAATATACGAATTGCAAGCAAGTACAATTGCACGGGATAAAAAATTTTATGATCTCATTCATAAAGTGCTCGATAATCCCAATGAAGAAGCATATAAACAATTTGATTTGTATGACAAGTACAACTTTGATCAGTTCACCGATATTATTGGGAAAACCACGGATGCTCAAGGACATCTAGCAGGAGATAAATTGCGTGCTCATTACCAAAATTTATATGACACTATCATGCGATTAAGCGATGCTGACTATTGGGCGGTGCATTCAGCTGGTGACGTAGAAGGATTGCAGAAGCACATGAATTTTTTCAAAAACTCCTTTGCCATTGAGGCAATTTCCGATCCCATTGCAGAGCAGATGATGTCTTGTTATGAGCAGGCAGCAGAATTTATCCGAGATCTCCATGACCAGTATTTACCCAATGAATTATTTGCCCACCATGCGGTTCGCTATGGTACGTATATTGATGATTTGGCGGAAAAATTGTTTCGACAGCGGGTAGATGCAGGCGCTGTGCATGATTCTGTACGGGATCCTGTTACTGGTTTACCTGTTTTAGATGAGAAAACAAACGGAATTGAGGGAAGAAAAGTTAGATTAGAAGATAAAGCGTTGACATTAGAGCGGCTTGATTCGGATGATGAGGCGTATCAGCTTCGTGTGAAAGCGGCACGTCGCATGGGGAAAGGCATGGGTATTATGACCCTTCGGTTTACGGAAACACTTGCGTTTACCCGTACGCCAGGGGATCAAACGATGAAGGATGGTATTAACGGTGAATTTTCAAAAAAGATTGCAGGTTTTTCCAGTAAGCCATATGGAGGTATTACCCGTTGGCACAACCCAATGTCTGAATGGATGCGTATGTACGGATTTGGCGATACATTGTTTGTGCCTTTTTTTAATGCACTTGCCGGTGCTCCACCAAGCGAGACTAAGCCGTTATTGAGAAAATTTTTTAGCAGAGACATGTTGAAGCATCCATTGACGACAGTTTTCGGAAAACAAGGTCAGGCAACAGAAAAAGCGTTGAGTTGGTCGCTTGATCAGGTCATTGATGTCATGAATATCGCAGATACAGGAGACAAAGAGCTTCTGAAGAAAAAGTACGGTGAAGGAGTGATACGTTTATACGACAAACTTGAAGAAATGGCGTTTACTGGCCGGATGGGTCCGGGTTCCATGTGGGGGATTATGGACTCTACCATTGAGTGGAAGGATTGGGATAGGGAAAGATTGGGAGGGTCCATGCGTTTGATCATGGTTGAAACGCTTGCCTCGTCGCTTGTCGAAGATGAATTTAAAGAAAAATTTAAGAATAAATTTGGCGGAGAATGGAAAAAGACCGTTGAGCTTCAGGAAGCATGGTTAAAAACAAAATTTGGTGAAACGTCGGCGTTGAATGTGTTGATAGGTAAAGAAGGAAGTGCAGAATGGAAAAAGAAAGTTGAAGATTTAAGTAGAACCTATAAGACGTGGGTGTGGACACAGTATGTCATGCGCAATCCCCAAGGAGCAGCTGCACATATTTTTGTTGATTATGGTGCAAAACCAGACGGAAAACCGTATCGAGCGAAATTGAAAAGCAAGATTTTGCATGAGATATTCAAAAAAGAAGACTTACAGCCATATCAAGGCAGAAGTAGTACACGTCATTTTCTTGAAGGTGATAGATTAGTTGTTGAACGAGATATAGCGTCTGCGCGAGAGCTGACTTCCGCACAGTATGCACTTATGGAACGTGTACGTCTGTTAGATGGCGATTTGATGGGAGTTCAAAGCTATGCAATGAATAATCTAGACGACCCACTTATGAAAGGTCGACCAAGAGATATAGATGATAAAGATTTTGTTCGTTGTATTAATGGGAATATAGTTTTGCAGGAGGGTGGTGTTACTGTAACTGTCGATGAAGCAACCCGACGTCGCCAAGCAAAAGATTACTTCAAGATGGTGCAGCGGGAGTTTTTCGGGAAAGCAAGGGGGGAAACAGGATCAGCATGGGATGTTGACCAGTGGCGAGAGGCGCTCCAACCCTATTGGGTTAAACTTGATGATGCTGGCAAGGTTGTGAGCGAGCTTCTTGGACCGAACGCAGCAGATATAGATCATCAAAATCTACGATTTAAAACACCAGATAAAATAGATAAGGTTTTTAAGGAAGCGTCGAAGGCAGCGGGAAAGGATTTAAAATTGGATAAAGATCGAGTAGATAGAAGAATATTAGTCCATATGGGTACAGAAGATGTGCAGTGGCGATATTTAGATTTGAACGTATTAGGGGAGCGGCATTGGGGAAGACGTGGCAATGATTTTGCAACGAGTGCCAAAACCGATCAACTCATGATGGAAGCATTCCACATGCTTACCGGAAATCCAGATATGGATAAACTGGTAGAACATCTACAGAAAATAGGGGTGAATGAAAAAGGTCATGATCCAAAAGAAGCTGCCAAGCGGGTGTCAGAGTGGGGTTGGGGTATGGCAACCATATATCGTCAACGGAAACTAGCAGGGGTTCCCTTTATGGGGAGAATTCTTCCAACTTTTGGGATCCCTATGTCTATTGCACAGGAAAGGTTTGGTACGAATATAGGAGCATGCTGGAGTATTAATAATTTGTTGCAATTCCGCGATAAGCTCGCTGCAACGCGGGTAATTCCCTATAAACGCATCATGGATGGAAGAGACTATGGTCCTTATACCATGGAACAATTTGGCAGAAATCTTGGGGCGAGTCGTCCACTTGCTCTTCTGGAGATGTTGATCATAGGAGGGGCTCTTGCTGCTGCGCTCACTGCGCTTCTTGCCGTTACAGAATCCAATAAAGAAGCAAAAGAACAGTAACGTTTAAGATATAAAGACTTTAAAGTGTTGTGTTTTTATTATGGTTTTTTCTTCTTAAACATGTTTACTAATCCAGCGGTGTAATAGAACTGCGAGAGCACTCCCATGCCTCCTTGAGCAATTCCGCCAATTGGAGCAAGAATTGCGCTGGGACCAGCTGGAATTGCCTGTTGTGCCTTGAGCGCCTTCTTGAGACCATTTGCGATACTTGGGATAATCATGAGGATTCCGATCATAAAGAGCGCTGCTATGGCAGATGTGCTCTGGTTGGCAAGCGTATAGTAGGGAGGCGCCCAGAAAGCTTGCGAGGGCTGATTGGCAATGTCTGCAAACACTATGGCCAGCATAAACATAATGCCGGCAATAGGAAACACGGCTAGGTTGCCAATGAGATTTTTTATCCATCCGCCAAAGCCATCCATTCCGGGAACAGCGCCAACAAGGATTTGAATCGGACCAAAGATAAGAGAAAGGACGATGTTGACATATGCAGTCAAAAACATGAGAAATAATCGAATAAAAATGAAAAGAAGAGCTAAAGAGAGCAAGAGGGTAACCAAAATTCCTAGGCCACTTAGATTGATGAGGGCGGCAGTCAATAGATTGGTATTGGCTCCAAATATGACATTGCTCAGGGCATATATATCAAGAAGATTGCTTGGGAAGATTAAGTGAAAAACCTGACCAAGATTTCCAGAAAGGATGACGTCTCTGGTTGATTGGTAGCCGCCAGCCAGTAAACTCACCTGTCCTTCTTTTAAATGACCAGTGCTGTGCAGGAGCGCATACGCAAATGCCATGACGACATACATAAGATCAATCAAGATTCCGACGATAGCGTAGGAAAACGTGATGAGTAGCAGGGTAATAACAATGCGTGGAAGGGCGTTTTGGACGGTTACGACGGTTTTTGGATCTATCTTTCTTCGAAACATGACCATAAAGCCAACAACAATCATAACGAGCGCTAAGAGCACATAGGCAATATTGCGAAATACTCTCCAGACTGGAAGAAGAGGAGCAAGTCCGGAAAATCCTACGCCTTGGGCATAGGCAGATTTCGGAATGAACCCTAAGCTTTGGCCAATGTCGCGGACTGCGAGATAGGTTGTAGCAGGTGGGTTAGTATACATGTCTGAGATCAGACCATTGATGCCAGCAAGCGCACTTTTATCGTAGGAAATAGCAGATCCACTATTTGCTTGGACGCCATGTCCACACCCCGAAATGAGACACACCCAACTATCCATCATGTTCACTTGGGTGCTAATGTCATAGCCCTCTTTTTGTACTTGATTGGATTGTTCTGCATTTTGGAGTGTTTGGCCGAAACTTTGTGGGTCATTGAGAAACCAGGCAGCGGCGTATGTTTTTTTTGTAAATAGGGGAGTAGTGAAAACAAAAAGAATGAAAAGAGCGCTTAAGAATGCGATGCGTTGCTTCATATTTTTATTATCAAGCACACTGGCTTTTCTGTCAACCCCGCCTGGCGGGGTCAATCATTTAGGAATGGTGAACTTGAGGAGACCGGGAAGTCCAGTGAAGACACTAATGGTGCGAAGAATCAAAAACGCAACGACAATGACCACAAGCCCAATGATTGCATAGGTCAATGTATTCTTTGCTTGCTCCAGTTGCTTTTGGTCGCCGCCAGAAAGAAGGAATTTAAACCCACCGACCACGAACATGACAAACAGGGCAACGCCCACGAGAGCGGCAATGGCAATAATGGCATTAGCAAAAAGAGGTTCAAGACACTGGATGGTTGCTGCGTCTTGCTGGAGGCACCCACCATTGAAGGTTTTCCAGTCAACCGCGTAGACAGACACATTGAGCATAAGCCTATTATAGCTCAGAACGGCTTGGGGAAGGAGACGCTGCCGCCAATGATCGTGATCCCTAAGAAGTTTTGGACCAGAATCATGATAGCCCACGCAGC
>JGI1358J11329_10003450_pt1 | contig 11770 bp, 10 predicted proteins | sample Subgroupgradi54m_FD_11329 | JGI IMG/M metagenome (IMG submission 11329)
GAGTGAGACCTTCCGCTCGGTGGCCAGCGCGCTCAGGCGCTGGTAGTGGGTGGTCAGCGACTCCTCGTTCTTCTCGACGGCGGTCTCGCGGGCCTCGAGCTCCTTGACCTCTTTGGGGTAGAGCTTCTCCTTGAGCGTCTCCAGCGCTGTTTTGTAAGCCCCGAGTACCTGCTTGGCCGGCGGCTGGGCCTGCTCGACCTTCAAGAACGCGGCCATGTTGGCGTCGTAAAGCTCCGGCTTCTCAACGCCGAACACGGTGAACTGATAATCAGTGGTCAGATCCAGGTAGTTTTCCCCGGAGATCTTGCCGGCCTTCAGGAACTGCTCGGCCACCTCTTTGCGCTTGGCGAGCGGCGCGTAGGTCCGCATATAGGAGAGGGAGTCGTTGCGCGAGCCCCCCTCAACGAGGACCAGGGAGAGGCCGTATTTTTGGATGAGGTGCTCGAGGATGGCCGCCAGGTGCTTCTGCGCCTCGTAATTGGCGTGGGCATCCTGGATGTGGATGAGAATCGGGGCGTTGGGGGCGGCGGTCGAGCTTTCCTTCACGGAGCCGTGCTGAATCGGGATCGTCAGCTCGTCGAGGCGGGTGAGCGGCTTCGCGGGTTCGGTGGATTTCTCGGTCTCGGTGTCAAGCGGGGTGGTGGCCGCCTTCGGGGGCGGGGCCTGCCGCTGCTTGAAGAAGCTGCGGTCCGAGGGCTCCGCCGTCCACCCACTGGCCGCCTGGATACTGATCCAGACCGCCAGGGCACCGATGACCCACCGTCGGGAACGCTGAGGATTCATGGTCGCCACAAGATTGAATGACTCATCCGTAGTATACCCGATCCGGGCAGGAAATGTCAAGAGGTTGAGCAAATTTTATTCTACTCTAACNCCGTCCCCTCAGGGCCTGCCGAACGAGGGCCTGCGCCTGCGCCACCGTTGAGGCCTCGGCGAACACGCGCACGATCGGCTCGGTATTGGAGGGACGGACATGCACCCACCCCTCCGGCAAATCCACCCGCACACCGTCGCCCTCAGTGAACCGGGCACCGTGGAATCGCGTGCGGAGCGCGCCGAGCAAGCGCCGGGTCTGGGCGGCGGTCAGCGTCAGCTTCTGCTTCACCATCGCCCAGCGCGCCAGCGGCGCGGCGACCGCAGAGAGCGGCCGACCCTGGCGGGCGAGCGCTTCGAGCACGAGGGCCATGCCGGCCAAGCTGTCACGGCCCCAGGTGACGCGCGGGTCAATCACGCCGCCGTTCCCTTCCCCACCGATGACGGCCTTCACACGCCGCATTCGTTGGATGACGTGGACCTCGCCGACCGGGGTGCGCTGGACGGCCACGCCGGCCTCGCGTGCGACATCATCAATGATGCGAGAGGTGGAAAGGTTGACGACGACCGGGCCACGCTGTTGGCGAAGCCGATGCTGCACGGCGATCGCCAACGTCAGCTCCTCGCTGAGCGGCCGGCCGGTCTCCTCCACGAGACTGAGGCGGTCCGCGTCCGGGTCCTGCGCGAACCCGACGGCCGCACCAACCCGCCGCACCGCCCGACTGAGCGCGGCGAGATTCTTCGGGGTCGGCTCCGGCCCACGCGGGAACACTCCGCTGGGGGTGATGTGGATCCCCACGACGCGGCAGCCGAGCGCCCGAAGGAGCGCGGGCCCGGCCACCGCCCCGGCCCCGTTGCAGCTGTCGAGGGCCACGATGAACCGGCGCCGGCGGATCGCCTCGGCGTCCACGGCCCTCAGGATGCGAGCGATGTGCTGGGCGATCGCGCGGGGCTCGGTTGCTACCGGGGTCAGGCGATTCCACGGCACGAGCGCGTCATCGTGCCACCTGGAGGCCTCGGCCACCAACTGCTCCATCGCCGAGGGCGTGAGGAATGATCCCTCCGTCGCCACAAATTTCATGCCGTTCCACGGGGCGGGATTGTGCGAGGCGGTGATGATGAGGCCGCCGCGGGCGCGCGCGGCGAGCACCGCACCGAGCGCGGTCGGGGTGGGGGTCACGCCGATGTCGAGGACGCGGCAACCGACCGCCTGCAGGCCCCCGACGATCAGATCACGGTACAGCACCCCGCTCGGCCGGGGATCGCGGGCCACAATGATGACCCCGGGTACCCGCCGCGCGCCGAACGCCATGGCATAGCGCAGGACCAGTGCCGGCGTGAGACTCGCCCCGACGATTCCCCGAACGCCGGAGATGGTCTCTTTCAGCGGGGCGAACGATCGTGCACTCAAGACGAGGTCGCGACCTTCTCCAGCCGGCGGGCCTTGCGCGGCGTGCCCATGAGCACCTCCACCTGATGCACCTGCCCATCGCCATGCGGCCGGATCAGAGTCCCCTCCTGCTCCATCCCATCGACGATCAGGCGCTCGACGCCCGACTGGAGGCCCTTCGGATTCTCAATCGTGATCTCGTAGACCGCGCCGCGGAACGGCCGGCGGATCCAGGCGTGGCGCCAGGTGTGCGGCAGACAGGGGTCCACGAGCAATCCCCCGAACTCCCGACGGACCCCGAGAATCCATTCCGTGGCGGCAATAAACATCCAGGGGGTCGTCCCCGTATTCCAGGTGAACGCCCCCTCGCCGAACCGGTACCGGGATCCGGGGCCGATGACGTACTCGGCCCACACGTACGGCTCCACTTTGTACTGCTCGTGATCCTGCTTGGCCGAGCTCATCGGCAGGAGCTTGGCGTAGGTTTCGTAGGCCTTGTCGCCGCGCTTGATGAAGCAGTCGGCCACCACCTTGAAGGCGCACGCGTGCGAGAAGACCGCGGCATTCTCCTTGGTCCCCTCGGCGAACGCCGTCACCCGCCCGATGCCAGGGTTGTAGCTTGTGTAGCTCGGCAGGAAGAGCGCCGGCCCATAGTCCGTATCCAAATAGTGATCAATCTTCTCGAGGATTTTCGGCAGGCGGTCCGCCGGCACCACTTCACTGAGGATCGCCCAGGTCTGGGAGTTGAGCGGGACCTTCCCCTCATCATTCTTGTCGGAGCCGATCTTCATCCCCTGATCGTTGTAGGCAGCCACGTACCAATTGCCATCCCATCCGACGGTGTTCACGATCTTGACGAGCTCCTCGTACTGCTCGCGCATCTCCTCGGCCACCTTCTCGTCGCTGAGAAAGCGTGCCAGCGACTCCAGCTGCCGGCAGGCGCGGGCCAGCGCCATCGCCAGCCACACTGACTCCCCCTTCCCCTTGATCCCGACCGCGTCGTAGGCATCATTCCAGTCGGCATGGCCGATGAGCGGCAGTCCGTGCTCGCCGCGCTTCGACCAGAGATAGCGCACCGCCCGCAGGATGTGCTCGTAGACCGTCGCACTGCCCCCGTCGTGGAACGGAATCACCTTCTTAAGGAACTCCGTGTCCCCCGTCTCCTTCACGTAGGAGACGACACTGTACGGAAGCCAGACGGCGACGTCCGCCTTCTTGACGACGCCGGTGACGCCCTGGTTCTCCCAGGTCCCCTCGATGTCGGAGAACCCGGAAACCGCATGGCCCGAGTTGTACTGGTAGAAAAGGAGCTTCTCGAGCTTCTCCCGCGCCGTCGTGAGATTCACCGAGAGCAGCCCCTCGACATCCTGCGCGGTATCGCGGAAGCCAAGGCCCCCCTCCGCCCCGTGGTAGTGTGACGTCCCGCGCCAGTGGGTGATCGCCTCGAGCTGATACTTCCCCCACAGGTTAACCATCGTGTCAAAATTCGCATCCGGGGTCTTCACGCAGAGCCGGTCGATCTGCTTCTGCCAGTAGGCGCGGATCGCTAACAGCTCCGACTTGGCCGCCTCGACGGAGCGGTAGCTCTTCAACAACCGCGGGATCTCATTGCGGTCGGGGGTCATCCCCATCACTACGACGAACTCTGTCTCCTCCTCGGCCTTCAGGGTGATCTCCCCCTGAAGCACCGCCACCATGTCCTCGCCGCGCACCGGCTTGTTCGTCAGGCCGTTGGTGATGCCGACGGGGGTATCCACATCGCCGTACCGCCCATAGAACGACTCCTTCCGCGTTTCGTAGGCCTTCGGCTCGAAGCTGGCGGCGAAGAACCCGTATCCTGGCTTGTGAATTTCCTTGAAGGGGTGCTTGAACGCCACGATCGCCTGGAGTTTCTCGTCAAAGCTGGCCTCGTTGTAGAGCATGATGATGTTGCGGTAGTGCGTCTCGAGCGCGATGTCGCCGCAGACGAGCTCGACGAACGGGAACACCTGCAGGGTGCGGCGCCGGCGGGCGAGATTTTTCACGGTGACGTGCCAGAGCTCCACCGGGTCCTTCTGGGTCACGAGGTAGGTGATCGAGGTCTGCACGTCGTGTTGCACCGACGTCAGGCGGGTGTACCCGAGCCCGTGCCGGCACTCCCAGCGATCGAGCTCCTGCCGCATCGGCTGCCAGTTCGCCGACCAGACGTCGCCGGTGCCGCGATCTTTCAGGAACAGGTAGCGCCCCGGCCGGTCCGTCGTGATGTGATCGTAGCGCAGGATCCGGTAGTACTTCGGATCCTTGTAGTAGCTGTAGCCGCCGCCGGTCTGCGACACCAGCGCGTGATAGACGTCATTGAAGAGGTAGTTGAACCACGGGCGCGGGGTCTCCGGCCGGGTGACGATGAATTCCTTGCCATCCTTGCTGAAATGCCCGTACTTTTTCACGGATCGGTGTCCTCCTGTGACCGGGGACTGCGTGCGGCGGAGTTACGCGTTTGCGAAGGTGTCGCGGATGACAAGGGCGGCCGCCCCAAGGGCCACCGCATCCTCGCCGAGCCGGGCGGGCACAATCTTCACCGCGTTCGCCATTTCTTCAAAAGCATGGAGACGGACCATCCTCTTCACCGCTTCCAAGAGCATGGGGCCGGCCGCCTCGATCCCGCCGCCGATGACCACCGCGCCGGGATTCATGAGATTTACGAGGAAGGCGATGCGGATGCCGAGCCGTTCGCCGGCCTTCTGGACAATCTCCATTGCCAGCTTGTCGCCGTCCTTGGCCGCCTCAAAGACCGTGTGCATCGTGATCTTCGCCGGATCGCCGCCGACCATGTCCGGCATCCGGGAGATCGCCCCCTGCGCGATCGCCTCGCGGGCGCTGTCGGGGATCCCGAGGTGCGCGGCCCAGGGCTTGAGCGCCGAGATATTTCCGATCCAAACATCCTGCATGTCCACTTCATCCTTGATCGAGACCTCGCCGGCGGTGCCGGTGGTGCCGTGGTATATCTCGCCATTGATGATCATCCCGCAGCCGACGCCCGAGTACATGAAGAGCATGATGTCCACGTCGGTGCCGGAGCCGAGCGACCATTCTCCGTAGGCGGCGGTCGTCACATCGTGCTCGATCGCCGTCGGCAGCTTGAACCGCTGCTCGAGCAATGTCGTGATCGGCACGTAGATCGAGGCCACCCCCTCGGTGCAGCGGACGGTGCCGACCTCCCGGTCGATCACGCCCGAGGCGCCGATCCGGATGCCACGGATTTTCTGGCGGTCAACAGCCGAGGTATGAATCACCTGCTCGATGAGCTCGGTCAGCACCTTGACCACGTGGTCGGCGGTGTCGCGGGGGCGCGGCGCTTTGGCCCGGGCCACGACATTCCCCTCGAGGTCGCCTAGCACGGTGATGATCGTCGAGAACCCCAAGTCCACGCCGATCACGAACGAGGCCTTCGGGTTCAGGACGACGATGGTCGGGCGGCGGCCGCCGGAGGAGATGTCGAGGCCCTTCTCAATGACGAGTCCCTGCTCGATGAAGTTGTTGACGTAATTGGAGACGGTGACGATGTTCAGCTTGATGAGTTTGGAGATGTCCGTGCGGGAGATGGGGCCGTAGCGCTTGATCGCGTCAAGAATCGCGAGGTTCTTTCGCTCGCGATCGGATAGGTGGTGTTCCTCGAGCTCTGCGCCGCGTGTCATCACAGGATCTGCCCTCCGGGGGGTTAGGACAAGACTTTTATTATACGGGGGGCAAAGTGCGGCCGTCAATCAGAATTGGCGGACTCACATCCCCATGATGTGGTAGCCGCAATCCACGTAGAGAGTCTCGCCGGTGATGCCGGAGGCGAGCGGGGAGAGGAGGAAGACGGCGGCATTCGCCACCTCCTCCAAGGCCACGTTGCGGCGGAGCGGCGCGCGCGACTCGACGATCTTCATCATGTCGGTGAAGCCGGAGATGCCGCGGGCGGCCAAGGTCTGTACCGGGCCGGAGGAGAGGGCGTTGACGCGGATCTTCTTGGGTCCCAGGTCGAACGCCAGGTACCGCACCGAGGCCTCGAGCGCGGCCTTCGCCACCCCCATGATGTTGTACCGGGGGATCACCTTCTCCGCGCCGTAGTAGGTGAGGGCCACGATGGCACCGCCGTCCGGCATGAGAGGGGCGGCACGTCGGGCCAGCGCGGTCACACTGTAGCTGGAGACGTCCTGCGCCAGCGCGTAGCCGTCGCGCGAGGTCGTGACGAACTCCGCTTCCAGCTCCTCGCGCTTGGCGAAGGCGACCGCGTGAACAAGGAAGTCGAGTCGGCCCCACCCCTGCTGAATTTGCTGGAAGACGGCATCTAACTGCGCATCCTTGGTCACATCGCAGTCGTAGAGGGGGGCTTTCGGATCGAGCGAGTGGGCGAGCTCGGCGACATTTTCCTGCAGCCGCTCCCCCTGATAGGTATAGGCGAGCGTGGCCCCCTCGCGATGGGCCGCCTGGGCGATGCCCCAGGCAATCGAGCGCTTGTTGGCGACGCCAACGATCAGACCCCGCTGGCCCTGGAGGAGCCCCATTATTACCCCTCGTACTGTTTCATGATGATCGTGACGTTGTGGCCGCCGAATCCGAGGGAGTTGGAGAGGGTCGTCGTCACCTTCGCCGGCCGCGCCTTGTTCGGCACGTAGTCGAGGTCGCACTCAGGGTCGGGGGTCTCGTAATTGATCGTGGGGTGGATCACCTGGTCACGCAACGTCATCACGCAGGCGATGCACTCGACCGCCCCGCCGGCCCCGAGCATGTGGCCGGTCATGGATTTCGTGGAGCTGATCGGAATCTTGTAGGCCTGCTGACCGAACACCGTTTTGATCGCGAGGGTTTCAATCTTGTCATTGAGCGGCGTGGAGGTGCCGTGGGCATTAATGTAGGAGATGTCGTGCGTGGTCAACCCCGCATCCTTCAGTGCCTGGGTCATGCACTCGGCCGCCCCCCGCCCCTCCGGGTCCGGCGCCGTCATGTGGTAGGCATCGCCCGTCATGGCGTAGCCGATGAATTCGGCCAGGATCGTCGCGCCACGGCGCTGGGCATGCTCGAGCGCCTCGAGTACCACGATCCCAGCCCCCTCGCCCATCACGAACCCATCCCGGTTCTTATCGAACGGGCGGCTGGCCTTCGTCGGGGCGTCGTTGCGCGTCGAGAGGGCTTTGAGCGCGCAGAATCCCGCCAGCCCCAGTGGGGTGATCGCGCACTCACTGCCGCCGGCGATCATGACGTCCGCCTCGCCGCGCTGGATAATGCGATAGGCGTCGCCGAGGGCGTGGCCGGCGGTGGCGCAGGCGGAAACCGGGCAGGAGTTCGGTCCCTTGACGCCCAAGGCAATCGAGATCTGGCCGGGGGCCATGTTGCAAATAATCATCGGGATGAAGAACGGGGAGATGCGGGAGGGGCCCCGCTCCTGAAGCTGGCGGTAGCCCTCCTCAATGGTGGAGAGCCCCCCCATGCCGGAACCCACCCAGACGCCGATACGGGTTGGGTCCTCCCGGGTCACATCCAGCCGCGCGTGAGCGAACGCCTGCTTGCCCGCCGCCACTGCCATCTGCACAAAGCGGTCAGAGTGGCGGATTTCCTTCGATCCGAGATATTTCGTGGGATCGAAGTCGCGGACTTCGGCGGCAATTTGGGTGGAGTACTGGGAGGCGTCGAACAAGGTGATCGGTCCGACGCCGCTGGTGCCCTGGCGCAGGGACGCCCAGAAGGTCTCGGGATCGCTCCCGATGGGCGTGATGCATCCGAGGCCCGTCACCACCACACGACGACGGGTCTCCACAGGGTTAGGCCTTGGTGCCGGCTTTCTCCTGGATATACTTCAGGGCATCCCCGACCGTGGTCATTTTCTCGGCATCCTCATCGGGGATCTCGACACCGAACTCCTCCTCCAGCGCCATGACCAGCTCGACGGTATCGAGCGAATCGGCGCCCAGGTCGTCAATGAAGGACGCCTGGGGGGTCACTTCCTCGGGCTTGACGCCCAACTGCTCGGCGATGATCGCCTTGACCTTCTCTTCAACATTGGCAGTGGCCATGGGTCTTCTCGTACCCTCCTGGTTACATGCTAAGCCCACCGTCCACCGTGAGCACGTGGCCGGTGATGTAGCGGGCACCCTCTGAGGCCAAGAAGACCGCGGCACTGGCCACGTCCTCCGGCTGTCCGAACGTCTGGAGCGGGATCAGTCCACGCCAGTCGGTCTTGACGTCGTCTGACAACCCCTGGGTCATCTCTGTCTCGATGAACCCTGGGGCGATGGCGTTGACCGTGACGCCTCGGCCGCCCAATTCCTTGGCGACCGACTTGGTCAGACCGAGGATCCCGGCTTTTGAGGCGGCGTAATTGGTCTGGCCGGCATTCCCCGTCAGCCCCACGATGGAGGCAAGATTGATGATGCGGCCGCTTCGTTGGCGCATCATCACCCGGGCCACGGCCCGCGTACAGAGGAAGGTACCTTTGAGATTCACGGCGAGCACCTCGTCCCAATCCGCGTCCTTCATGCGGATGAGCAGGGCGTCGCGCGTGACGCCAGCATTGTTGACGAGTATATCGAGCCGGCCGAATTTGTCAAGGACGCTCTGCACCATCCCCTCGACCGCCGCGGCCTGGGTCACGTCCACGGTCAGCGGCAGGGCCTGCCGGCCGGCGGCGCGCACCTGGGCGGCCACCTCCGCCAGCGTGGCGGGCGTGCGGCCGCAGAGGGCGACATCGGCCCCCTCCTGCGCGAACCGCTCGGCAATGGCCCGCCCGATCCCCCGCCCGGCCCCGGTCACCAACGCAATCTTCCCGGTGAGTGACATCAGGAGGTGGCCCCGGCCTGTTCGCGGAGGGCCTTGATCTCCTTGGCGGTCTGGAGGGTGAGCACCTCGGCGGCGGGCTCGATCTTCCGCAGGAGCCCCTTGAGCACGGTCCCGGCCCCCAGCTCCACAAAGGTTCGCAGTCCCAGCTGCAAGAGATACCGCATGCTCTCCTCCCATCGGACGGGGCTGGTCACCTGCTGGGCCAGCAAGGTGCGGATGGCGGCGGGATCGCTGTGGGGCTTCGCGGTGACGTTGCTGATGACGAGGACGTTGGGCGCCCTCACGGTCGTGGACTCCAGCACCTGCTGGAGTTTGGCGGCGGCGGGTCGCATGAGCCGCGAGTGAAACGCGCCGCTCACCGTCAGCTCGATCGCCCGCTTGGCGCCGCGGGCCTTGGCCAGAGCCGACGCCTGGGTCACCGCCTCCTTAGTGCCGGAGATCACGATTTGTTCCGGCGCATTGAGATTCGCCACCTCCGCCCCCGCCTCCTGGCACACCTCCTGCACCACCGGCAGGGCCAGGCCCAGGATGCTGGCCATCGTGCCGGGCTGCTGGCGCGCGGCCTCCTCCATGAACTGCCCGCGGGCCCAGACCAGCTTCAGGCCATCTTCAAAGGAGAGGGCGCCGGCCGCCACGAGGGCGGTGTATTCGCCGAGACTCAGGCCCGCGACGGCCTTCAGGACGTACCGCTCCTCGAGCACGGCCCGGGCCGCCTCGAGCGCGGCGATGGAGGTGGTCAGGAGCGCCGGCTGGGCCATCTCGGTGCGGGTGAGCTCCTCCTGGGGCCCCTCAAAGCAGATCTTCGAGAGATTGAAACCCAAGAGGGCGTTGGCACGCGCGTAGATGTCGCGGGCGGCGGGAAACTCATCGTACAGATCCCGGCCCATCCCGATCACCTGCGCCCCTTGTCCTGGAAAGAGGAAGGCGACGTGCGTCATGTGGCGGCTAGTCTACCAACGCGGCCCGGAGGCGTCAACCGTCAATCCGGCCGTGCGGCAGCCGGACGCACCGGGCCGTCGCCGTGGCGACTACGGTCCCGGCCGCGTCGGTCGCGGAGGCCCGCATCCGGATGAGGCGTCCGGCCGCCTCTTGCACATGCGCCTCGCACGTGAGCGGATGGCCTACCCGGGCGGGTCGGTGAAAGCGCACCGCCAACTCCCCGGTCACCGCCGGCCACGCCAATTTCCAGAGGAGATTGACCATCAGCTCGTCGAGCACGAGGGCCGTCATCCCGCCATGCACGATGTCGGCGTAGCCCTGGAGATCTTTCGTCGGGGTCCAGCGGGTGGTCATGCGACGGCGGGAGGCGTCGAGCTCGAACGTCAACTGAAGGCCGCGCGCGTTGCGGGAACCGCAACCAAAACACATTTGGTCATCGGCGAGCCGCGGTGCCCGGGAATCGCTCACGGCCGGAGGGGACTACCGCTTGACCGAGACGCCCAGATAGAAATTGTGCATGTTGAGTCCGTGGTTCGGATTGTCGAGCCCGGCGTTGGAGACGTGGACGTGTCGGTATTCAACGAGGAGGGAGGTCTCCTTAGAAATTGGGTAGCGCAGCCCCGCGCCGACTTGGAGATTGAAATTGGCCTTCGAGCCGGCTTCAATCCGGTTCACATTGGCGTAGAGCACCCCCGCCCCCGCCAAAAGATACGGCTGGACTCTGTGGATCGGATCAAAGGAGAGTTGGAACTGCAAGGGGGTGATCCCAAGAATCGGCCGGACGTACGGATATTGGAATGTGGCCAAGAGGAGTTCTGGATTCCACTCAAACTGTCCGTGCGTGCAGAGGAGCTTGATCCGATCGCTCACTGGAACGACGAACGAGGGCAAGAGGGAGATGACTTGAAAATCATTGGGACGGAACCGATTTGTGTATTGCCAGCCATAGCCGGCCTTCAGCTCCCATCGCGATGGCCGCAGCCATGCGGGCCAGGCCACCGCCGGTCCTGCACTCAGCGCGACCACCGTACACCCGAGGACGATGGCCAGCGCCACCGCCCGCCCCCACCGACGCCCTGCTCCCTGCATCGTGCGGCCTCCGCTCAGTTGGTCACGACCATTCGATGACGAGCGATCCCCACGCCAATCCCGCGCCGAACGCCACGAGGAGGGCGAGATCCCCTTTCTTGACGCGGCCATCCCGAACTGCCTCGCAGAGCGCCACGATCGTGGAGGCGGCCGACATGTTCCCGTAGCGATCCACGTTCAAGTAGACTTTCTCCAGCGGCAGCCCCAGCCGCTCCATCACCGCTGAGATGATCCGGAGATTGGCTTGATGCGGGATGACACAGGCAACATCGGCCGCGGTCCGCCCGCACTTGGCTAACGCTTTCTCCGCCGCGTCGGCCATATTCCGGGTGGCCAGCTTGAACACCTCGCCCCCGTTCATCTTCAGGTAGTGGAGCCGCTGATCAATACTCTCATGCGTCGTCGGGATCAGCGAGCCGCCGGCCGGCACCTTCAGCAGATCGGCCTTCGTGCCGTCCGCGCCGAGCACCGTCGAGAGGATCCCCCCGGTGGTGACCGGTCCCACCACGGCCGCCCCCGCCCCGTCGCCGAACAAGACACAGGTGGAACGGTCCTGCCAGTCCACGACCCGGGAGAGGACCTCCGCCCCGATGACGAGGACCCGTTGGTAGGTGCCGCTCGCAATGAACGCGTTCGCGCAGATCAGGCCGTAGACGAAGCCAGCACAGGCCGCCGAGACATCGAGGGCGGCCGCCTGCGGGGCGCCGAGTTTTGCTTGGACGAGGCAGGCGGTCGCCGGAC
>JGI1358J11329_10003453_pt1 | contig 11764 bp, 12 predicted proteins | sample Subgroupgradi54m_FD_11329 | JGI IMG/M metagenome (IMG submission 11329)
AGATACAGCTTGCAATGATATTAGGTGAACCTAAAAGTTCTAAAGCTGATGAACTTCCCGTTTTAGAGATAGGACTTGGTACTGGAGTAGAATTACTTTTTCGGGCTCGTTTAGCGAATTCGGAACAAAAGGTAAAAGAAATCTTAAAAAACCCAATTTTAGAGTTAGGTTCCCCACCGAAGGAAAAAGCTATTGCAGGTCGGATGAATCCAGTTGGAATCTCTGTATTTTATGGTGCGTTTTCTGAAGATACCGCAATTGCTGAGGTGCGACCTTCTGTTGGCAGTTGGGTTATTGCAGGTTGTTTTAGAACGTTACGAAAACTTCGGTTGCTTAATCTTCCTCTAATCAATGCTGGTTTTACGGGTAGCATTTTTCATCCGGATTATGAAGATCGTTTGGCGCGAGTCCGCTTTCTTGAAATATTTCATGCGTTAATTGCTAGACCAATTCAATCTCAAGAGGAACCCCTTGAATATATTCCGACACAAGCTGTGGCGGAGTATGTTTCCAATGTCCTTGGGCTTGATGGTATTCTTTATGCATCGGCGCAAGTAGGTGTAGCATTGGATGATCCAGAGCCGAGTTCGGGAATTCGTATGCGTGAACTAAATGGAAATGAATTGAGTCCGTATAATGTGGTCTTATTTGAAAAAGCTGCAATTGTTAAACAGAAGGAAGGCAATGAAGCTGGAGAGAATTCCTCAGGCATGACTGCGGCGTTAGATTATCAGACGGATAGCGCCGAAGTAGTGTGGGTGAATGGTGTTAAATACAATTTTGAAAGGACTTTTAATTATATGGGAAAATCTGATTTTTAGACTATATCGATAGTTTTGAGAGAATTCTTCAAAATACTTTTAAAATAGAAGGTGTTAGGAAATGAGCATTGAAATCATTTTTTATCCCAAGATTGCAACCAAAGATGATCTTAAAAGGCATCTTGTTAATTTAGGGTTTCAGCCTTGTGAAAATCTTATGAGTTGGCCCGAAGGTTCCTTGCATTTTAGTTGGTTTGAAGAAGAAGATTACAAGTCATTTGATGGGGTTGAGGCAACGATATTTCCAAAATCTGCGAAAGAAAATTTAAATTATCCCGGCAGCAGTTTGGCTTTACATACTCGGACAAGAGCGTCAGCAAGTGTTTGGGATCGTTTATTTCAAAATTCAGTTATAAAGACAGCGAGAACGAAGTTTAGGGGAGATTTTATAAATGACTGGCATGGCAGGAATCGTTATACTCCAGAATATCCGGACAAGAGGGATGAGGTTGCAAGAGGTATTTTCCTTTTATATGAAGGTGTAATTCATAATATAAGAGCTGTTAAAGCTTCTATACCAGATGCGTTATTAAAAGATTTTAAAAACTCAAATCCCGATCCACATTCTGAAGCTGGGAAAATGTCTGATTTCTTAAGAACGATAGATCCCAGTCTTATTTTGTATAACGCTTTAGTCCCGTTTGTAGTTACGGTTATTGAGTGTTTCTTTAAAGAAAGTTTTAAAATTCTTTTGAAGTATGATAAGCAAGCACAAGAACGTATCCTTGACCAGAATTTAAAGGTTGAAATAAAAGATGTTATTGCAATTAGTAAAAAACAAATGTCTTTGGAGGATGTTATTGCCGATAAGTATAGTTTTCAGAGAATTTCCAGTATACATAGCGCCTTTCATGAATGGTTTAAGATTGATTTTCGCGGTCTTATAAAGAAGCGTAAAAAGATCGGGAAAAGTATTCCCGTTTTAGAAAATAGATTAGAAGAGGTTATTAGCTTTAGACATGGAGTAATTCATGGACTTAGGGTAAATTTAGATTTTTCTAAAGAAGAATTAAAAGAGATGCTACAGTTTGCGACTGTCCTAATTGATATATTTGTTAAAGAAATTGAGAGACGTAGGGGGATTCCTATTTTGAAAGATTAACAAGGGCACAAAAAAGGCACAGATTCGGCACAGAAAAGGCACAGCACTGTGCCTTTTCTGTGCCTTTTTTTCGTCGTAACTCTCCCATTCTCAATTGGTTTTTGGGCGAAAGCGGCCCAAAATCGTTCCAGACCCCTCTCCCCCTACCATAAATTTTTAAGGGGGACAGGGGTCTGGAACTACCAATTGAGAATGGGAGAGAGTAGGTATTAGGATGATGGGGGTTGGTGAAGTTATTAGTTGGAGATGGAGGAGTGGAGTTGAAGTGATATTGTATTGGTTGTGTGGTTGTGTTGGGCTGTGTAGTTGAGTTGGGTTGGGTTGTGAGATTTTTTGGGTTGTCTGGTTGTCAGGTTTAAGTGTTTGGGTGTCGGTTTGTTTGGGTTGTTTGGGCAGTTTGGGCTGATTGATGCAGGTTTTTCTGCCAGTCGTTTTATTCATATCCGCAGGTGGTTTTTCTCTGGTGCAGTAGGATTCTGCTTCACATCGGTTTAAACATCCGGTTTCGTAAGCTTGAGCCATTTCCTTTCGATTCTTTTTCTTTGATTCTGTCATACGTGTCAAGGACGTCACCCCGCCAAAAAACGGCGGGGTTCGCAAGTTCTTCGCTGCGGCGAAGAATCCTTGACACGCATGACCTTAGAGTAATCAAAAACAATCGAAAGGAACATCATATGCAAACAGTCAATACGGAAATCCCCAAAATGAGCATAAACGAGCTTGAGGCTTACATTGATTTAAGGTACGAGGCAGGGGCCCCACAGGATGAGCTGGAGGCCTTAGAAGTGGCATATGCCCAAAGGATCAGCGAAGATGACCTGAACATGACCGAGGATGAGCCAGACATGAGGGAAGCTTACGATATGGGCATTGACCTGGAAGAATGGCTGGCCAAAGAATATTATGAATATACACACCCCCAGGAAAGAACTGGCGGGAGAGAAGACAGTGCTTATTTCAGCCGTGATTCGTTCAATGAATTTATGACGTTAAAACTTAAACCCAGCATTACAAAGAAAGATATTATGGAAGCCGCAAAGGATGTTTACGAGTACAGGAGAAATCTTATTCAAAGGCAAAAGTCTTCAAATAAATTATCGAATATCCCTAAAGAATTATTGAGCAGGAAATAACGCGGAACTTTGGCATCTTCAATATCTGCTTTATTTTAATCATTAGTATCCAGCCATGATTTGTTTCCTTCCTAAAATACATCATATCTAAAGAATTCCCATTTGTTTATCTATAGAAGACGGTGATTTCTTCTTTACTTGCTATATCTGCATTGGCTTTCGTCTTTCGGCCATCTAAAAGCGTTATCATCCTTTCTTAAAAACGCTGCAGTTTAGCACCCCAAAATTGAACCATTACACATCCAACAATGAGCCGCTTCGCTAGTCTCATTGGGACGTTCCACTATGTCAAGGCCAAGCTAAAGTGCAATTTTTGTGGGTTGCCTCAAAAATTGCAGCCTTGACATTTCAATTTGTGGGGTACTAAACACCAGCATAAGAAAGGAGGATAACTTAGATGGCCGAAAAGGCAGCCGCTATCAATAGAGTAAGGGCAAGAAAAGGAGAAATCACCATCTCCTCTAATCATAAAAGTAATTCGATTTTAAGCATATCTTCATTAACCGAAAGGAAACAAATCATGGCTACAGAGACAATTGAAATCAAAGTTTTAAAGATTCACAGAATTAATGGTAACAATCGTATCAAGGCATTTGTTGATATAAGCATTAACGATGCTCTTTTAATCAAGGCCTTGAGGGTTGTTGAAGGCAAGAACGGTTTATTCGTTTCTATGCCCACGGAACAAGGCAGGAATGAAAAATGGTATGAGCGGGTCCGTTGTCTAAATGAAGACATTCGGGGAAATATTGCCAATACCGTTTTAGCGGCTTATTCGCAGGAATAACCTAAGTTAGTCCGGGGGATGAAATACTCCTCCGGATTTTCTTCTTATTTAGGAGAAATTTATGAATAAATCTAATGATAAATTCGAAAATGACGAAACTCATAATTCATCATGCCTAACCGCTGACGGGTGTTTTAAACGTCATGATCTCCCGCGAAAAGACGAATTTCTGACAAAAGATGAGAACTCCAGGGCTGAGCTAAGAACATTCTCCCGCGCGGAATCCCAGGAGAGAAGGTTAATTTCTAAAGTTGTTATTCTTCAAAAAATGGGTCTGCAGTTATGTGCTAATGAAAGCTTGGAAGATTATGTCAGCCGTAATTCATTCAGACTTAAAGAATTAACCTAATAAATTTCATGTTGCCATGAGAAAGGAGGTGGATCTTCTAGGGGGGTTTTATAAATAGTGGGCTGGTTTTCCATGGGGGCTACTCAGGGGGAGTAGATTGGAGGCCAGCTCACTATTTTTTTATCAGTCTTTTTTATATCTATAACATAGGTTGTTTTCCCTGATTCGGTGGTAGGCTTACATCTCCTTTTTGCTGTTAAAAGCGACCTTAACAGATTCGTCCTTGGCTTATTCGCCGCCATTCTTTCCAAAAAACTATTTGTATCATGGGCTTCGCAAGTGGCTACGCTTCGCTCCGCCACCCATGATACAAAAAGTTTCTTGGATGGCGGCTCATCAAGCAGCAAAGGACGAAACTGTTAAGGTCTAACAACACAGCAAAAAGGAGATGTAAGACGAGCCTTATTTAATAATCAATTCAAATCAAAAAACTGTACCGGGATTCTAAGTTGTTTATCTGACTGATTGGAATTAAAAGTCTTTAGGGGATGGTTCAAATTCATTCTCTGCCAGCCGTTTTTTTATCGAAATCATAGGTGGTTTTTCTCTGGTGCGGTAGGTTTACCGCTTCCGGGGGTTTAAATGAAAGCACCGCTTTCGAACGGGGTTTCCCTCCTTTCGATTCTGGGTTTTTTAATTGTGTCATACGTGTCAAGGACGTCACCCGCGAAAAGAGAGCGGGCTCGCAAGTTCTTCGCTGCGGCGAAGAATCCTTGACACGTATGATTTTTAATTTAAATAAAACAGAATCGAAAGGAGCAGTGAGATGAATACGACACAAACAACACCAAAGGTTTATGTAGCTTGTCTGGCCGCTTATAACAACGGTTTCCTGCATGGGCGTTGGATTGATGCTAATCAGGAAGCGGAGGCTATTCATGATGCAATCAAGGACATGCTTGGCTCAAGCCCAATAGCAAATGCAGAAGAGTGGGCAATACACGATTATGAGGGCTTCTGTGGCCTTCGGTTATCGGAATATGAAAGTATCGAGAAAGTTGCGGAAATGGCCGCGATGATCGAAAAACATGGCGAAGCTTGGACTAAGTTTGCGGAGTATGAGGGCATTGAATACGCTACTTTAGAAAGATTTGAAGAAGCGTTTGCAGGCGAATGGGATTCAGAGGAAGCATTTGCTGAAAACCTTGCCAGCGAGACGATGGAAATACCGAAGCATTTAGAATTTTATATTGATTACGGGAAGCTAGCCCGTGATCTGTTTATTAATGATTACTTCTCAGCGGATAGTGAGAACTGCAAGGTTTACGTGTTTAGAAGGCTTTAAATTGGGGCGACCTAAGCACGTCGTTAAACTGCTTATTTTTTTATTGAATCGGATGAGCGCACTACTATAAACATAAAACCCCTGAAAATTTCAGGGGTTTTATGCAAAGATACTCTAAATTTGATTATTTTCTTTTTGCTGTTTTTTTCTTTTTCTTGGTAGCCATTATTTAGTTCCTTTCTTAAAGAATTAAATATTAACTTACATAAGATAATAGCATAAATTTCAAATATCATAGGAAATCTTAATTGATTTTTTTAATTGACTTGAGGGTATCTTGGTTGTATAAATAAAACAAATAAACAATTTTAAACAGTGGTGCAGTTTGAGGGATAAATCCGCCACTTTAAATAATAAAAACCTTTGCCAGACAGATTCTGTCCAGCAAAGGTTTTTGATTTGATAGTACCTTTTTAAATTCTATGTTGTAATATATAGATTAGGAATCAAATCGTCATGAATTTTATCAGAGGAAGTTACATGTCAAATCGGCAAGTAAGTTTATTTGAAGAAGATGTTGTTCCCAATAAGTTGGATAAGGGTGCTTCCTTTTATTATAAAGATCAAAAAAGACAGGTTGTTCCATTTTCTGATCGGAATAAGCAAGAGAGGGCCAAGACCAGATTAGCAGAATTGTTTACGGAATTTAAAAATGAACTGCCAGAAAAATTTAGGGAGAATTGGAAGGATGTAAAGTTATATGATCCTGGTGGGGATGTTGAAAACGCCCATGCGGTCATATTGCAGCTTGAAGACGGCGCGTATGACTTAAAAAATAAATTTAATCATATGACGGGCAAAGAGTGGACAATTTTTTCATGTAGTTGGTTTATATTTAATGCCATAAAGAAAGATTTAGATGAAGAACGGAGTATCTGCGGGAATTCAGTTGACCATCCTGCCACCTATTCACCAACAATGATGGAAGGGTTTATAAAATTCTTTACGAAAGAAGGGATGAGTGTTTTAGACCCTTTCGCTGGCATAGGTAGTACACTTGTTGGGTGTGCAAGAACGGGTCGAATTGGCTATGGAATTGAGCTAAATAAAAAGTATTATGAAACAATTCTTAAAAGAGTCCCAGAATTTAAGAACAATGTAATTTTGGGTGATTCACGAAAAATTAAAGAATATTTTAAAAATAAATTTGATTTTTGTATATCTTCACCGCCATATTGGGATGTCCTCAATAGAAGTACTGGAGGCTTTGAAGAAAAAAGAACAGCTCAAGGACGAGATGTAAAGTATTCGGATAGCATTACGGATTTAGGAAATATTGATGAGTATGAGGCGTTTCTAAGAGAATTAACAAAAATATACCTTGATATTTACGATTTATTACGAGATGGGGCGTATATTGTCGTAATTGTAAAGAATATTAAAAAAAGCGGCAAATTATACCCATTAGCATGGGACATTGCTTCAAAGTTGTCCGTAAAATATGAATTAAAGGATGAGAAAATTTGGATACAAGATAAAATTGGATTAGCACCGTATGGCTATCCATATTCATGGACGTCAAATATACTGCACCATTATTGTATAATTTTGAGGAAAGAAAAATGACGAATATCACAATCGATGCCGTTATTACGACGCCAAAAAGAAAAAAAGAATCCGTTAACGTTGAGGGTATTAAAAAACAGGTTAGTTATATTACTACCCCCGCAGATAAAGAAGAAATAAAACTATATAGTAAAATTTATAGTGTTCATAAATATTGGTCCCGTAAACCTTGGTATCCGATCTCAGAGTGTATTAAAAAATATTCCACTGACAAAGATACCGTTGTTGATATGTTTATGGGAAGTGGCGTTACAGGGCTTGAATCCATTCTCCAAAAAAGAAAATTCATTGGCTATGATTTAAATCCAATAAGCGTATTTATTGCAGAAAACACCTTTGATTCTAATTTTAATTTTAATGAATTCTGTAGGGAGATAGCTTTATTAAAGAAAATAATGGATCCACTAGCAATGGAATATTATGCCGTGGAAGATACTTGTGATGTATGTAAAAGTAAATTGGTGATTAAGTATATGAATATTGGCCCTAAGCATAAAGGGAAAGAAACAGTTGCTTTATTCTGTTACACCTGCGGCCTTAAAAGTAAGGGATTACGTAAACTTAAAAAGGGTGAATTAGAGAAGAGTCGCGTAGATCGTAAATTAAAAATAAAAATCCCTGATGCCAAGTTTCCCAAAAGATTTTATAAAGACAGATTTTCGTATAAAGGGATTTCCACAGTAAGTGATATGTATACCAAAAGAAATTATTCTTTTTTGGGCATCCTGCAAGATACGATTAATAGAGGAAATTTTAAGTATAAAAATTTGTTATTAACTGCATTTTCAAATACTGTACTTCACGCCAGTAAATTAAAAAGTGAGAATGTTAGGCCATTAAATGTAAATAATTATTGGATGCCTGATGATTATTTCGAAGAAAATCCCTGGTTTAGATTTTTAGAGCGAATTGATTTAATACTCGAAGCAAAAGAAATTTTACTTGAAAGAATCAAAGACAAATCCATGGGGGAGTATCAGCTTTTTAATAAATCTTGTTTTCAAACAGGATTAGACAAGGCATCTGTGGATTATATTTTGACTGATCCTCCATACGGAGATGCGATCCAATATTCTGAATTATCATTGATTTGGAATACCTGGATGGGGTTTCATTTCGATAATAAAAATGAAGTTGTAATAAATCCGGCACAAGATAAGAAAGTAGGGGAGTTCTTATTTCTTCTTGAGGAAAGCGTTAAGGAGGCATCAAGAATACTGAAACATGGTAAATTTTATACCTTATGTTTCCATAATAAAGAGTTTCATATTTGGAAAGGCGTTCTTGATATATTCAAACGAAATGGATTCATTCTAGAAAAAATTGATATCGTAGACACAAAAGGTAATCCGTACAATTCTAATTGGGCTACATTTTCTCCAAAAGCAGATTTGTATTTAACTTTTCGAAAGGATAAATTCAAGTCAAAGTTTTTTGTCGAACATAATATTGTTAAATTTATAGAAGACATATCTCAGGAAATCACGACAGATGACCCTTCAAAACTATACGATTCAGTAGCCGTTAGTTTAATATACGATTTATATTTTAATGAGTATCAAATTGATGTTAATGGATTAAATTTAAAAACAATTTTTGGCATATACCGAGAGGTAAAGAGTGGAAATTGATTCTAAGAATTTTATAAAAATATTTAATAAAAATTTCAATTATCCAATCGTTAAAACAAAAATAGGGGAAGGAATCAAGGTTGATAGTAGAACAGCATTCTTATATTCTCTTGTTACAGGTTCAGGATACTTAGACAATCCATTATATCCCTTCACTGTTAAGGGATTAATGAAAGTTTTTTATAACGCAACAGATTATAAGTTTGTCACAGGACTTTTTGATAATACCACGCTTAAAAATACTCCATATATACTTTCCAAGGCTAAGCCATATCTTTTTAGCAACAATAAAATAATAATCCCAGTTGAATTTAAAACGGAAATTGAATTACAAACCAAGCTAAAGAATTTCGTTCAGTCTGAAACACATCCAACGGATTTCTTAATACAGAGAATTGAATGTTCCAAGAAGGGGAATGGGATGGAACCATTTATGGAATATTTAGCTTGTGAAGTTATGAAAAGGCAAGGATATATTGTTGAGAATCAAATCCCTTTAACACATAGTACCGGTTCACCCGATTTTGGAGGATATTCATTGTCACAGGACGTTCCTTCTTTTCTTTGTTGCATACATTTAATTGAATTATCCTTACTACGTTTAGGCTATGAGATAGAAAACACGAATCCAGATTCTAAGATGTGGACTATAGTTGGTGAAGCCAAAACAGGAACTAATGAAATGAAGCGACAATTAGACAAGTATCTTAATACTCATTTTTTTAATGAAGGCTTTGAGATTCATCCTTTCAAGAAAGAACCAGCTTCTCCTTATGTTGGCTTAGTAACTATTGACGATCAAATGAAGTTAAAGGTTATTTTAAAGAAAGAGAACAAAAAATTCTCGAATGAGGAACAACGGGAATATTTTAAATGGCTTACCAATTACATCAAATATTACCTTGTAGCTAACCTTACAAACGATGAATTCAATAATTTTTATCGTCGGAAAACTAAAGAGTTAATATCTTCACAAAATTGTATAGTTAAATTTGTCAATGGTTTGGAATTCAAAGAACTATTATCTGAAATAAATAGAGTGATGAAAAATGGCACAGTCAAGTGATGAAATAATCAAAAGAGAGCTTGTTGATGGGTTGGGGACTCAATATAAAGACTTAACCCTATTGGTTTTTCCTCAATCAAGCACTGCCGATCAAATACCCTTTGGAGACGAGGGAGGGTTAACATTTGGTATTAATGGCGTTCTATACGGGTCCTGTGACGCCTGTTGGGTCAGAAAAGAACCTTGGGTTAACCCATTTAATAATCAAAAAATTTCGACTAAACCAATAATTGCACTTGAAGGAACGGACGCGTTAAATCGTGGATCTTCAGGTAATGCGCAATATCAAAGATTCCATCATGCCTTAGGGGCAGTTAAAGCCGGTATTATAGGTGTTTATTATTTGAAACAGGGTACTCACAAAATTCAAGAGGATTTGTATGGAATGGCTTATTATGTATCTAAAGCTGAAGAAGGGACTTACTTGATTATAAATGACATAAAAGACTTACAAAATTTATTGGAAGCTGTTTGCAGCCCAAGTGATCTTCCCAAATATTTGGCCTTGCAACAGGATCGAATGTATAAAATTTTTAAGAAAAAATTTGATGAAAATTACGGAAATTGGGAGAAATTTGCTAAAGAAAGATCGACCATTATAAAAGATAAATACGTTATTAAATACGCCGGTAGAATGAAAAGGAATTTTACTGATGGATCTCAACGAGCGGGCCATATTGCAGTCGGGGAAATGTTTCTAACAAAATATTTCTTTTATGATAAACATTTCTTTTACCTATGGCCCAAAATGACTGCTGCAGATAGGGCTGATTTAGATAAATGCAAAAAAGATGATAAAGAATGGATATTGCTGAGGAATGAACCTAATGTAACTATTCTCACAATAGATGATTTAGAAGGTGTCCCAACTCGAATAATCAGTTCATTAAAAAGCATTAAAGATCAGCCTTTAAAAGGTGCTGCATTGTCTGAATATTCAAAATGTGTGAAAGTTATCGTATCCGGTCTTTCAGATGATACCATTTCCATTGATAAGAAAATTCTACAACAAAAAGGATTTGTTTAAGGCTTTTATTGGAGTTATTAAATGATTGCTAACAGATGTCTAAAAATCAAGGATTCGTGATGGAGATGTTTTGAGTGCGTTTGCGATTCGTTCAATCGTACTGAGGCGGATATCTGGTGGTTTTTGGCCTTCGATTCGTTGAATATATTTGTAACTTGTTTTGATTAGTTCAGCAAGTCTTTCCTGAGTGATTCCTGCCTTGCAACGAAGCTCTTTAATCTTTTTACCGAGTTTTGTATTAATCGTAGGTTTTGACATAGAAGGTATTATGTGAGATTTTTAAATTCTTGACACCCTCATATGTGATGGTGTATAATAATCAAAATTAATTGATAGATAGTCATTGTTTTGGGTGGGGTTTTTGATAAGATTTAATGAAAAGGAGAAATCAATAATGGAATATGAAATTCTCTCCCAGATCCGTAACAAACTTCAAGCTTTAACCCTCATGTTAGAGCGTATGGCGGATGGCAAAACTGTACCAGAAGGTTTTTTCAAACTGGCAATTCGTGATTTTAATGATGCTTGGAAATTATTCCAAAGCCTGTCTACCGACGAAAAATTGCTTTATGATTTTATCGTTTGAAAAAAGTCAATATTTGTATTGACTTTTCATCAAAAATAATTCTTGACAAAATTTCTACATTTGTTAATATCTCCCTTAGAAATTGATAAATCAATTTCTTCGATTGTCCCCCCAATCGGTGTAGCAGAAATCTCCTGAGCAGTATAGAAATGTACATATTTTTAACGCCGGATCAATTTCCTTTCCCCCTAAGGAAGTTGAACTTGCAAGAGGCCTTTTTTGTAAAGGAAACCGCTTGTGCGTGTTCCACAAAAAATTCAAATCTTGAAGTTCATTGGGGAACAAAGGATCGCCAGCATTGCTGACGTAGCCAGCTTTCTATCTCATCCTGATAAATCCGAATCAATCCGCAGAACCATTTATAAATTGGGCATTGGGCAGATTAAACAGCCGGGTATAAAGCATGGTATC